>Ga0180220_1001965_pt1 | contig 14045 bp, 10 predicted proteins | sample eDN5th37CBELigBY_FD_151335 | JGI IMG/M metagenome (GOLD analysis project Ga0180220, IMG submission 151335) | Enriched backyard soil microbial communities from Emeryville, California, USA - eDNA 5th pass 37_C BE-Lig BY (version 2) (version 2) | ecosystem: Environmental > Terrestrial > Soil >... | reverse complement strand
TAGGCAATGCGGCATTTTTTGCTCCATGGATACGTATGGTTCCTGACAGGGATTTTCCACCCTCAATCACCAATTTGTCCAATGTATCACCTCCGAGTTTACCCCTCAACCGCCGCATTCTCTCTAAGCAGGCGTCTTCCGTGCTTGCCTGCAGGGAGATTCAAAGTTTTATGCAATCGAATGCTTCAGGATGAGATCGTCCTCTGCTGTCGTTTGACCGGCCTTAAATCCAGTGCAATCTTTCAGCGGACTTGTTTTTGCGTGACACATCAGACCCATGAGCCCGGCTTAGCATGGCTGGAGTTTTTCGCGGCGCGGCTTGATGGCATCCAGCCGGTTTTTCCTGACCAAATAGTTTTTCCGCTATATCAACGATCCAGCTGCCGACCTAAAGCTGCGGCAAACTCCGCGCAGTTTCAAGCGGGGCCGGCGTTAGGGTAGTGATTGTCACGATTATAGAGTATCTTATGTCGCGCGCGACCAGTGTGTGACAATCGCCCAGCCCCTTTCACTGCCCCGATACGAGGCGTCGCATCTCTTCCACGATCAGGTTCGCGGAGTCCGGCTTTCCAAGCTTCCGGGATTGTTCGGACATTTCCCTCTGCACCTGAAAATCGCTCATGATATCCTCAATAGATTGAAAGAGTCGTTTTCCCGATAAGTCCTTTTCCAGAATGACCTTCGCCGCCCCGGCTTTCTCCAGCTGCCGCGCATTGGCCTCCTGATGGTTATTCGTAACGTTCGGCGATGGAACAAGAATGGATGGAATCCCGAGCGAAGTCATCTCCGCCAGGAAGGATGCTCCCGCCCGGTTGACGATCAACGACGTGGCCGCCAGCACCTCCGGCATGTTATGCACGTAAGGAAGCACATGCAGATGGTTCGGCATGCTGCCAAGCTTGCTGCGGATCTCTTCCCTCGTTTGTTCGAAATAATGTTCGCCCGTTACGTATACGAAGTGAATATGCTTCAGCTTCTCGAGCTGCGGGGCCATTTCGATCATGGCGTCGTTGATCGCCTTCGCTCCCCGGCTGCCGCCAACGACAAGGACGACCGAACTTTCCATCGGAATGCCCAGCGAGGCGAAGCCCCGTTCCCTGTTGGCGGACTGCACGGTGGTTGCCCGCGGGTTCCCCGTATAAATCACCCGTTTGGCTTTCGGAAAGGATCGCTCCGAACCCTCGAAGCTGACGGCCACCGTGCTGACGTACCGGCTCAGGAATGAGTTCGTCAACCCCGGAATGGCGTTCTGCTCGTGGATGATGGACGGGATGCCCAGCTTGGCTGCGGCGTAAACGACCGGTCCGCAAACGTACCCGCCCGTGCCGATGACCACATCCGGCTTGAATTCGGCGAGCATCTTTTTGGATGCTTTGACGCCCTTCAAAAATCGGATGACCGTTCTGATGTTTTCGGCCGACAATTTGCGGCGGAAACCCGTAATGTCGATCGATTGGAACGGAATTTGCTCTTGCGGAACCAGTTTGCTTTCCAAACCTTTGGTACCGCCGATATATAAAAAACGCGAATCAGGTTCTTCTGCTTCACACTGCCTCGCAACGGCGATGGCCGGGTAAATATGTCCCCCGGTTCCGCCGCCCGTTAACACGACGCGCATGCCGATCACCTCGCATATCTTGATAGATTAAGTAAAATGCCCAGAGCGGTCAGCATCAGCGTAAGCGACGATCCGCCATAGCTGATCAGCGGCAGCGTAATGCCCGTTACCGGCATCAGTCCGATGACGACCCCGATATTGATAATGACCTGCACGGCAACCATGCCGACGATGCCTACCGCAAACAAGCTGCCAAAACGGTCCGGAATCGTCATGGCGATGCGCATGCCCCGCCACACCAAAATCAAAAAGAGCAGCAGCACGATCAGGCCGCCGATAAAACCCAACTCCTCGGCCAGGATCGAAAATATAAAATCCGTCTGCGGTTCCGGAACGTAGCTGTACTTTTGACGGCTCATGCCGAGTCCCAAACCGCCTAGCCCTCCCGGGCCGACGGCATATAAAGATTGGATAATTTGGTAACCCGTCCCGAGCGGGTCGGACCAAGGATCAAGAAACCCGGTGATCCGCTTCAGACGGTAAGGCGCCGCCAGAATCAGGCCGACGAAGCCGGCGGCGCCGGCTAACCCGAGCATCCCCAAATGGCTAAGACGCGCTCCTGCCGTAAAAATGATCATCATCGCGGCTCCCAGCATCACCGTTCCCGTTCCCAAATCCGGCTGGAGCATGATCAGGCCGAAGGCTAGTCCGACCAGGCCAAGGGGCGGCATCAAACCTTTGCCGAACTTCGTGATGTCCCATTCGTCGCTGCTGAGCCATTTGGAAAGGAACAGGATCATGCCGAGTTTCATAAACTCCGAAGGCTGAATCCCGAACGAGCTGATGCCCAGCCAGCTGCGCGCTCCGCCGCGTACGACGCCGATCCCCGGAATCAACACGATGACCAGGAGCACGAAACAGACGATCAGAGCGATTTTGGAGTATTTTTTCCATACCCGAAAATCGATGTTGGCCGTAAAAAACATCGCTACCAGTCCAAGGCCGGCAAAAAGGAGCTGGCGTTTGACGAAATAGAAAGAGTCGCCGTGTTCGTGAAAGGCTAATACCGATCCTGCGCTGTATACCATAATGATGCCGATCGTGAGCAGTCCCAAAATGCAGAGAAACAGCCACAGGTCCGGCGCCGGGCGTGTCTTGTTCATGAGGAGGCCACCTTTTGCAAAAAAGTAGGGGCTTATCCACCCCCCTACTTAAAGATTATGCACCGCCTCTTTAAAAATGCGTCCGCGCTCCTCATAGGATGCAAACATATCCCAGCTGGCGCAGGCCGGAGACAATAAAACGATATCCCCCGGTTCTGCGGCGGCTGCGGCTTCCCTTACGGCTGCGCGAAGCTTGCCGGCGGCGTCCTCCTCATTATCGACGACGACAATGTGCTTTAATCCCGCAAGTTCCGACACTTTGGCTATCTTTTGCGCCGTTTCGCCAAGAGCGACCACCGCTTTGACGCGTTTGGACAAAACCGGCACGAGCTCCATGTAATCCGCTCCCCGGTCCAGGCCCCCGGCAATCAAAACGATCGGACGATGAAGAGATGTCAAAGCCATCATCGTCGCTTTGGAATTGGTTGCTTTCGAATTGTTGTAGTAAGCCACTCCGTTCAGATCCTTCACGTATTCCAGACGATGCTCTACCCCGCGAAAGGAGGACAATGGACCTCTTAACCTTTTTGCAGGGGCGCCTGCGGCAATGGCGATCGCGCAGGCGGCCGCCGCATTTGCAACGTTAAAGCGGCCCGTAATACCGACTTCCTCCACGGGGATGATCTCCTCGACTTGGCCGTGTTCATCCCGGTATACGATGCTGCGCGGCAATTCATCTTCTGCGTCTTGGATGAAGGAAGGGCTGACATAGACGCCTTCCAGCAATTCTTCGTGGATCGAGAACGGCAGAAGTTTCGCCTTGATGTAGGGCACGAGCTCGCGGCAGGTTGCATCATCCCAATTGAGGACTGCGGTATCTCCTTCTTCCTGATTGGCAAACATTTTGGCTTTGGAAGCGACATAATCCTCCATATCGCCATGGTAGTCGAGATGCGTTTCCGCCACGTTCAGCAAACATCCGATGCGGGGCCGGAACTCTTTCGTTCCTTTCAACTGGAAGCTGCTCAGCTCGGTGACCATGAAGTTGCCGCTGTCCGCTTGCTGCGCGGCTTCGCAAAGCGGCGTCCCGATATTGCCCGCCACGATCGGACGCATGCCGGCTTCTTCCAGCATGTTGCCTACCCAGGTCGTCGTCGTCGTTTTTCCGTTTGAGCCCGTGATGCCGATGATGGGCGCGCTGCAAATATGGTAAGCCACTTCCACTTCGGTCACGATTTCGATGCCGAGTTCCATCGCCTTTTGCACCGGCGCGACTTTATAAGGAATGCCCGGATTTTTGACAAGCAGAGAAATACCGGGATGAACCAGATCCGCCGGATGACCGCCGCAAATGACGGTAATTCCGAGCGCCTCCAGTTCCCCGGCTTCGGGGCATTGATCTCTGTCTTTTTGATCGTTCACGGTAACCTTTGCGCCGTAAGCGTGCATCACCTTGGCAACTTGTACACCGCTTTTGGCAAGGCCGAGCACGACGACTTCCTTATCCTTGTAAGATTCTGGATGCTTCATTTTCTACAACCCCTTGTTCAAGTAAAGTCCGATGCCCGCGAGCACGATGCCCGCCAGCCAGAAGGTAATGACGACGCGCCACTCCGACCATCCCGACAACTCGAAATGGTGGTGGATCGGACTCATTTTGAATATCCGCTTGCCTCTGGTTTTAAATGACGCCACCTGAAGCACGACGGACAACATCTCGATCACGAACACGCCGCCGATGACGATGAACAGCAGTTCGGTTTTGGTCACGATCGCAATCGCCCCGATGGCTCCGCCGATGCCGAGTGAACCCGTGTCCCCCATGAATACTTTGGCGGGATGCGCATTGAATACCAGGAAACCGAGCACTGCTCCGATCATCGCTGCGGCGCATACGGCTGCGGACAGCGACGTCGCCTGCATGGCTACCAAAGCAAAAGCAGCGAACGCGATGGCGCTGACGCCGGAAAGCAAGCCGTCAAGGCCGTCCGTAAAATTGACCGCGTTGCTGATCGCAAGCATCATGATCACGATAAACGGATAATAGAACCAGCCGCCCCAATCAAACGAAAAGGAAGTTCCAGGAACGTGGATTGCGGTGCTGTGGCCGTTTTGAATGAGCAAAATGCACATGATCGCGGAAAACAGCAGCTGGCCGATCAGCTTCTGGCGCGCCGTCAAACCTAACGAACGTTTAAAAACGATTTTAATATAATCATCGAGAAATCCGATGAGGCCAAAACCAAGCGTGGCGACAAGCATCACATAAAAATCGGTGTTAATGACCGAAAATTTCAAGAAAGACAGCGTAAACGCCAAAATGATCACGACGCCGCCCATCGTCGGGGTACCGGCTTTTTTCAGGTGGCTTTGCGGGCCGTCGTCCCGTACCTGCTGTCCAAATTTCAGCCGCCTCAAAAGCGGAATCAGTAGAGGAGCGGCAATGATTGCGAGAATAAACGAAACACCTATCGTCAGCAGCAGCAGTTGATAATCCATGGATTCACCCCCTCCGTATGTTTAGTTGTGCAAGTCTGCATTGACAAGAGCATCCACTATTTCTTCCATCTTCATTCCGCGCGATGCTTTGATCAGCACGATGTCTTTCGGATGTACCTGCCCGACAAGATGGGAGGCGAGTTCCTGTTTATCGGCAAAATGATAGACCGGAACATCCGGGCGTTTGTTTTTGGCTGCTTTTGCCGTTTCCGCCGACAGCGTTCCGAACGTATACAGCATGTCGACTTTGCCGTCCGCCGCATATTCTCCGACTTCCGCATGGAACTCGAGTTCTTTCGGACCAAGCTCAAGCATGTCCCCGAGAACGGCGATTTTCCGGCGGTGTCCTTTGAGGCTGTCCAGCACGTCGATGGCCGCCTTCATCGAGAGCGGACTGGCGTTGTAAGCGTCGTTGAGCACGGTCAGGCCGCTTGGCGCCGTAATCTGCTCGATCCGCATCCCCGTCAAGCGCAGCCCGGACAATCCCTCGCGAATATGCTCCTTGCCGATGCCGAAGTAATCCGCCACCGCAAGCGCGGCAAGACAATTGATGACGTTATGCTGTCCCAGCAGCGGCAGGTCAAGCCCCTCCTCCGGATGACGGCGGGAGGTGAAAATGACGCCTTTGGCGTGGAACATCATGCCCGTCGGATAATCGTCGTTTCTGTCCGGGTCCATGCCGAACGTAAAAGTCTTCAACCCTTCGGGTTTCAACGTCTCCGGTTCGCCGAGCACCAGCGGAATCAACGGCTCGTCGCCGTGGTAAATCAGCAAACCGCCCGGTCTCATGCCGCTGATGATCTCTACCTTGGCTCGGGCAATCTCGTGTCTCGATCCAAGCTGAAGCAGATGGGCTTCCCCGATGTTCGTAATGACGGCGACTTCAGGAGATGCGATTGCCGACAGAGCCTCGATCTCATGGCGTCCGCTCATGCCCATTTCGAGAATGGCGATTTCCGTATCCTCCGGCATTTCCAGAATCGTCAGCGGAAGTCCGATATGATTGTTAAAATTCCCGCCGGTTTTGTGAACCTTAAAGGAGGTTCCGAGCAACGCGTATACCATATCCTTGGTCGTGGTTTTCCCGTTGCTGCCGGTGATGCCGACGACGCGGCATCCGACCTGGGCCAGATAAGCTTTAGCCAGTGCCTGCAGCGCGGCAAGCGTATCTTCCACGACGATGGCGGGACCTTCCGGCGGAAGGCCGCGGTCACGCTGCCACAATACGGCGCACGCTCCGCCTTCAAGCGCTGCCGCGGCATAGGCATGGCCGTCGAACTTCTCCCCTACCAGCGGCACGAACAGCCTGCCGGCTTCGATTTTGCGGGAATCCGTAAAGACGCCCTTGACCCGTATATCACAATCATGGCCATGCGCCAGGGTCCCCCCGCACATGACCGCTACTTCGCCCAGCTTCTTCGTAATCACTTGTTCATACCCCTTATCGCTTCCTTGGCCACTACCCGATCGTCAAAATCGTATTTCGTATGTCCAATGATTTGGTAGGTCTCATGACCTTTCCCCGCAATCAATACTACATCGTCCGGGCTTGCCATTTCAATAGCCTTTTGTATGGCCTCCCGCCGGTCCACGATGAGCCGGTATTTATCCTGCGGCACGGCATCTTCGGCGAGTCCCGCCTCAATATCCTTCAGGATGAGGTCCGGATCTTCCGTCCGCGGATTGTCCGAGGTCACCATGACGAAGTCGCTGTACTTCGCGGCAAGCTTGCCCATGACCGGACGTTTCGTGCGGTCGCGGTCGCCGCCGCAGCCGAACACGGTAATGACGCGTCCCTTGGCAAATTCGTTGACGGTTTTCAGCACGTTCTCCAAACCGTCCGGCGTATGCGCGTAGTCGACGATGACCGCAAACGGCTGGCCTTCGTCCACGGCCTCCACGCGTCCGTCCACGCCCGGCACCGATTCCAGGCTGCGCTTGATGCCTTCCAGCTCAAGTCCTTCCAGCAAACCCGCCGCGATGGCCGCAAGCGCATTATACACGTTGAATTTGCCGACCATTTTCAGCTGGATATCCGCGCTGCCGCGGAACGTGTCCACGTGGAACGACGTGCCTTGGGCCGTGATGGAAATGTCGGAGGCGCGAACGTCCGCTTTTTCGTCCAAGCCGTATGTAATGACCTCCGCGGCCGTAACTTTGGCAAAATATTGCGATGCCTCGTCGTCGGCGTTGAGCACGGCGAATTTCCGCTCGCTTTCCCGGCGTCCGAATGTATTGCCGAGGCGGGCGAAAAAGAGTCCTTTCGCGGCTCTGTATTCCTCCATGGTTTTATGGTAATCCAGATGGTCCTGGGTCAAGTTCGTGAAAATGGCCGTACGGAAGTCGGTTCCTTTGACCCGCCCCTGTTCCAGCGCATGGGAGGAAACCTCCATCACGCAGCATTGCACGCCGTTCGCGGACATGTCGTCCAAGGAACGCTGCAGTTCCAGCGCTTCCGGCGTCGTCCCGGACATCGGGAAGGTTCGGCCTCCATAGCGGGTTTGGATCGTGCCGATCAGGCCGGTATGGATTCCATGGTCGTTCATCATCTTTTCGATCAGGTAGGTGGTCGTCGTTTTGCCGTTCGTCCCGGTGACGCCGATCATTTTCATATGGGAGCTGGGGGAGCCGAAAAACGCATCCGCCATCACGGCCATCGCGTACCGGCTGTCCTTGACGATGACCTGCGGGAGGTCGATGTCCAGCTCGCGCTCGACGACAAGCGCCGACGCGCCCTTCTCGGCCGCCTGTCCGGCGTAATCATGGCCGTCTACGGTATGCCCCGGAAGACAAATAAACATGTCCCCCGGCGCCACTTTGCGCGAGTCGGTCTGAAGACCGGTGATGGTGATGTCCCCGCTTCCTTTGATTTGTGCAATTGTTAGCGTTGAAGCCAGTTCATTCAGTTTCATTACGTATCCCTCGCTCTAGATTCTATTATCGTCCATTGCTGCGATGATTAAGACGTTAGTTCGGCGCTTTGTTTTGCCCGTTCAGCTCCGGGTCGGCCCCCATATAAATGCGGATGGTCGAGCCGCGTTCCACCCGGGTGCCCGGCTTCGGCGCCTGGCTGATGACCGTGTTGCCCGTGCCCGATTTGGACAGCACGAAATTCATGTTAAGTTCCTCGTACAAATCCTGCACGGTCGCCCCGACCAAATCCGGCACGGTAACGATCGGCGTGTCGCCGTATTTATATGCCTTCGGCAGCTGATCCTTGCGCGGAGGCACGTTCAATACTTGGAGGGAGTCCCGCAATATGCTTTGTACGATCGGCGCGGCGACCACGCCCCCGAACTGGATGCCTGCCGGATTGTCCACGGCCGTGTACACCACGATTTGCGGGTCGTCCGCCGGCGCAAAAGCGATAAACGATACGATATGCTCCGTGGCGGAGTACCGTCCGTTGACGACGATCTGCGCGGTACCCGTTTTGCCTCCGACCCGGTAGCCGTCAATGAAGGCCGGACGGCCCGTACCGTTCGCGACGACGCTTTCCAGCGCTTCGCGCACCTGCTTCGACGTCTCTTCGGAGATCACTTGTCTGACAAGCTCCGGCTTATTTTCGCTGACGACTTCGCCCGTCTCCGGATTGACCCATGACTTCGCCACGTACGGCTTATACAAATACCCGCCGTTTATGGCCGCTGAGACCGCCGCCACCTGCTGGATCGGCGTGACGGATACGCCCTGCCCGAAAGCCGTGGTCGCCAGTTCGACCGGACCGACGCGGGAAGGCTTGAACAAAATCCCGTTTTCTTCGCCGTTCAAATCGATGCCCGTTTTGGCGCCGAAGCCGAAATCGCGGATGTATTTGAACAGCGTGTCTTTCCCGAGCCGGTTGCCCAACGTGACGAAGCCGGGGTTGCAGGAATTTTCGACCACCTGCAGGAAGGTTTCGCTGCCGTGACCGCCCCGCTTCCAGCACTTTAACGTAGCGCCGCCGATCTTAATGTAACCCGGATCGAAGAAACGTTCGTTTTTGAGATCGACTTTCTTTTCCTGCAGCGCCGCCGCCAGCGTAATGATCTTAAAGGTTGAACCCGGTTCGTAGGTCATCCAAATCGGCAGGTTGCGGTTAATGACCTCGGAAGCATATTCCCTGTAATTTCCCGGCTCGTATCCGGGCCTGCTGGCCATCGCGTAAATTTCGCCCGTCTTCGGATTCATCGCGATGGACCAGGCGCCTCTGGCCTGATACTTCACCATCGCCTGATCCAGTTCGCGCTCCATGATCGACTGGATGGACTTGTCGAGCGTAAGTTTCAATGTCAGCCCGTCCTTCGGCGCGTCGTATTTTTCCGACGAACCGGGCATGATGCGGCCGCCGGCGTCCGACAGATACGAGATGCTGCCCTGAATGCCGTTCAACTTGCTGTCGTATTTCTTTTCGACGCCGGTCAACCCCTGGTTGTCGATCCCGGTGAAGCCAAGAATATGGCTCGCGAGATCTCCATATGGATAATACCGCTTATTGTCTTCGGCAACAACGATACCCGGCAGGTTTAAATCACGAATTTTCTGAGCAAGCTCCATCGTAATTTTGCGTCCACCGGGTTGAAGTTTCACGCTCATCTCTCTTTTGGTAATCAAGGTTTTGATCTTCTCTTCCGTCATCCCGAGCAAAGGCGCAAGCAGCCTTGCCGTCTTGTCGGGATCTTTGACTTGAACCGGCACCGCCATAATGGTGGGCGAACTGATGTTGTATGCTAGCGCCACGCCGTTCCGGTCCTGGATCTCGCCCCGTTTGGCGACGGACGGAATTTGCCTTCTCCAGTTCTCCTCCGCTTTCGCCGAGAGTTCCGCCCCTTTTCCCAGTTGAACATACGCGAGCCTTACTATTATAGCAGCAAACAGCAAGCAAAGAACGGCCAAGCTTATGAGAAGTCTCCGTCTGCGCGTCACGTTCGAAACTTTCACTTTTATTCCTCCCTGCTTATCCAGATCGCATGTCCGTTATTCCTAACATAAGTATTCTGGACAAACAGGGGATAGAACAAGCTGCCCGTAAATGACAGGATTTTTTCAAAAGCTTCAGTTATCGCCGTTTTTGCCGTTGGTTCTGCCCGCAGAGGATTGGTTTCCCCCGCCCGTTTGCTGATTATTGCCGTTTCCATCCGCGTCCGAGGTTTCGTCCCCATCTTTGCTTTCGTCCGGTGCATCCGCAGGTTTTAACGTCAGCTGCACGGTCCGTTTCCCGTTCAGGTTCGTGACCTTCTGGCTTGTAACATACCCTTCGCCGCTGACGCTGACCGGAACTTTCATCAAAGTCAAAACGTCCAAAGCATCCCGCAGCGATTCTCCGGTAAGGTCGGGAACTTCCATCGTCTTATCGGTTTCAGTGAGTAAATAAATCCGTTGCTCCGGGCTTAACATTGTTCCCTTCACCGGAAACTGCTTGACGACCGTCGTCCCTTTGCCCAACTTATCAAAAGCAATCCCCGCTTTGAGCAGCTGCTTCTCTGCATCTTTCACGCTTTTGTTGACCAGATCAGGGGCTAAAGGACGGTTTTGTGCTTGAACGGTGGTATTTTTTTTACCGTCTGGTTCTTGTTTGGTCGTGCTTTTCGGTACCCCCATGTACTGCAGTGACTGCGATACAATCTTCTTAAAAACCGGTGCGGCAGCCGTACCGCCGCCGACCGTGGCGCTGTCAGGCTGGTCCATGACGACCAGAACGGCGATTTTAGGATCGTTCACAGGGGCATAACCGATAAACGATACGACCGATTTGGAGTAATCCGGTTTACGGTCGGGTCCGTATTTGACTGCGGTACCTGTCTTGCCTGCGACTCTGTATCCGTCGATGTAAGCATGGCGTCCCGTACCGATGTCTTGATCGGCTACGACCTGTTCCAAATATTGGCCGGTTTCTTTGGCCGCCTCCGGCGTAATAACTTGTTTTTCAAACACAGGTGCTGTTACTTGTTTTGTGCCCGTATTCGGATCATCGATCTCCTTGATAATATGCGGTTTCATTAACTTCCCGCCGTTTGCAATCGCTGAAACGGCAACAAGCTGCTGAATAGGAGTGACGTTTACCCCGTGCCCATAAGTTGCCGTCGCAACCTCAACGGGACCCGGGAGATTGACGGCCCAAGAGGTTTCTCCAGGCAGTTCTATCCCCGTTTTCTTGCCAAAGCCGAAGTTTCCGATATATTGAAGCAATCGCTCTTTACCCAATAGTTCTGCTCCAAGCTTGACGAATGCTACGTTACTGGAACGTTTGACCCCTTCAAGGTAAGTGATTTTCCCCCATCCTACCCTATTGATATCATGGAGGTATTTTTTAGAGCCCTTGACCAGAATGTTGCCGGATTGGTACTTGGCATTGGGATCAAACAATTTTTCGTTAACGGCAGCTGCCAAAGTTACGATTTTAAACGTCGATCCGGGTTCATACACCGATTTTATCGCATGATTCATGAAGGCAGCGTAATCATTCGTTTCCCAGTATTTATTCGGGTCGAATGTAGGCAGATTGGCCATCCCCAAAATTTCCATCGTTTTGGGATCCGCCGCAATGACCGTCATACTAATCGGATGATATTTATCAAACGCTTCTTTCATGGCGTCTTCGATATAATACTGGATCTGATTATCGATCGTCAGCTTATAATTTTTACCATTGACTGCGGGTTGATAGATTTCGTTCGAGTTTGGAAGCTTGTCGCCCGAAGTATCCGACTCGTATTTCAGATATCCCGGCGTCCCTTCCAATTCCTTGTTGAACATGTATTCGAACCCGGCAACCGCTTTGCCTTCCCGGTCCGTATACCCAAGCACGTGGGAAGCGAGCGTACCTTTCGGATAATAGCGTTTGGATTCCTTGATCGTGCCGAGGCCCGTTTCCTGGCCTTTCTTTTGCTTTTTAAGCTCTTCTTTCAGCTTGTCGTTCAGCTGATCGATCTGTTTTTTCTTGTTTTCGTCGATTTTCCAGCCTTCGTTGCGGACTTCCTTGCTCTTGGCGTACTCCCCTTTGCTGTTCTTGGCATTCACGAGCGCCTTCAGGCCTTCCGCGTCTTTGCCCAAAATTTGATGAAGGCCGTCCACGACCATGTCCGCAAGCCCGTTGGCATGGAGCGCTTCCGGGCTGACCACCACCGTGTAGGCCGGGGCGTTAATCGCCAGCGCGTCCCCGTTACGGTCCGAAATCGTTCCCCGTTCCGCCGGAATTTTCGATTGCTTCTCCCATCGGGCGACTCCCTTCTCATGCCAATCCGCCCCCTGCACGATTTGCAGCGTAAACATGCGGATAAACAAAACAACAAAAAGGAGGGTGATGAATCCTCCTAGTAGCAAAGTGCGAAGTTTTATTCTTTTAACCATGATTCAACCTCACAAGCTCTATTTTTTGTCGGTACCGGTACCGTTTGCAGCGTCCCCGCCTTTGGCGGAAATCGGCGTGCGTTCGACATGGATGACTTGCCGGTCAGGCGTTTCCTCGAAACCCATTTGCTTTGCTTTATCGCGGATCCCCACTTCAAGCTGCTGCTTCTCCACCGTCAGCCTGCTGATCTCCTGCTTCGAAGCTTTGATCGCTTTGTCGATTTTTTGGTACTCTTTGTTCAGCCCGTATATGTTCGCGTTTTGCCAGATGACCAGGCTTGCGATCATGACGCACGCGACGATCGTGAACAGATAAAGCAGTTTCTCTTTGACCGGAAGATAGGTTCGGCGGGTGACCACCATCGTCTTTTCCCGGTAACCGGGAGATTTGCGCTTGGTCTGTGCTTGTTCTTTTACTGCCAAGTTACCACGGGTGTAGGCCATGTCTTCTTCCCCTTCATCATAGTCTTACGCTTTTCCAAGCATAGAGCGTTTTTTTTATCTTAAAAGTCTTTCAGCGTTTGCTATCGTTTATAGTTTCTCTGCAACCCTCAGCTTTGCCGAACGCGCGCGCGGATTTTGCTCGAGTTCTGCTTCGCCGGGAACGATCGGTTTCCGGTTCACCAGCTTCAGCTCGCCTTCCCCCCCGCAGACGCACATCGGAAAATCGGGTGGACAGGTGCATTTTCCGACATAGCCGTTAAAAATCTGCTTGCAAATCCGGTCTTCCAAGGAATGAAACGTAATGACGGATACCCGCCCGCCGGGTGCCAGGCAGCGAACGGCTTGATGAAGCGATTCCTCGAACGCCCCAAGCTCGTCGTTGACGGCGATCCGCAGCGCCTGAAAGCTTCGTTTCGCCGGATGTCCGCCGGTTCTGCGCGCTGCCGCGGGAATTCCTTCTTTAATTATATCGACCAACTGCCCCGTCGTTTGAATAGGTGCCTGCCTACGATGTTCGAGAATGAACTTTGCGATGCGCCGGGAGAACTTTTCTTCCCCGTATTGGTACAACACCCTTGCGATTTCCTGCTCCGGCCATTCGTTCACGATATGCCAAGCGGTCAAATCCGAGGTTTGGTCCATGCGCATGTCGAGCGGTGCGTCGTGGTTGTAGCTGAAGCCGCGCTCCCCTTCGTCAAACTGCGGCGACGAAACCCCCAGATCGTACAAAATGCCGTCTACCTGCGGAATGCCGTCTTTCATCGGCACCGCCAATTCCTTCAGCGCGTCCTCCAAATGGCGGAAGTTCGTTTTGACCAAGGAAACCTTGTCCTCATAAGGAGCCAATCTTTCCTTGGCGTTGTTCAGCGCCCAGTCGTCCTGATCCAGCGCAATCAGCCTGCCGTATTCTCCAAGCTTGGATGCGATCAGGGAGCTGTGCCCCGCTCCGCCAAGCGTACAGTCGACATAAATGCCGTCTCGTTTGATGTGCAGCCCTTCTGTCGCTTCTTCTTTAAGCACCGTGATGTGATGAAACAAGCTGCAGCCCTCCAGACTTATTACAATTCAAAATTAAAATCGACCAGCTTTTCAGCAATTTCGTTAAACGTGCC
>Ga0180220_1001964_pt1 | contig 14047 bp, 15 predicted proteins | sample eDN5th37CBELigBY_FD_151335 | JGI IMG/M metagenome (GOLD analysis project Ga0180220, IMG submission 151335) | Enriched backyard soil microbial communities from Emeryville, California, USA - eDNA 5th pass 37_C BE-Lig BY (version 2) (version 2) | ecosystem: Environmental > Terrestrial > Soil >... | reverse complement strand
TTTCCTCACTTGATTATAGATCTCTTTCCGTCTATACTTCGGGGTGAATACAATGTGGTATTTGCACATCCACTTTGTGTGAGCTAAACTATAGTTCTTGTTTGCCATCTAAGACCATTCCTTTCAATTGAGCCTGAACATCTCAATTTTATCGGGATGGTCTTGTTGGTCAAACCCTCGATCCCTCCACCCGCATAGCGGGTGGTTTTTTGTTTCGCACTCTTCGCGAGCTCAACTGGCTAAAGCCTAAAAAAAAGACCGCGAATCATTCGCGGTCCGTTGTTCACCTTGGAACAACAATTTATTTGGATAGGAGTGGAGAGAAACCATACTGTACTTTTATTATATGTATACGTTTTCATTTTGTCAACCCCATAATCGTACTTGTTTTTCAATTATTAGGGTGAACCGAAACAGGCCGCGCCAAATAAGGCTTCGCGGCCTGTTTCGTCTTCGCGCTAGCGGCTGCAAAGGAAGCATGGACTACAGCGAAATGCTGTAGTCCATGTTGTCCAGCAGTTCTTTTGCCCGCTCCATATCCGTTTCCTGGCGGAAAGACAGCCGCATGATTCCGGGCACGTCCTCCCTGCTCTCGATGATTTGGATATTGCTGAGGTTAATGTGGTTTTCCCCGAGTACGGTCGCGATTTTGCCGATAATGCCCGGATGGTCCGGAACGTCGATATACAGGTCGAACGTGGAGGCGATCATGCCTTTGCGGCGCTCCGGCAGCTCGTTTCTGAAGTCGTTTGCTTTGGCAAAGGCCTGTACGATCCCTTCCCAGTCCTCCTCCGTCAACATTTTCACGAAGCCCGATATTTCGTTGTTCCAATCTGAAAGCATTTGGAGCATAATGTCGCGGTTGTTCAATAAAATGTCGCGCCAGATGATCGGATCGCTGGATGCAATCCTTGTAATGTCCCTGAAACCGCCTGCCGCAAGCCTCCGGTACAAGGAATTATCCTTGTTATAGTCGCACACCTGATTGACGAGCGCCACCGCGATAATATGGGGAAGATGGCTGATCGCCCCCACGATGCGGTCATGCTCTACAGGATCGACTTTTACGATTTGCGCCCGGGTGTAGTTCAAAAGGTGAACCAGCGAATCGTATACCTCTTCGGGCAAACCCGGCGGCGGCGTCAACACGTAATAGGCGTTTTCGAACAAAAGCGGCGTCGCCGCTTCAACTCCGGATCGCTCCGATCCGGCCATAGGATGGCCGCCGATGAAATACACGTCCTCCAGCGACAGCTTTTCCGCAGCAAGCGCGATGCTGGCCTTCGTGCTGCCGACATCGGTGATGATGCAGCCTTTCTTCAAAGGCAAAGAGCTAAGCTTCGTCAAATACTCGTCCAGGTTGCCGACGGGCACGCACAAAAAAATGAAGTCGGCATCGAGCGCCGCTTCCTCAATCGACAGCGTGGCATGGTCGACTACGCCACGGCTTATATATTTATCCGCGGATGCGGGACGGTGGGCATGGCCCACGACGGTAATCCCCGGCTTGCCTTTAAAGCAAAGAGCCAGGGAGCCGCCGATCAATCCCACTCCGAAAATAGCGATTTTCGTCGTCATGGTACCTCACTTCGTTGTTCGCATCCTATTGCACTTGAGCTTTTTCTACATTTAATACTTGCTCAAGGGCATCAACAAATGCTTTATTTTGTTCCGGAGTGCCTACGCTGACCCGAATATGGGTCGGATACTTGCTGTGGCCCGCCCGGATGATGACACCCTTGCGGAGCAATGCATCAAAAATTTCTCCGGCCGGCTTGCGCACATCCACCATAATGAAATTGCCGTGAGCAGGGAAATAATCCAGTCCAAGACGATCGAATTCGGCCTGGATCTGTTCGATGCCGGCCCGGTTCGCCGCGCGGCATTTGGCAATGTAATCCTGATCCTTCAGGGCCGCTCTCGCAGCAGCCTGAGCCACGCGCGTCGTATTAAACGGTTCGCGTACCTGATTGATTAAACGAACAACCTCCGGCTGAGCTACGCCGTATCCGATTCGCAGCGACGCCAAGCCGTAAATTTTGGAGAACGTACGCAAAACGACGACATTAGGATACTTTTCAATGAACTGGATGCCGTTCGGGTATGAAGGATCGGTCACGTACTCGAAATAAGCTTCGTCAAGGACAACCATGACGTTCGAAGGCACTTTTTCGAGGAATGCCTTCACCTCCTGCTCGGACAGCAGCGTGCCGGTCGGATTGTTCGGGTTGCACACCCAAATGATTTTCGTGCGCTCATTCACCTTGCCCAGCATCGCGTCCAAATCATGTTTCCCGTCAACGAGAGGCACTTCGACGGTAACCGCCCCTTCGATATCCGCGTTGCTTTTGTAAACGGAGAAGGTTTGGTCGGCCATGATCGTTTCGTCTCCCGGCACGTAAAATGCCCTGGAGATCAACGCGATGATCTCGTCGGAGCCGCAGCCGAATATGATTTGGTCGGTATTCACGCCGAGATGTTCCGCAAGGTTCGCAGTCAGCTCGACGGCGCCTCCGTCCGGATACAGGCTGATATGTTCAAGCTCGGCCACGATGGCTTCTTTTGCCTTGGGCGATGCGCCGTACGGGTTTTCGTTGGATGCCAGCTTGATGACCTCGTCCAAGCCGAGTTCCCGTTTGACGTCTTCGATCGGTTTTCCCGGCTGATAGACAGGGAGATTTCCAATTTGGGATTTAGGTCTCACAATTACCACTCACTTTCAGCAAATTTATGCTTTTAATTGTGACACAAACTTGCGTATTTGCAAGAGCCCGTCTTGGCGAGTGTCCGCATTTTGCAGAAGCGGTATGGTTTCTTCGACGGTCCGGACGATTGCGCTGCCTACGACGACGCCGTCGCAGATGCGGGAAAATCTTTCGGCTTGCTCCCGGCTGGAAATGCCGAAACCGATGGCGACGGGGGTATCCGTATATTCTTTGACCTGGCCGATAAATTCCTCCACGCCTTCAAAAAAACTGGATCGTTCCCCCGTCACGCCAAGCGAAGAAACGCAGTAGATAAACCCTTTTGCACCCGCCACGATGCTCTTGATTCTTTCTTTCGACGTTGGCGCCACCAACGGAATGACGTGGATGTCCTCGGCCCCCGCCCGCTTGATCACTTCCGCCGACTCTTCCACCGGCAGGTCCGGAATGATCAATCCGCTGATGTCATGCTTTCTTACCTCTTCGAAAAAACGGTCCAGCCCGAACTGCAGCACGGGATTATAATACGTGAAAAGGATGAAGGGCAGTTTTACCCCGGCTGCGCGAGCTTTGACGGCCGCCTCCATGCATGAGGCGATGTTGACCTGGTGCTTCAATGCGCGCTGCGAAGCGCGCTGGATGACGGGACCATCGGCCAGGGGGTCGGAATAAGGAACGCCCAGCTCAATGATATCCGCTCCGGCCGCTTCCAATTCGGCAATAATCTGCACCGACGTGTCCACATCGGGATCGCCGATGGTCAGAAAAGGGATCAGGGCAGTCTGCCGCTCTTCCTTTAATCTGGAAAAGGTTTGGTCGATCAAGTTCATGCCTGTTTCCCTCCCGTGTACGCCATAATCGATTCAACGTCCTTATCCCCGCGTCCGGACAAGCAGATGACGACGATGTCTTCGCTGCCGAGACTTGGCGCCATTTTGATCACCTGCGCGACCGCGTGCGCGGATTCCAGAGCCGGGATGATGCCCTCGGTGCGGCACAGCAACTGAAGCGCATCCAGCGCCTCCCGATCCGTAACCGGCACGTATTGGGCCCGTTCGATATCCTTCAAATATGAGTGCTCAGGTCCGACGCCCGGATAATCAAGCCCCGCGGAGATCGAAAAAGCCTCCTGGACCTGTCCGTACTGATCCTGAAGCAAATAGCTCATCGAACCCTGGAACACCCCTTTCGTTCCTTTGCTCATCGTCGCCGCATGGAAAGCCGTTTCGACGCCTTTACCCGCCGCTTCGACGCCGATCAGCGCCACGTCACGGTCCTCGATAAACGGATAAAACATGCCGATGGCATTGCTGCCGCCGCCGATGGCCGCAACGACATGATCCGGAAGGCGTCCTTCGGTCTCCAAAATCTGGCGGCGCGTTTCATCCCCGATGATCCGCTGGAAGTTGCGTACCATCATCGGATACGGATGAGGGCCGACGGCCGAGCCCAAAATGTAAAACGTATCATCCACGTTGCTGACCCAATAGCGGAGCGCTTCGTTGCCCGCATCCTTGAGCGTCCTTGAGCCGGAGGTCACGGGCACCACCTCGGCCCCGAGAAGCTGCATGCGGAATACGTTCAGCGCCTGGCGTTTCGTGTCCTCTTCGCCCATAAACACCTTGCATTCCATGCCGAGAAGCGCCGCGACCGTCGCGGTCGCCACCCCGTGCTGGCCTGCGCCCGTCTCGGCGATGACTTTGTTTTTGCCCATCCGTTTCGCCAAAACGCCCTGTGCCAGCGCGTTGTTGATCTTATGCGCCCCCGTATGGTTCAAATCTTCGCGTTTCAGATAGATTTTGGCCTTGCCCAGATGTTTGCTCAGCCGTTCCGCATAATAGAGAGGAGTCTCCCTGCCCGAATACTGCTTCAGCAGATAAGCAAGCTCCTCCTGGAAGGAAGGATCCTCCGCAAAACGATGATAAGATTCTTCAAGTTCGATCAGTGCATTCATCAGCGTTTCCGGGACGAACCGCCCCCCGAATTCGCCAAAACGTCCATTTTGATCCGGCAAATGTGTCATGCCTGCTTCACCCTTTCCACAAAAGCTGCAATTTTTTCGAGATCTTTCGCGCCGTTCGTTTCCACGCCGCTGGATACGTCCACGCCGTCCGGAGCGTAATCCCGGATCAAGTCCAAGACGTTGGAAGCGTTCAGCCCGCCCGCCACGAACAGCGGAATTCCCTGTTCCCGGGTCCAGGCGCGATACGCCGGAATCCGGTCCCAGGCAAATGTAGCCCCTGATCCGCCGCCGTATTGAGGTTCGAACGTATCGAGCAGCAACGCATCGATCGTCCCGCCATAATCGTGAAAAACGACGTGATTTCCGTCCGAACGCTGCTGGGGACCGACGGAGACGACTTTGAACAAATCGGCTTGGAAACGTCCTTTGACATCCCGGCAAAAAGCTGGGCTTTCCTGGCCGTGAAGCTGGATCACATCCAGCGCGACATGCGACATGACATCCTCAAGCTGCCTCATATCCGGATTGACGAATACGCCTACGATACGCGGGTTGGCCGATCCCTCCCCGCTTCTGACGGTGCCTGCCATCGCAGCTGCCGTGCTGGGGGAGACTTGCCGCCGGCTTTTGGCAAACACGAAACCGATATAATCTATCGGAAGGTTATTCATAGATTTTAGCACTTCAACGCTTTGAAGTCCACAAATTTTTACCTTCGTTTTATCCATGGCGGTATACGCCGCCTTCCGCCGTCACGGGACCCATCAAACGCAGGACGGCGTCACGAATGTCATTTTGGCGCATGAAATATTCGCCGATAAGTACGCATTTCGCCCCCGTGTTCCTTAGAAACTCGATATCTTCCACGCCGGAGATGCCGCTTTCGCTAATGACGGGCACGCCGCCCGGTACCAGCTTGCTGAGCGTTTCGGTAGCCGTTAACGAAGTTTCGAACGTGTGCAAATCGCGGTTATTGATGCCGATTAAAGCTCCTTCGGCAAGATCGAGATCCAGCACCTGCTTCATCTCTTCCTCGCTGTGCACCTCGATCAGCGAATCGAGGCCTATGGAGGCCGCCGTTCTCATATACGATGAAATCTGTTCCGGCGTCAGAATGGCGGCGATCAGCAGAATCGCGTCGGCACCTAGCAGCCGGGCTTCGTAAATTTGCAGCTCGTCGACGATAAAATCTTTCCGGAGCAGCGGCAGGCTCACCGCTTTGCGCACCGCCTGCAAATATTCTCCTTTGCCTTGAAAATAAGGCTCGTCGGTCAACACCGACAAGCAATCCGCTCCGGCTTCCTCGTATGCTAGCGCGATTTGGACCGGATCGAAATCCGGGCGGATGAGCCCTTTCGAAGGGGACGCTTTCTTCACTTCCGCGATGAGCCCCATGTCCCGCTTCCTTCCTGCGGTCAGCGCCCGCGCAAACCCCTTGGTCGGAGGCATCTTCCCGATGCTTGCAAGCGCGTTATCTATGGATAAACGTTCGGCCAGCTTAGCCGTTTCCTCCCGTTTCGTGACAACAATTCGATCAAGATACATAACTCAACTCTCCCGTCATTTGAATCAATTGCTGCAATTTCGCGTTGGCACTTCCGTCATCGATCGCTTTCGCGGCGGCGTGAACGCCTTCCGCGATGCTGTCCGCAAGGCCGGCAACATAGATGCAAGCGCCGGCGTTGGCGAGCACGACGTCTCTGTACGGGCTTCGTTCGCCTTGAAGCACGGACTCGACGATCTTGGCGTTTTGCAATGCGTCCCCGCCCAGAACGGCCTCCAGCGGATGCACATCGAGACCGAGATCGTGGGGGTGGATTTGGTAGGTTCGCACCGTGCCGTCCCGCAGCTCCGAGACCTGCGTCGGCGCCGAAATGCTGATTTCGTCCAGCCCGTCATGGCTGGTTACGACAAGCGCCCGTTTGGAGCCAAGCTCGCGAAGCACCTCCGCGATCGTTTCCGTCCGGTTGCGGTCGTAAATCCCGAGCAGCTGCCGATCCGCTCCGGCCGGGTTCGTCAGCGGCCCCAGCATGTTGAATACCGTCCGAACCCCAAGCTCCTTCCGCGGCGCCGCCGCATGTTTCATGGACGGATGGTACAACTGCGCAAACAAGAAGCAGATGCCGATCTCATCAAGGCAGCGTTTCGCCTGCTCGCTGCTCAGATGAATATTCACCCCAAGCGCTTCGAGCACGTCCGCGCTGCCGGCGCGTCCCGAAGCCGAGCGGTTTCCGTGTTTGGCCACGCGCACGGAAGCCGCGGAAGAGATGATGGCCGACGCCGTGGAAATATTGAATTTGTGGATGCCCGATCCGCCCGTTCCGCAGGTGTCCAGCAGCTTTTCGTTGTCCGCCTTGACCGTGCTGGCCACGTTCCGCATGGCTTCCGCGAAGCCCGTAATTTCATCGACCGTTTCGCCTTTGATCCGCAGCGCCATCAGCACCGCGCCGATCTGCGATTGCGTGACGCTGCCTTCCATGATGGACGACATCAGCTGCCGCGCTTCCTCGCGCGTCAAATCGCGCCCTTCGATCAACCGGTTTAAGTATGCAGGGATCAATCCGCCCGTACTCATACCTCATCTCCTCCTTCGGGTTTATGGCGTATATTCATAAAAATAATCCTGATTCAGCTGCTCAGGCATCGCCTGATCAGCCTGCGGGAACATCGCTTCGGCCACGCGTATCGATTTCAGCAGGGCTTTCGCCTTGTTGACCGTTTCTTCATACTCCTTCTCGGGCACCGAATCCCAGACGATGCCCGCCCCGGCCTGAACGAATGCTTTTCCTTTGCGGAAAATGATCGTCCGGATCGTAATGCAGGAATCCATGTTGGCGTTAAATCCAAGATACCCGATCGCTCCTGCATAAGCTCCCCTGGCTTCCCGCTCCAGCTCCGCGATGATCTCCATGGCCCGCAGCTTCGGAGCGCCGGAGACGGTTCCCGCCGGCAGGCAGGAAAGGAAAGCGTCAAAAAAGTCCTTATCGTCGCGAAGCGTGCCGGAAACGTTCGAGACCATATGCATGACGTGGGAGTACCGTTCGATTTCCATGAACATGTCGCATTTGACCGTACCGAATTTCGAGACGCGCCCCAGATCGTTGCGTCCCAAATCGACGAGCATCAAATGTTCGGCGCGTTCCTTCTCGTCCGCCAGGAGCTCCCGTGCCAACCGTTCGTCTTCATGCTCGTCGCCCCCCCGCGGGCGCGTGCCCGCAATCGGCCTTGTCTCCACGCGGTCGCCTTCGACCTTCACCAAGGCTTCCGGCGAGGTGCCGACGACGATCTCCTCATGCATTTTCAAGTAATACATGTACGGCGACGGATTCAACGTCCGAAGCACCCGGTATACATGCAGCGGAGAAACCTCGGTTTCGATGTGAAAACGCTGGGACAGCACCACCTGAAAAATGTCCCCTGCCCGTATATATTCCTGGGCGCGCTCCACGTTTGCCATATACTGCTCCTTGGTCATGTTCGACTTGATGTCGCCGAGCGGGATATCTGCCGGAATCGGGCGACCGTTCACGTTCTCGCGCGGTCCATGGTTTTGAAGCTGGTCGGCAATCTGGTTCAGCTTCGCATCGAGTTCTGCATATTTGCGGCGGATGTCTTCATCTTTGTCGCCCGCGGCGACGTGCACGTTCCCGACAAGCAAAATCTGCTGCTTCACATGGTCGAACACGATCACCGAATCGCAGAACATAAACCGGATATCGTCCATTCCGAGGTCATCCACCGCATGCGCGGGCAATTTCTCGTAATATTGCAGCAGATCGTAACCGAAAAATCCGATCGCCCCGCCCGTAAACGGCGGCAGGTCTTCGTGTTTCGGGCTGCGGTACCGGCGAAGCAGCTGCTTTAACTCTTCCACAGGCTTGCCTCTCATCGTTTCCTTGCCACCTTCGCTTTCCAGAACGATTTCGCCTTTTTTGCCGTAAATCATCATGAACGGATCGGTTCCGATAAACGAATATCTCGCCCATCTGCTCCCGCCCTCCACGCTTTCGAGCAAAAATGCGCAGTCGCGCCCGGCGTACCGCTGAAAAATTCGGATCGGTGTTTCCATGTCGGCAAGCAGCCTTTTTACGACCGGAATCAAATTGTATTCGCGGGACAGCTTCAAAACCTGTTCAACGCCCGGATTCATCATTGCGTCCGTTCCCTCCTTCTTTGTTTTAAGGATTTCATGATGTTTCGCTTCGAGTTTCTGGTGTAAACAACAAAAAAACCTCTACCGAAGTAGAGGTTTGACGTTTCATTAAGTATACGGAAAGAGTGGTCCGTCAGCAGATCGCTTTCAACAGACCCTGCCGAATTTTCGCCTGTCAATCAGACAAAAAAACATTCAAGGGACGTTAAAACGCATGCCCGGCACGTTCCAAAATTGCGCTTGTTCCTTATGGACTCGGCTCTTCTATACTCAACTTTGCTCATCTAAACTCTACTCGTCTCATGATTAACCGGAATCTCCATCCCGGTTCAATCCTGTTTGCAAGTTCTTGCAAGCGGATCTCTCCTTGCTCGAACCTTGTAACCTACACTATACAGCATGAACCTTGTCCTGGCAAGCACGTTGCCCTAAAAAAGTCAGGATTTGGGAGCGGCAAGATCCGGACGCAGTTTCTTGGCCTCGTTCAAATATACATGTTTCATATCCCGCTGGCTTTTTTCGGTATTCACCTGTACCATCAGCCGGATGCAGCGCGGCAGGCTGCCTTTTACAGGCACCTCCACGGAACACATCAAAGGCACCATCTCCCAGCCCTCAAGCTCCCGGATCGCTTTGGCCGGAAAAGCGGCATCCAGATCCTGGGTCAGCGTGATCCATACGCTGCAAATATCTTCCGGATGAATCTGATTCCTTTCGACGATTTCACGCATCAGGACGACGGTTTCGTCGAGAATTTCGCGCTCGTCGTTGCGCTGAACCGTCGTAGCTCCCCTTATCCCCCTGTTATACATGGGCTTCTCCTCCTTTTCTAAGCTGTTTCAGGATATCTCTGACCAGTTGCTGCGGAATATCCTTTACGATGCTGACGGAGCCGATGGCGTCCGGCACGATGAACACCATCGTGTTTTCCTTGAACTTTTTGTCATGCATCATCGCTTCCATCAGATCGTCTTCGCCGAGGTGGTCAGGCAATCGAACAGGCAAATTCAATGCCTTCAGCATAGCCGTCGTTTCTTCGTGCAGCCCTTTGCCGCGGCCAAGCGCCTCGGCCAAAAGCGCCGAGCCGGCCATGCCGATCGAAATGGCCTCCCCATGAAGAAATTCGCCGTAACCGGCGACCGCTTCAATGGCATGGCCGATCGTATGTCCGAGGTTCAGAATCGCCCGCAGACCGCCTTCGCGCTCGTCCTGGGATACAACCTCCGCTTTGATGGCCACCCCGCGTTCAAGACCGTAACCTAGAGCTTCGCGATCAAGCGAAAGCAACTCCTTCGCATGGTCTTTGCACCAATATGCAAATGCGGCATCCCGAATAAGCCCGTGTTTGACCATTTCGGCCAGACCCGCGGAAACTTCGCGAGGAGGCAGCGTCATCAGCGTATCGAGATCGTATAACACGAATTCGGGCTGATGGAAGGCTCCGATCATGTTTTTGGCCAGCGGGTGGTTGACGGCTACCTTTCCGCCGACGCTGCTGTCATGCGCCAACACCGTTGTCGGCATTTGTATGAACGCGATGCCGCGCATATATGTAGCCGCCACGAATCCCGCCAAGTCCCCCACGACGCCGCCGCCAAGGGCGATGACCGACGATTTGCGGTCCAGGCCGCCCTGAATCGCCGAAGTCATGACTTTCTCAAACACCTGCAGCGATTTTGAACCTTCGCCCGATTTCACCACCGAGACGACCAGGCGAAACCCCGCTTCCTCAAGCGATGACTTCAGCGTATCCAAATGATGCGGGGCAACCTTGTCGTCGGTGACGATCAGATGAGGGCTTTTCGCCGACAAGCCGTGTTTGATCAGATAAGCCCCCGCCTGCGGCAGCAGGCCGGCACCGATATAAATCGGATACGAGCGTTCTCCCAAATCCACCTGCACCGTTCTCATATCGGCAACACTCCGCTTGCGGTTAAGTCACGAATACTCATGATGCTTTCCCCCTTTAAACTATTAAACGGTAAAGGACTAAAATCCGATGATATCTTTGCCCATTATAATATTTATCTATAGGCCCTGTCACGCGTTGATTCGAAATTCGGCAGTTCGGGTCAGTCCGGATTTTCGAAGTGTTTATCCCTTTCCACTTTGCATATCCGGAGGGCGAAGCTTTTATACCACTCGGATTTGCCCCGATCCTGAGCAACCTGATGGGCGGAATTTTCTTTCCAGCTTTGGATCGCATCCAGCGATACCCAATAAGAAACCGTGATTCCCAATCCCTTGTCACGGGCGTTTTCCATGCCCAAAAAGCCTTCCTGCCGGGATGCTAGTTCGACCATCTTATCCGCCATCCTTCCGTAGCCGCGATCACCTTCGGTCCGCTCCGAGGAAAATATAACGGCATAATACGGGGGGGCCGGTAACTTGGCGATTCTTCCCACACACACTCCTCCTTACCATCATGAGTCTCCTTATAGAATATGTATTTTAACATAATCGCTTATTTCTTTCTTCAAGATTTTAGCCCGCCGGATGCTTAAACAAAAAAAGCCGGCCCTTTGAAATCAAGGGTCGGCGTCTTATTCTGCGCTGCTGCCGTTTGCGGTGAGTCTGCCGGCGGGTTTGGGCGTTTCCTCCAGGCTTTCCACGGAATCCCGCACCATCCGGCTTAGCCGGATATCTTCGATGCCCAGAATTTGCCCGCATTCCTGAATCGTGATAAAGCCGCGGCGATACGCGGTAATGACCTGGCGTTTGTCCATGAATGATACGAACCTCCACTTTTGTGAGTTCCCGATTCAGTCATAGTATCGTTTCAAACAGCCTGCTTTATACCCGGCAATGGCATATCAGCCTTTTTTCCGGTAAAAAAACGTTTCGGTCGGCTCCAGTCCGTATTGTCCGGGCGAAAAAATCTGCTCCGTGCTGCCGACGAACAAATAACCTCCCGGACGGAGCGCTTCCGCAAATTTATGGTAAAGCTTGGTTTTGGCTTCTTCCGTAAAATAAATCATGACATTGCGGCAGACAATCAGGTCATGCCCGTGATCGAACGGGTCGAGAAGCAAGTTTTGCTTACGGAACTCGACGTTTTTTTTCAGCTGTTCGCTGAACTTGAATAGGGCCCCTTCCTGCGTAAAATAACGGGCCGCAACGTCCGGCGGAACGTCCTTGAGGGAACGCTCCAAGTATAAGCCCTGCTTTGCCTTGGCCAAAGCTCCTTCATCGATATCGGTCGCAACAAGCTTTGTGCCGCTCATAAGGCCTTTGCCGTCAACGATCATGGCCAGCGTATACGGTTCTTCGCCCGTAGAACAAGCCGCGCTCCAAATTTTGAGGCCTCTCCGGTTCCCGTTGACCAGCTCGGGCAGGATGATATCCCGCAAAACTTCCCAGCGGTTCGGATTGCGCCAAAATTCGGAGACATTGATCGTCATCCGGTCCAAAAATTCATAAAATAAGGACTTATCCTTCGAAAAGGCTTCAAAAAAAGCTGCGAAGCTTTGGTACCCGTTTTTCATGCGGAGCGTGGTCAAGCGCCTTTTCATTTGCGCTTCCTTATATTCCGACAGATCGATGCCGGTGCTTTTCTTTACGTTTTCGATGAACAACATATAATCGCGGTCCGGCAGGGAAGTTCCGGCAGATTCCCCCCCGGTTGATGGATACGGCTGTTTTACGTCCACGGCGAGATGGTCTTGTCGTAATCCACCAGTTCGTGCGCTTCAAAAAAATTCGCGATCTCGCGCGCGCTGCTTTCCGGTGAATCGGAACCGTGGATCAGATTATGCGGGGTGTGGGAAGCGTAATCTCCGCGGATGGTGCCCGGCTGCGCTTCCTTCACGTTCGTTTTTCCCATCAGCATCCGCGACAGGGCGATAATATCGTCGCCTTCCCAGACCATGGCGAAGACGGGGCCGGAAGTAATAAAGTTTACCAAGTTATCGTAAAAGTCTTTGCCTTCGTGCTCGGCGTAATGGCGCTTAGCCTGTTCCTCCGATACTTGCACCAGCTTGCCTGCAACCATTTTGAACCCTTTATCTTCCAGTCTTGCAATGATTTTGCCGATTAAACCACGTTGTACTCCGTCAGGCTTGACCATTAAAAAAGTTCGTTCCATAAACTCACTCTCCTATTTTGACTCAAGTCGTAAGGTTAAGTATGGCAATCTTACAATATATAGAATCAGACTGATATTAACTTCGTCATACCTGCACTGGAAGACGGCAAGCGCTCGTCAATATGAGCGTTTGGTTACGAAATGCGCGATATCCCTCAAATTTTTCTTCGTCCGGTTTTCCGGCAGCCGCTCCAGCGCGCCAAGCGCTTTTTTTATGTAACGATCCGCTAAGGCTTCGGCCCGCGAAATGCCGCTGCTGGCTTTGATCATTTGAATCGCCCCGTTCACGTCGCATTCCCCGTTGCGCTCGCGGATATAGCCGATCTCCCGAAGCAGGGGAGCCTTCAACTCTTCGTCCTGAAGGGCAAAAATGACCGGCAGCGTAATGTTGCCTTGCCTGATGTCGCTTCCGGGAGGTTTGCCGATCTGCTTTTCCGTCCCGCACAGATCCAGCAGGTCATCCTGGATTTGAAAGGCCATGCCGACATTATACCCGTAACGGTATAGAAGGTTGGACACCTTCGCGTCCGCATCGGAAGCCACGGCCCCTAGCTGGCAGCTGATCGCGATCAGAAGGGCGGTTTTGCGGCGAATCCGCAGCAGGTATCGGCGCACGCTTTGCTCGGTATTGAAAAAGTCGCGAATCTGCTCCATTTCGCCGATGGACATTTCGACCATGGCTTTGGAAAGGATTTGATGGATTTGCGGTTTTTCCAGCTGCGCTGCGATCATGAGGGCCCGGGCATAAATATAGTCGCCGGTGTACATTGCGATCCGGTTGTCCCATTTGGACTTGACCGTCAATTCCCCGCGGCGGGTATCCGCGTCATCGATCACGTCGTCATGAACGAGAGAGGCCATGTGGATCAGCTCCAGCGGAACCGCCACATGCTTGAGCTTTTCCAGATCGTAATCGCCGAACTTGCCCCCCATCAGCACGAATACCGGACGCAAGCGCTTGCCTCCCGCCTTCAGCAAATGCATCGACGTCTCGTTCAGCAGCTGATGTTCCCCTTCGATGCTGCGAAAAAGCTCGTTTTCAATGTAGTTCATATCTTTTTTCAGTAAGCCGAATATGTCTAATCTTTTCATTCCTTCACCCGTGTCAGCGTATTCTCAATCCGCATTTCCCTTTTGCAGCA
>Ga0180220_1001963_pt1 | contig 14056 bp, 17 predicted proteins | sample eDN5th37CBELigBY_FD_151335 | JGI IMG/M metagenome (GOLD analysis project Ga0180220, IMG submission 151335) | Enriched backyard soil microbial communities from Emeryville, California, USA - eDNA 5th pass 37_C BE-Lig BY (version 2) (version 2) | ecosystem: Environmental > Terrestrial > Soil >... | reverse complement strand
ATGGGGCATCCACTCCACCTACACCGACAACCTTTTGATGCTGACCCTCAACCGGGGTGGGCCGGTGGTGTGGATTTCGGAGACCGACGCCAGGAAGGCGGGCCTTGTCGACAACGACTGGGTGGAGGTCTTCAACACCAATGGCGTCATCACGGCCCGCGCCGTGGTCAGCCAGCGGATGAAGGAAGGCTCGATGTTCATGTATCACGCTCAGGAGAAGATCGTGAACACGCCCGGCAGCCAGATCACCGGCAAGCGCGGCGGCATCCACAACTCCGTCACCCGCATCGTTTTGAAGCCCACCCACATGATCGGCGGCTATGCCCAGCTCGCCTACGGCTTCAACTACTACGGCACGGTCGGCTCCAACCGCGACGAGTTCGTGATCGTGCGCAAAATGTCGAAGGTCGACTGGCTCGACCGGCCCGCAACCCAGACCACGGAGGCAGCGGAATGAAGGTACGTGCCCAGATCGGAATGGTGCTGAACCTCGATAAATGCATCGGGTGCCACACCTGCTCCGTCACCTGCAAGAACGTGTGGACGAGCCGCGAGGGGGTGGAATACGCCTGGTTCAACAATGTCGAGACCAAGCCCGGCATCGGTTATCCCAAGGACTGGGAGAACCAGAAACGCTGGAACGGCGGCTGGACCCGCACCCGTTCGGGCGCGTTGCAGCCCCGGCAGGGCAGCAAATGGCGCATATTGGCGAACATCTTCGCCAATCCGGACCTGCCCGAGATCGACGATTTCTACGAGCCCTTCGACTTCGACTACGACCACCTGAAATCCGCGCCGGAAATGCAGGCGTTCCCGACCGCGCGCCCGCGCTCGAAGATTTCGGGCGAGCGCATGGAAAAGATCGAATGGGGCCCGAACTGGGAGGAAATCCTCGGCGGCGAGTTCGAAAAGCGCTCCAGGGACTACAATTTCGAGGGCATTCAGAAGGAGATCTACGGCCAATACGAGAACACCTTTATGATGTACCTGCCGAGGCTGTGCGAGCACTGCCTCAATCCGGCCTGCGTCGCCTCCTGCCCGTCGGGCGCGATCTACAAGCGCGAGGACGACGGGGTCGTGCTGATCGACCAGGAGAAATGCCGGGGCTGGCGCATGTGCGTTTCCGGCTGCCCCTACAAGAAGATCTACTACAACTGGTCGACGGGCAAATCCGAGAAGTGCACGCTGTGCTATCCGCGCCTGGAGAGCGGTCAACCGACCGTGTGCTCGGAAACCTGCGTCGGGCGCATCCGCTATCTCGGCGTGATGCTCTACGATGCCGACCGCATCGCCGAGGCGGCGAGCGTCGAAAACGAGAAGGACCTCTATGACGCGCAGCTCGGCGTCTTCCTCGACCCGAACGACCGGCAGGTGATCGCTGCCGCCCGCGCCGAGGGCATTCCCGAGGACTGGATCAGGGGCGCGCAGAAATCGCCGATCTGGAAGATGGCGATGGAATGGAAGATCGCCTTTCCGCTGCATCCCGAATACCGCACCTTGCCGATGGTCTGGTACGTTCCGCCGCTGTCTCCGATCCAGAATGCGGCCGAAGCCGGCCGGATCGCCGCGCAGGACAACATGCCCGACGTGCGCTCGCTGCGTATTCCCGTGCGCTACCTCGCCAACATGCTCACCGCCGGCGACGAGGCGCCGGTCGTCTCGGCGCTGGAACGCATGCTGGCCATGCGCGCCTATATGCGCTCGAAAACGGTGGACGGCGTCGTCAATCTGGGCGTAGCCAAGCGCGTCGGCCTGGTGCCGCAGCAGATCGACGAGATGTACCAGCTTCTGGCCATCGCCAATTACGAGGACCGTTTCGTCATCCCGACCACCCATCGCGAACTGGTCGAGGACGCCTATGACCTCAAGGGTGGCTGCGGCTTCACCGACGGCAACGGCTGCTCGAGCGGGCATTCGCCCCAGTCGCTGTTCGGCGGCAAGAAGTTCCGCAGCCCGCAGGAGTTCATCGCATGAGGACGTTCAAGGCCCTGTCGGCCCTGCTCAGCTATCCGAGCCGCGATCTTCAGCAGGCGGTCCCCGCGATCCGGACAGTGCTCGGCGAGGGCGTGCTGCCGGAAGCCGCCGTCACGGCGCTGGAGCCGCTGCTCGCCTCGCTGGAGACACAGGACATCTACGACCTTCAGGAACGCTACGTGCTCCTGTTCGACCGCTCGCGCACCCTGTCGCTCAACCTGTTCGAGCACATCCATGGCGAAAGCCGCGACCGGGGCGGGGCGATGGTCGACCTGCTTGAAACCTATCGCGCCGGCGGCTTCGACCTCGCCGGGCCCGAACTGCCCGACCATCTGCCCGTGCTTCTGGAGTTCCTGTCCACCCGGCCGATTGCGGAAGCGCGCGAAATGCTGGCCGACGCCGGCCACATCCTCGTCGCGCTGGCTGAGCGTCTGGCACGGCGCGGGACCGCCTATGCGGCAGTGCTGGAAGGGCTGGTCGCCTTCGCCTCCGCCAATCCGGAAACGGAAGAAGCGCAGGCGCTGTTGTCCCAGCAGGACGACAATCCCGAGGATCTGGCCGTCCTCGACGCGGTCTGGGAGGAGACGCAGGTCACCTTCGGGCCCGATCCGAATGCGGGCTGCCCGGTCAGCCGCGACATCCTTGCCCGGATGGACCCGCCACCCGCGCCCGGCATGCAGTGAACAGGAGGCGCAGATGCACAACTTTCTCTTCGGTATCTATCCCTATATCGCCATCACGGTGATGGTGATGGCCAGCATCGCCCGCTACGAACGCGACCCCTTCACCTGGAAATCGAAGTCGAGCCAGATCCTGCGCAAGCGGCAGTTCATCGCCGGCTCGGTGCTGTTCCATGTCGGCGTGCTGATGATCTTCGCCGGCCATCTGGTCGGGTTGCTGACGCCGATCCAGATCTTCGATTTCCTGGGCGTCGGCCATGGCGCCAAGCAGCTTCTGGCCGTCGCCGCCGGCGGCGTGGCGGGGATCATGGCCCTGGCGGGCGGCCTTCTGCTGCTGCACCGGCGGCTGTTCGATCCGCGCATCCGCGCCAACTCCACCCTTGCCGACACCGGCATCATGATACTGCTGATGATGCAGTTGCTGCTGGGGCTCGCAACCATCATCGTCTCGCTCGGCCATCTCGACGGCGAGGAAATGGTGAAGTTCATGAACTGGGCACAGAGCATCATCTATCTGCGCGCCGGCGCGGCGGACTACATCGTCGATGTCAATCCTCTGTTCAAGGCGCACATTGTGCTCGGCCTGACCATCTTCCTGCTGTTCCCCTTCACCCGGCTCGTCCACATGTTCTCCGCGCCGATCCGCTATCTGTGGCGGCCGGGCTACCAGATCGTGCGCTCGCGGCGCGGGGCCAGGCCGGCGGGCACCGGGCTGACCCCGCTGCCGCGGCCGGGCATGGAGCCGGGCGAATGAGGGTCCTCGATCGCACCAACGCCCCGGTGCCGGTCACCGTCAACGGCATCGTGATCGCCCCCGAGGCGATCGCGGCCGAGGCGCAGAACCATCCGGCGCCGAAGGGCAAGCCGGCCTGGGCCTGGAAGGCGGCGGCGCGGGCGCTGGTGCTGCGCGAGGTGCTGTTGCAGGAGGCGAGGGCGCGCCGGATCGCGCCGGCGCCGGTTGAACTGGCCGAAGGCCAATGGGAGACGGAGGAGGAGGCGCTGATCCGCCAGCTTCTGGAAAGCGCCATTCCTCCGGCAGTAATCGACGAGGACGAATTGCGGGCGATCTACGACGACGCGCCGGACCGGTTCCGGGGGCCCTCGCTGTTCGAGGCCGCGCATATCCTTTTTCCCGCCGCGCCCGATGACGCGGAAGGCCGCGCCGCCGCGCGGTCGCGCGCCGAAACGGTACTGGCCGAGCTGCATCGCGATCCACGCCGCTTCGCCGCGCTCGCCGCCGAGCACAGCGCCTGCCCCTCGCGCGCCAATGGCGGCATGCTGGGCCAGCTTGCCTCGGGCGATACGGTGCCCGAATTCGAGGCGGCACTATGCAGCATGGACGAAGCAAGCATTTCCGGCACGCCGGTGGAAAGCCGCTACGGCTTCCACCTGATCCGGCTGGACGCGCGCGTGCGTGGCGAGGTCCTGCCTTTCACCACTGTGCTGCCGCATCTGCGCCAGGCACAGGAAAAGGCGGACTGGGTGCGCGCCAGCCGCGCCTATGTCGAGGAACTGGCGGCACAGGCCGAGGTCACAGGCATCGACCTTGCAGACCACCTTGCCAAGGAAGCGAGATTATCAGCATGACTTCTTCATCTGCCTTGCCCGATCCTTTCTATTGCGGCTGCGAAACCGAACCGGAACCGGGGAAGCTGGTTTCCGTCGATGTCGCCCTGCGCCAGGGGCTGGCGCTGGCCGGGCCGGTGGCCGGGGTGGAGCGCCTGCCGCTCGACCAAGCCCATGGGCGGGTGCTTGCCGAAGCGGTACGGGCTCAAAGCCCACTGCCGCTGTTCGACAATTCCGCCATGGACGGCTACGCCATCCGCCTTGCCGACCTTGCCGGGACGGGGCCGTGGCGCCTGCCGGTGGCGGGGCGCGTAGCGGCCGGCGATGCCGGCAGCGAGCCGCTTCCGGCAGGCACCGCCTTGCGCATCTTCACCGGCGCGCCCGTCCCGCCCGGCTGCGATGCCGTGGTCATGCAGGAAGCGACACGGCCGGAGGGCAACATGATCCGGCTGGACCGGCGCCCCGCGCCGGGCGAAAGCATCAGGCACGCCGGCGAGGACCTTGCCGCCGGCACCGAGATCGTGCCGGCCGGGCGCTGCATCGGCCCGCGCGCGGCGGCGCTGCTGGCTTCCGCGGGCTGCGGCGAAGTCGCCGTGCGCCGCCGCATCCGCGTCGCCTTCTTCAGCACCGGCTCCGAACTGTGCGCGCCCGGCACGCCGCTGGCCCCGGGGCAGATCTGGAATTCCAACCGCTACCACCTCCAGGGTTCCCTCGACCTGCCCTGGGTGGAGGCGATCGACATGGGTGCCATCCCCGACCAGCCCGACCGGCTGCGGGAGGCACTGGAACAAGCGTCCCGCAAAGCCGATCTGGTGGTGACCACCGGCGGCATTTCCGTCGGCGACGAAGACCATATGCCGGCGGTCCTGCGCGCTGCGGGCGGCGTCATCCACGTGATGAAGGTGGCGATGAAGCCCGGCAAGCCGCTGATCATCGGGCGGATCGGCGCCGCGCTCTATCTCGGCCTGCCGGGCAACCCGGTTTCGGCCTTCGTGACCTGGCACGTGATCGGAGCCCGCATCGCCGAAGCCTTGGCGGGGCTGACGGACGGCGCGCCGCGGCGCATCATCGTGCGGGCCGGCTTCGACCGGGTGCGGTCGCCGGGGCGCTGCGAGTTCCTGCCGGCCCGCCTCGGCAGCTATGACGGACATGGCACGCGGGCGGTGGAGATCGCCACCTCGGAGGTTTCGCATCGGGTGGCGCTGCTTGCGCAAGCCGACGGCCTGCTGCTGATCCCGTCGGAAACAGACCGCATCCAACGTGGCGACATGCTGGAATTCCTGCCCTTCCACGAAGGATAGAGCCGTGATGAAACTGGGCTACGTGACCGTACAGGGGAAGGGCCGCATCGACCTGCTGTTGGCCGAGGTCGTCGAACGGCTGGAAGCCCGTGGCATGGCCCTGGCCGGAACCGTGCAGACCAATATCGAGCGGCACGACCGCCCCCGTTGCGACATGGATCTGCGCCTGCTGCCCGACGGCCCGGTGGTGCGCATCAGCGTCGACCGCGGGGCGGAAGCGCGCGGCTGCCGGCTGGATGCCGGGGCGCTGGAGCAATCGACGCTGTGGGTTGCCGGCGCGCTGGCGAAGGCCGAACTGCTGGTGGTCAACAAATTCGGCAAGCAGGAAGCGGAAGGCAAGGGTCTGGCCGGCTGCATGGCACATGCCCTCGAACGCGGGCTTCCCGTGCTTGTGGGCGTCAACGGGCTGAACCTGCCGGCGTTCCTCGAATTCACAGACGGAATGGCGCAGCAATTGCCGCCCGATGCCGCGCGGGTTGCGGACTGGTGCCTCGCCGCGGTCGCCGAGACGGCTCTGCCGGAAATCCGCCGCGACACCCGCATGGCGGGGCTTCCATCAGCCTGATCCAACAGCCGCGGTACGGCCGGAGGTGCAGCCATGCATTGATATCGCTTCTGTTTGATCCAGGCCAAATAGAAGCGTCGGCAAAACGCCTATGGTGCGTTTCATCGCAATCCGGAGAAGCCGATGGAACTCGATCTTCACCCCTCTGCCGGTCGGTCCGCCTCCTCTCGGCACCGCAACCCCTATTTCGGCGCGGCACCTGCCGATGCTTCGACCAATTGGGCGCGAGAGGTCAGCGAAATCCTCAAGGCGGCCGCCCATGAGGGCCGCTTCCTCATCCTGACCATCCTCACCCATGGCGAGAAGTCGGTGTCCGAACTGGTGAAGGCGGTAGAACTGCCGCAATCGGTGGTTTCCTGGCATCTGGCCCGCTTGCGGCTGGGCAACCTGGTCAAGACCAGGAAGGATGGCCGGGTGGTCTACTATTCGCTTGCGGGGGCCGAAATTCCGGCGCTGGTCAAGATATTCAGCGCCTTCGCGAGCGACGGCATGAAGCAGGACGGCCTGCCCGCCGCATAGCGCGCGTGGAATCAGGACCGGGCATCCGCAGCAAGGAAATCAGGCCCGCGCATCACCGTTTCGGAGGCCTGCGACCTGTTGAAGGCGTTCTGGGAGAACATCAGGTCCGCGACAGTATAACGGTCGAGGGTCGCCACGAAGGAGTTCAGCGCTTCGTTGAGGACATTGGGAAGGCGGCAGCACCTGCTGATGATGCACTGGTTGCCCGTGGCGAAGCACTCCACCAGGGCGAAGTCCGGCTCTGTCGCCCGCACAACGGCGCCGAGATTGATCTGTTCCGGCGGCATGGCGAGCCTGAAGCCGCCCGACCGGCCGCGAACGCCTTTCAGATAGCCGCCTTTCGTCAATATGTTGACCACCTTCATCAGATGAGCCCTCGAAATCCCATAGACTTTCGCAGTCTCCTCGATGGTGATCAGCCGGTCGCCGGCCATGCCCGCATACATCAGCACCCGCAGGGCGTAGTCGGTGAACATCGTCAGTCGCATGTAACCCATCCAGCGCGGCGCCGTCGGCAGGCCGTTCATGTTAGCAACAATCGGTCACATCTGGCACCATAAGATGGATTGGGAAAGCATCTTATCGCCAGCCGGCGAAGCCAGGCCCGCACGGTGCGAATGCCCCATCATGCAGGCCAGAGGCGTGAACGGAGCTGTGGCCGACCTTCAGGCGGCAAGCGCAACCGGTTCGTCCGGCTTGCGATCCCGGGCAGACGCCTCGATGCGCGCGGCGCGCGCCATCCAGTCCCAGAGCAAACCCTGGTCCTCCTTGGAGAAGCGGGCTCGCCGCTTCAGGTCCTCGAAAGAATCGCCCGGGTGGCAGCGGTCGAACTCGGCGGCGATCAGGGATTCGTGGCGCAGGCGCGTAGAAGCGTCGTCCGGCCCGATTGCCTGCGTGAACCCATTCAATGCCATATACAACCGGTCTTCGGCGAACTGTGTCATCGCTTTCTCCTTTGCCTATGCATGCCTGTCTCCTTTGCCTATGCATGCCTGTCGCGCTCCATCGCCTCCATGGCGACGATCAGCGCGCCGCAGTCGGCGCATGGCCCTGCCCATGGCCCGGCATTGGCCGCCGCATGGAGCCGTTCGAGCCGCAGATGCCAATCCAGGCGCTGTTCCGCATTGTCGTCCGGCAGCGGTACCAGGACCACGGACGGTGGCACGACGCCCGTCGCCCGCATGCCGCACAGGCACATGAGGCGTCTGGTCATCACGCCCGCCATATCCATGACCGTTTCGCGGGGTCGAGGCCTGTCCATGGCATCGTCTCCTTCAAGGTCTCGCCTTCCGGCGGCTGGCGGGCCGGGGCGGAAAGAACCATGCCCGGCACCCAGCTTCATGCCGGCTACGGTAGCCCGTAAAAGATATATTGACAATATATCTTTTGAGGCGAAGATTGAATGCGCATCCGCAAGGATCGTCCTTCCTCAACCAAAGAGATTTTCCAAAGAGGCTTCCCATGAGTGATTCATCCAGCACACCTGACGTAATCGACGTTCGCGTTCTCGTCCCGGCCGAGCGGCATGCGAGGATTTTCGCACTTGTCGACGCGCTGCAGCCCGGCGCCTCCTTCCTCCTCGTCAACGACCATGATCCGAAGCCGCTGCGCTACCAGCTCGAGGCCGAATATCCGGGAGAGTTCTCGTGGACCTATGTCGAGCAGGGGCCGCAGGTCTGGCGCGTCGAGATCGCCAAATTCGCCAAGGCCGCCTGAATCCATTCACCCGTGGCGCCGGTCCCCGCCGGCGTCACGCCGCCGAGGCCATGGTCATGACCGGTGTCAGTCTTTCACGCTGGACGATGTCCTACTTTGCCGTCGCGCTCGCCGCGCTGGTCCTCGGCGAAGCGCTCATGCTCGCCGGATACGGCTTTCCCGCCGCGCCGGTGCGCGCGCCGCAGACGCTGGTGCTCGTCCACCTGATCGCCATCGGCTGGCTCAGCCTGCTGCTGTGCGGCGCGCTGTTCCAGTTCGTGCCCGTTCTGGTGGCACGCAATCTTCACAGCGACACGCTGCCGCTGCCCGCGCTGGTTCTGCTGGTGGCCGGCCTTGGCCTGCTGCTTTGCGGCTTCCTCCAGCTTGCCGGCACCATCGCGCCGACGCCGTCGCTGCTGCCCTATGCGGCGACAGCGCTGGCGGCCGGCTTTGCGATCGTCCTCTACAATCTCGGCCGCACCCTGTGGGCGGCGCGCCCGCTGCCGCTGCCGGCGCGCTTCGTCGCCGTCGGGCTTGCAGGTCTTGCTGCGACCGTCACGCTGGGCGCCATCTTCAGTTTCGCCTTCGCGGCCCTGTTGCCATCGGAGGCGCTTGCCGCCATCGCCGCATCGGGCCTTCCCCTCCACATTATCGCCGGGCTGGGAGGCTGGCTGACCTTCGTGGCGATGGGCGTTGGTTACCGGCTGCTGGCCATGTTCATGCTCGCCCCGGAGCTTGACGGGCTGCGGCCGCGCACGGCGCTCTGGCTGGGGGCCGGCGCCCTTGCCGTGGCCATCGTCGGCGGCCTTGCGCTGGCCCTTCTCGACATTTCTGTCTTCCCGGCGCTTCTGGCGAGCGCCGTCCTCGGCACCGTCTCTCTCGCGCTCTACGGCGCGGACATCGTCTACCTCTATCGCGCCCGCAAGCGCCGCATCATCGAGCTGAACAGCCAGATGGCGGCACTGGCCCTGCTTTCGCTGGCGACGGCGGCGGTATTGGACGCCGTACTGCTCGCCCTCGGCCTCTTCTTCGACCAGATCGGCACGCTCGTCTTCCTTCTGGCCTTCGGCTGGCTTGGCGGGCTCGGCCTCGCCAAGCTCTACAAGATCGTCGCCTTCCTGACCTGGCTGGAATGCTACGGGCCGGTGCTCGGCAAGCAGCCGACTCCGCGTGTGCAGGACCTTGTGGTCGAAGCCCGCGCCCGCAAATGGTTCCTCCTCTACTATGCCGCCGTCTGGAGCGGCAGCGTGGCGCTTGCCATTGCGCAGCCCCTCTTGTTCCGGCTGGCGGCAGGCGCCATGCTGGTCGCGACCATCGCCATCGCGGCCCAGCTGGTGCGCACGCGCCTGCTGTCGGACGTGGCCGCCGGCAACCGGTTGCCCAAAGGCGCGCATCGTCCCCATCTTCTCATTTCCCTTGCCGCCACAGGCTGATGACAGGAGCCTTTCCGATGACCGATATCTTCGTTGACCTCGACGTCCGCCCGATCCTGCGCGACGGCGGGGAACCCTTGTCCGAAATCATCCAGGCCGTCGAGGCATTGGCGCCGCATGAGGGCTTGCGGCTGCTGGCCCCCTTCAAGCCAGTGCCCCTGTTCCAGCTTCTCGGCAACCGGGGCTTCAGTTATGAGGCGCGCGAGATCGGGGAGGGCGACTGGGAGGTGCTGTTCCACCGTTCCGAAGCGCCCGCCGCCGCCGATCCCGGGCCCTTGCCCAAAACAACCGGTGCAGGCGATGCCGACGGCTGGCCGGAGCCGGTCCGGCACATGGACAGCCGCGACCGCGAGCCGCCCGAGCCGATGGTGCTGATCCTGGCCGCCCTCGAAACGATGGAGCAGGGTGAAGTGCTGTCGGCGCTGCTGTGCCGCGAACCGATCTTCCTGCTGCCGGAACTCACCAAGCGCGGCCATGCCTGGCGCGGCGGTTTCGAGCCTGACGGCACCACCTACCGGATACTCGTGCGCAATGGTGGCGCCCATGATGCGGCGGCCTAGAACGCAGCCGCAGAACCACCGAGGCCAAGCATGTTCATCCAGACCGAAACGACAGGCGACGACGCGACCCTGAAATTTCTGCCCGGCCGGCAGGTCCTGCCGCACGGGACACTTGAAATTCGCGACCGGGCGGAGGCCGGCCGCTCGCCACTGGCTGCGAAACTGTTCGAGATCAGGGGCGTGGCGGCCCTGTCCTTCGACGCGGACTCCATCACCATCACCCGCAATGCCGGCGACTGGCGGCACCTCAAGCCGGCCCTGCTCGGAATCATCATGGAGCATTTCATGTCCGGCGCGCCCGTCGTCCTCGAGCCTCCGCGCAAGCCGCCGCCGCAGGAAGACACGGAAGCCGGCACGCTCGCTGCGAAGATCGAGGATGCGCTCAGGCTGGTGATCGACCCCGAACTCGGCTTCAACATCATCGACCTCGGCCTCGTCTATGACGTGGTCGTCGAGGACGGCGGCACCGCCACCATCGTCATGACGACGACCACCCGGGGCTGCCCGGCGACCAATTACCTCAAGGACGGCGCGCGTGAGGCGGCATGGGCGGTGGAGGGCATCGAGTTCGTCGACGTGAAGCTCACCTATGAGCCGCCGTGGGAGCCGGACATGATGAGCGCCGCGGCCAAGGACCATCTCGGCATCGCCGATTGAGACCGCACGCATCCGCTTTCTGGCACTCGCACTGAGTTGGTGCTAGTGCCATGGAATCGCGAAGTTTTTTGAAATCGTGAAGCATTGCCGGCTTGAATTTGCAGGGCAATCGGCGACAATTCCAGAAGGGTGGGTGACCGAGCGCGAATCGGGTGGCGCAAGGAAAAAGGTCAAGGAGTTCGATCGCGCCGGAAAAGTTCGCATCATCCGCTCCGACCGTCGCCTTGCGACCGGGGCAGGCACGGTTCCGAGGGAACCAGCCCGGACCATGGGAAGGATGCGCCGATGGCCACCACGGTCAGCAGGGATTTCGAACTCCAGTTGAAGGGCTACGGCCTGACCACGGCCGAAATCCACTACCACATGCCCGATCACCCGAGCCTGCTTCAGCTCTACATCTGGCAGGAATACGATCTGGCGCCGCATTTCCCTGAATTGCGGGGTTTCCTGGACTACTGGACCCGGGAGCTGGACGGCCCGCTGCATTCGGTGCGGGTCGCCCATCACAACCTGATCAAGCCTTCCGAATGGCAGGCGGTCGACGGCATCATCTCCTTGCATTGAAGTTCGGGTAGAAGCAGGAGAGGGCTTTCAAAAGGACAGCTATGCCCGCAGGGTAGCAGTCCACATGGTGCGCGTCGCGGGAAGGGGGCGACTCCGCGGCGGCGCCCGAGCCGGCTCGCACAGGGATGCGCACAGCGATTCCAAAACACCTCGCACCGCCTGCTTTCGAGACGATGACGGATGGTCTGGCCGTCGCGGCCACCGCTGAAGCTGCTTTCTCCGGTCAAGGAGTGCCGGCCGTTTCCCACCGGGAACGGATCGCATGATATACGGCGCTGGCGCTTCAGCCCCGCAATCGGCCACGCCTGCCTTCACGCATCAGAAATGCAGGCGTGCATTGTCCTTCACCTCCTTCATGACGAAGAAGGTGCGGGTCTGGCGCACGCCCGGAAGGGCGATCAGCTTCTGGCCGTGCAGCTTGTTGAAATCGGCCATGTCGCGCACCCTGATCTTCAGCAGATAGTCGAAATCGCCGGCCACCAGATTGCAGTCGAGGACATCCTTGATTTCCAGAACCGCGGCCTCGAAGGCGGCGAAGCTTTCGGGCGTCGAGCGGTCGAGCACCACGCCAACCATCACCACGGCGCCAAGGCCGACGGAGGCCGGCGCGATTTCCGCCCGCACGCCAGTGATGTGCCCTTCTTCGAACAGGCGCTGCGTGCGCCGGTGGCAGGTGGCGGGGCTGACATTCACGCGCGCGGCGAGCTCGGCATTGGTCAGTCGTCCGTCCGCTTGCAGGGCGCGCAATATCTTGATGTCGGTGCGGTCCAAAACAATTGTGGAAGAATCTTCCATAATCCTACCAGAAATAATGAAAATTATTGGATATATCGCCTCATAGCAGATTTATGGTGTTCTGATCAGTCAAAATTAGAGAGCACCTTTCATCCAGATTGCCCTACCTTGCGCCTCGAATTCGCAACGGAGCCCGTCAATGTCCCTGCTTGAAAAATTCGAACGCTACCCGCTCACCTTCGGCCCGACACCCATCGAGCATCTGCCCCGGCTGAGCGAGGCGCTCGGCGGCAAGGTCGAGGTCTGGGCCAAGCGCGACGACTGCAATTCGGGCCTCGCCATGGGCGGCAACAAGCTGCGCAAGCTCGAATATATCGTGCCCGACGCCATCGCCTCGGGTGCCGACACGCTGGTGTCGATCGGCGGTGTACAGTCGAACCACACCCGCATGGTGGCGGCCACCGCCGCCAAGATCGGCATGAAATGCGTGGTCATCCAGGAAAAATGGGTGCCGCATTACGATGCGGTCTACGACCGTGTCGGCAACATACTGATGACGCGCCTGATGGGCGCGGACAGCCGCCTCGTCGAGGACGGCTTCGACATCGGCATCCGCAAGAGCTGGGAAGACGCCATCCAGTCGGTCAAGGATGCGGGCGGCAAGCCCTATCCCATCCCGGCCGGCGCCTCGGTGCATAAATTCGGCGCGCTCGGCTATGTCGGCTTCGCCGAGGAAGTGGCGCAGCAGGAAGAGGGGTTGGGCTTCAAGTTCGACTACATCGTCGTCTGCGTCGTCACCGGCTCGACCCAGGGCGGCATGATCGTCGGTTTCGCCGCGCAGGACCGCGCCGACCGGGTGATCGGCATCGACGCCTCCGGAACCTGTGACCAGACCCGCGCGCAGGTGCGCCAGATCGTCGACGGCACTGCCGAACTGGTGGGCCTCGGCCGCGCCATCCGCGAGGACGAGATCGTCATCAATCCCGACTATGCCTATCCGGCCTATGGCGTGCCCTCGGAGGAAACCAACGAGGCGATCCGGCTTGCCGCGCGCACCGAGGCGATGATCACCGATCCTGTCTATGAAGGCAAATCCATGCAAGGCCTGATCGACCTGACGCGCAAGGGCTTCTTCCCCCAGGGATCGAAGGTGCTCTATGCCCATCTTGGCGGCGCGCCGGCCCTCAACGGCTACAGCTACTACTACCGGGAAGGCTGACAACGCCGCCGGCCGGATCGCGGATACACCGGGGGCGTCAGGGCAGTGGTCGCCGCGCGCTCAGGATGAAGCGGCGGTAGACGCGCGTGCGCAACCGGTTGCGCAGGTCGGCGCCTTGCCGTTGCGCCCTGGCGATAGCGTCATGCGACCTGTAGCGGACGTCCACGAAGCCGGCCTCGGCTAGAAGCGCGGCAAGCCCGTCATAGGTCAGGCCCTCGCCGAAGGGGAGGGCGCGCATGATCTTGGCGTGCCTGTCGCTGAGCGCGCCGTCGTAGTAGGGGTCGGCTCCGTGGATGCGGTCGAGCAGCGCGACCAGCCGCGCGAACAGGCGGCCCGTCAGGCTGGGCTTCGTCCAGTCGCCGTCATAGACGAGCAGCCGGCCGCCGGGTCCCAGCAGGCGCAGCCATTCGCGGAACGTCGCCTGTGGGGCGGTCAGCGTCCACACAAGATGACGACAGACGATGGCGTCGTAGGCGGCATCCGGTTCCATGGTGTTTTCGGCATCGGCAAGGATGAAGCGCAGCCGCTCCTTGCCATTGTGCTTGGCGCGCGCCACCTCCAGCATCGCCTCCGAGAAGTCGAGCGCGG
>Ga0180220_1001961_pt1 | contig 14064 bp, 18 predicted proteins | sample eDN5th37CBELigBY_FD_151335 | JGI IMG/M metagenome (GOLD analysis project Ga0180220, IMG submission 151335) | Enriched backyard soil microbial communities from Emeryville, California, USA - eDNA 5th pass 37_C BE-Lig BY (version 2) (version 2) | ecosystem: Environmental > Terrestrial > Soil >... | reverse complement strand
CGCCTAGTTGCAAAGCGGCGCGGTGAAGGTGTTTCCAATGCCACGGTCAACCGCACCGTCGCGCAGCCAATGCGCGCCATCCTGCGTCGGTCCCGCCGCACTTGGAAGCAGAACATCCAGGACATCGAGTGGAAAGACCACTTCCTGAAAGAGCCTCAGGAGCGCGTCCGCGAAGCGAGCGCCGACGAGGAAGCGACATTCATGGCGGCGATCCGAGGGGATTATGCCCCTGCCCTTCGCTTCGCCATTCTCAGTGGCAGCCGCCGTGCCGAGATCGTCGGCCTGCAATGGCAGCACGTCGACTTTTTCAATCGGGAGTTTACGGTCACCGGCAAACGCGACCTGACCCGCACCATTCCGATGACCAACGCCATCTACGACCTGTTGTGGGCCTTGAAGGACCACCACCCGACAGCGGTATTCACCTATGTCGCTAAACGACCCAGAGAAGGAGCGCGCCGCGGCGAGCGGCAACCGATCACTATGGAGGGTTTCAAAACCGAATGGCGCCGCACCAAAGGCCGCGCCAAGATCGAAAACTTCCGCTTCCACGACGCGCGCCACACCGCCGCGACCCGTCTGGTCAGGGCGACCGGAAACCTGAAAATGGCCCAGACCCTGCTAGGCCATTCCGACCTCGCGACCACCTCCCGATACGCCCATGTCACCAATGCGGACTTGCGCGCCGGCATGGAGGCTGCTACGGCAACTCCGCCGGCCAAGAAGGCGCGGAAAGCAAGGGGAAAATAACGAGAACATCTGTGGTACTTTGCGTGGGACTTTTGGTTCCGAGGCCTGCCACAGTGCGCCGTTTGTTCCAGATTTCTTTCTGCATCGGATTGACTGGCGATAACGGAAGTGCAATTAAATCAATCTGTTAATGGTCATCGGAGTGTAGCGCAGCCTGGTAGCGCACCTGATTTGGGATCAGGGGGTCGCGTGTTCGAATCACGCCACTCCGACCATCTTCACCAGCCACGGAAAGCCCGACTGCGGCGTTTGCGGCCTTGCCGCCGCGCGCTTTGCGCAGTAAGCAGTCGGCAACGGCTGACGAGCCGAGCAGCAAAGAGGTTTCCATGTCCGCGCGCATCTTCAGCCCCGCCAAGACGGCCATGCAATCGGGTACCGCCAAGACCGGCTACTGGATTCTGGAGTTCGAGCCAGAGCAGCCGCGCAAGATCGACCCCTTGATGGGCTACACCTCGTCCGGCGACATGAAGAGCCAGATCAGGATCAGGTTCCAGAGCAAGGAAGAGGCGATCGCCTATGCCGAGCGCGAAGGGCTGGCCTACCGCGTGCAAGAACCCAATCCACCCAAGCGCCGGCAGATCTCCTATGCCGACAATTTCCGGTATGACCGCCGCACGCCCTGGACGCACTGACGACAGCCGAGTTTCCCGCCGCCCGCGCAATGAAGCGCGGCGGCTGGACGGTCCCGTAGCTCAGCTGGATAGAGCACCGGCCTTCTAAGCCGATGGTCGCAGGTTCGAATCCTGCCGGGATCGCCATGCATTTCATGTAACTTATTGATTTTGCTTTATATTCTTATTTCGAATGCCCGCACCTTCGCCAATGATGGGGCCTTTGATATCATTGAATAATCCAGCGCCTGCCCCGCACCATTTCAGTCGCCATGAAGTTTGCCCAGGCGGGCCATAAAGCCGGGCGAACTCTTACTTGAAGTTAGGCAATAATCTTCCGGCCGGCCGTTTAGGCGATTGATGGTCGCAATGACATGCTCCTCAAGATCGTTGAGCGTGCGGTAGTCATCTCCGGCCGGCGCCACTCTCGCCATGACACCCCTCACTGCTACGGCAAAATCCCGGGCGATGTAATCCAGCGACGGCCTAATGTGATCTGGGATTTTCTTGGGTTTCCGGGAGTGTGGCATTGCTCAATCCTCTCGCCAGACAGGAACCCGCTGAAACTTGATCGCCGTCAGCCGCCGGATGCGCAGACCAACCAGCTCAGATCCAGACGGAAGAAAGCCTTTGACATCGAGTTGGCCGTGGCCGACGCCGCCCTCACATTTCATCCGATGCATGAGCGAATCTACGTCAACATCCCCGAAAATCTGGATTAAATCATCCGGGCGGTAGACGTGCGATCTCTTGCAATAGCGGCATGTGACGCGCACCAGTTGCAGGTGCTCGTTAAGGCGGGACAGCGGAAAGTCGTGGCGTCTGTACGGCTCCGGCATAACGTGAACGAAATAGGAACAAATGCCCATTGCCGTCAAGCCTTGCCGGTGGCAGGATTGATCACATGTGCGGACGCTTCACCAGATCGCATGCTTGGCGCGAAATCCATGAGATGTACCGGCTGACCGATTCGGAAGCCGGGCGGAACACCGAGGCGCGCTACAACATCGCGCCAACGCAGGACGTGCTTTTCGTCACTGCTGGCGATGATGGCTTTCAGAAGGTCCGCGAGGGCCGCTGGTGGCTCGTTCCGGCGTGGGCGAAGGAAATACCGAAATTTGCGATGTTCAATGCCCGATCCGAGGAAGCAGCTGACAAGCCAGCTTTTCGGGATAGCTTCAGGCGCAAACGCTGCCTGATCCCCGCCGATGGCTTCTACGAATGGACCAAGAACGAGGAGGATGGCGGCAAAGACCCTTGGTTCATCCACCTGCCAGAGAAGCGCCCATTTTCGTTCGCCGGCCTGTGGGCCTACAATCCCACGCTCGATATTACCAGTTGCACGATCCTGACGGCGGCGGCGCAAGATCCGATGCGGCAGCTGCACAGCCGGCAGCCGATCATCCTCGACCCGGCCGCTTATGATGCCTGGATCGACCCGGCCACGTCAGTTGCGGACGCCAAGGGCTTGCTGCAACAGGATCTCGACGGCGACCTGCAATTTTACCGGGTTGGCCGCGAGGTCAATTCCACCGGCAAAGGCGGTGCCGACCACCCGGGACTTATCGGCCCGCTCAACCCGCTATGAGTTTTGAAATGCACAAGATCACAATCGACGTCCCCACCGACGTCTACCAGGCGCTCCACCGATTTGCCTTGCAGGACCGGCTTACGGCCGAGGAGGCCAGCCTGTTGGCCCTGCGGGATTGGCTGACCGGCAATGGTTATCTCGATGCCGAACTGGCGCTGGGAGACGACGACCAGCGCAAGGAGGCGCTTGGGCGACAACCAGCAAGGCGCGATGAGAACCCTCGCCCGACAGCCGAGGAAGAATTCGCCGCGGCGGATGTCGTTTTCCCGATGAGCGAAGAGGCAAAAGAAAAATGGATGATCGCCGCCAAGGATGCCAACGGCGAATATGCCCACATTCGCTGGCGCAAATGGCCAGACTCAGACTACCCGACCGCTGAAGAACACGAGGAATATTGGGCGCTGATGTCCACCGACGATCCATTCGAGCCGATCGCGTGGGTGCCGACCCGGTACACCTATGACGACATGACGAAGGTTTACGGATGAGTGACGATCCGATCCGCCTACCGGGTGCGGCATCAGCAGCGTCGGCCGGCATCTACGAGCATTGGTGCGAGCATCCCGGGTGCACGAAATGGGGCGGCTGGGGCTACGGCATCAACAAGCACACCCCGCCACGCTGGTTTTGCTGGGAGCACCGGGACGATGGCGAGGCCCTGCTCAGCGGGGCAACTCATTTGTCTTGAAATTCCCGGACTGAATACCAAATTTTTTTCGCTGGTTGACAGCACTGTAGAAGCTAACCCGTTCACCGCGATTGGAGGTATCGATGAGCGACAGGTATATGGGCGAGCCGGTGTATGTGAAGGATGGTGCATACATGATCCGCGAGGTCACCACGCTTGATGAGGCATTTGATTTCATGGAGAAATGGCCCGAAGATCGACGGGGAACCATCTATGACACAACGCTGCGCGCCTTGATGGCAGCGCATGACAAGCGCATCCCGATTTACGTTGCCCGGAACGCATTCGCCGGCTTCGCGAAATCTGCTGGTATACTTGAAAGCGCTCCCGCTGCTCTGCCTTGGATGGCCAAAGCGTCAAGCCAGGCCGGCGCTCCCGCTTGACCACAAAGAGAATAATGCCCGCCTGCCTTGAGGCGGACGGGCAAGGTTTCGATCTAGCAGGAGGAGGTGATGCAGCTACATCAACGAGGCGTCGACCTATTGCTCAAGGTCATGGACGCGGCCGACCACGTGGAAGAACTCAACCCCAACCAGATCCAGTCGCTCTTGCGCGAGGTGGTGGAAGTCATGGGCGCCATCCTCGAACGGGACGCCAAGTTTGTCCTTCAGGCAAACGATCCGGCTCACATATAAAAGAGCCCACCGTCAGAGGGGGACAACTGACGGTGGGCGCTTGGGGACCTGAGGATGCGGTGGCAGGCCCTGGCCACAAACGGCAGTCGGGGCAGAAGGTTCCCGAATATTTGGCCATAAACGCGAAAAAGCCCGCCCAGCCGAAGCCGAGCGGGCAATTTACGGGAGGAGACCAGAAGGGTAGCACGATTCGCTAGGGTGGCGGCCTGCCAGTCATCGCGTACCAGGCCGAAGCAGCGCCGGCCGCCGCAGCGAGGATCATTTTTCCAATCGTCCAAAGCCCCTGACCAAGCCTTCCGGCGAAGATGACGCGGTCCCGCACCCGCTCCAGTTCGACCGTGGTCGGCTTGATCCCCTCGACCGAGCGCTCAAGCCCATCGAGCCGGTGCTTCATATTGATGATCTCGATCCGGGTTTCTTCCTGCGCCTGGTAGCCGCGGCGCCGGCTTTCCGCCGCCTCCTTGCCCTGGTCGACGAGGGTCGCAATGGCAGCCACCAGCGCCTTGATCTGCTCTTCCAACCGCACTTGGCGCTCGGCAATTGTTTCCCTGGTCAAAGCGGCCTCCGAACAACGGCGACGAGGATTAAAGCCAGCAGGATCACGCCGGCGCACAGGACGGCATCAGCTATTTCCGGCACCACACGTCCCTCGCCGCATTTGCCTGCCGGATTTCTTGGGTAGTTTCCGGCGAATCCTTGCCGGCCGAATAGGTGATGACCGGCCAGACAGCGCATTCAGCGCGCGTTGTCGCGATTGTTGGGGTCTGACTGCATCCCGCCATCGTCAGGCCGCACAGCGCGACCAGCAGCGGCAGCCCGTTCGATATCCTTGATATGCTCTGCATAGCTGTCGCGCTCCTTTGCTGCCTGCCTGTCACGTTCCCGCTGCGCACCGGATGCACGGCCACGGAGATACGTCGCGATGATGGTGAGGATGCCGATGCCGGCCGCGATCAGATAACCGCCGGCATCGGATATAAGCGCGGTGAGCAGCCCGGTCATTTGGCCCACCCGAAGCGGCGCGCGAGCGCATACCAAACTTCCGCCGCCGCCCCTATGCAGATGCCAATCAGGATTTCGACATCGGGGTCAGTTGCCACCATGGCGCCTGCCTCGTCGGTGAGGAAACCGCGCGCGACGAGATAGGCCGCGCCATAGCGCAGCCCGATACGGATCAAAACCGAAGTCATGTCATGGCCTCTTGCTGAAAATGGCAACGATGAGATTGGCGAGAGCCCGGAGCCACCCGATGGACTGCTTCGGCGTCTCGGTTGGCAGGGTCGGTTGCGGATCAGCGGGCGGCCGATGGATCACAACAGCGCTCTGCCCGAACCCTCCAGCCATCAGCGCCCGGTAGAGAGCCCGGTGATAGCCGGCAACCCTGGCGTCTGTGCCGTCATGCCCATTGACGATCCGGCGTGGGTTCGATGCCGGAATCGCATCGAGGGCCGCAGGGAACTGGTAGTCCGAGAGCTTGCGACCCGTGAACATGCCTTCCGACATGCCGACCACCGCGATATCCGCGCCGATCTTTGGATCGAGCGCCAGTTCCGGCTTCTGCCGCAGCGGGACACCGAGGCGCTTGGCGAACTTCTCATAGTTCGACCAGTGGGTGAGCATGATCGGCCCGCGCCCGAATGCGCCGTCGCGCCAGTAAGGCGTTTTCACCCATGGCAGTTTCCCGGCCTTCCATGCCGTTTCCAGTCTGGACTTCACCACGGCGTCGGACGGGTTCTTATCCTTGTGGCCCGGCATCACAGTTTCCTTGATGCCGAGCATGTGGGCGCCGGTTTCGTGATAGACCTGAGCCAGCACGTTTGCGACGTGATGTGGATCGGTGACGTTGTGCCGGATGCAGGCGTCGAGGATGGCCTCGGTGCCGTCCACCTGCGCCTGCGATAGCGACGTGCCGAATACCCCGGAGTCGCGCGAGCGCAACCCCGCGAAGAACTTCGCGCGGTCCATATTCGATCCTTTCAGATTGTCAGGTCAGATTTGCCGATTAAGCTGTTCGGCAGGGGGAGCGAGATGCATGATTGAAATGAAACACGAGTTGCGGCAGATCACCTGTTCGCTCGACAACCTACCGGCAAACATCGACGATCTGATCAATGAGGCGATTGCAGGCAATACCGTCTGCGCCATGGCGCTGCTAGGGATGCTCCTGCCGGGCTGGGGCCTCGACTACACCTTCGATCAGCCTGCCGGCAGCTTTGTCGCTCGGCTGTACTCGCCCGAGGGGATGACAATTAATGGCTCTGGTTCAACTTTCGCCCTGGCCGTTGCGAGGGCAATCATTCTGGCCAAGGCATCATCTCAACCCATGTGAGCCGGCCTCCGCCACCTTGTCCGCTGCGCGATTTTTCCTATTGTGTAGTTGCGGTCATGCCCATGGCCGTAGGGCCGGCGCCTTCCTCCTGCCCCCGGCAACGTGCGCGTCGGCCCAAACTTCCCCGTCGCTCTATTCAGGCTATGCTGGCGTCATGCAGTCGGATCGTCTTTTGATTTTTGTTGCATTCGTAGTCGGGTCGCTGGTGGCGACCATAATTATCGCCATGCCCTGCCAGGAACCGTTCATGAATGCCGCAATATCCTGGGTTTACAAGTGGTTGGAGATCCGACACTGTTAGCCTGCCAATTAGCGTCCAGCGGACTTACCTATTCGGAGCTGCAGGCCATTGTGCCGGTGCGGTGGCCTAGTGCCGCAAGGTTGACGCACCCCTTGCCCTCGCGCAATAGAGCGTTGGCCCCGGCCTTGCCAATATTCTGATAATCGCTATGTTGCCAGTGCGATCATGTTTTATGATCGTAGGGTCGGCGATCTCATATCCCCCAAGGATAACCCCAGAGAGCGTCGGCCCGAACCTTGCGGCTTTCTGTGGAAAGCTACACGTAGCACCTTTACTCAACCCAGTTTTGACAAACTAAATTCCGTCGGGGCTCTACAGGTTGTTGAGCCATGACATACATTTTCCCTCAAGAGCGGGAAGCGCTTGAAATGCTGGCCGGAGCACGTCCCCGACTCGCTTCAGCGTGGGCCAAAGTCTGTTGGGAAAACATGGCCCGCGAAGGGCTATGCACACCCGGCCCGAATTACCGACTGACGGCCGCTGGCTGGTCGGTCCTGGCGCTTGCTCCATCCCAACCCGACGCAAATTAAGCTTCTGGCCCCAATCCGCCGTCGCTACTCCCGTCGTTATCCTTTCAGGTAGTTTGCGGAGACGATTTACCACTGGCTTCGCACGGCTTGGCGAGCAGTTGCAAAATCGTCAAATTGCGGGCAGAAGACCCAAGGGTGACGAGCGGGGTCAAGATGAACTATAGAGCCGATATCGATGGGCTGCGCTCGATAGCCGTCCTTCCAGTTATTCTATTTCATTTCAACATCACCACATTCAGCGGTGGCTTTGTTGGTGTCGATATTTTCTTCGTCATCTCGGGGTTCCTGATCACGCGCATTCTTGCGGAGAACTGCCGATATGATCGATTTTCCCTGCTCAACTTCTATTCCCGAAGAATTAAGCGGATTTTCCCTGTTCTGTTTGTGGTCGTCTTGGCCACCTTGGTTGCCGGATACCTCATTCTATCGCCCGGCGATTATGAGACTGCCGCGGAAAGCGCCATATTCACCGTCTCTTTTCTGTCAAATGTCTTTTTCTGGCTGAACACCGGCTATTTCGACGCTTCCGCTGAAACGATGCCGCTTTTGCACACATGGTCGCTCGGCGTAGAAGAGCAATTCTATATTGTATGGCCGCTTCTGATCTTCGGCTTGTGGAAGCTTACTCGCCTTAAAGGCCGGATATTCTGGTGTGCCCTTACTGGCGTATCAGCTTGCTCGTTCGTTGCCTGCGTTGTCATTACGACATATGATCCGGAACAGGTTTTCTACCTACCCTGGTTCCGTGCTTGGCAATTTACCATGGGTGCCATGATCGGGTTTTTGCCGTTAGTCACGCGCGGCAATCATGCCTTATCCGTCATCGGCATTTCCCTAATCGCATATGCCGTGTTCGGCTTTGACCAAGCCACACCATTCCCTGGATATAGCGCGCTCATCCCAACGCTCGGAGCATCTCTAATCATAGCATCGGGGCCCTCAGCATTTGTAAACAGGGCTCTGTCGTTCGCCCCCTTCGTAGGGCTAGGTCTTATTTCTTACTCTCTCTATCTTTGGCATTGGCCGGTTACAGTGCTGTATCGTCACTATGATGATGGGGTGCTTTCAATCTCGGAGATTTCAGCCCTCAGCGCAGTGATGATCACGCTGTCGATTGCCAGCTACTTTATAATTGAGAGGCCATTCCGCCGAGTACGACGCCCGCCCATCACGGTTATTGGCTTTGGCATTGCAGGGGCCGCAACTGTGGCTTTCGCAAGCTTGATTATTTTCCGCAGCGAAGGCGTCCCGTCACGCCTTCCCGAAGAGGTGAGAGGCCTTGCAAGTCTAGATATCATGTGGGAATGGCAGTGCCCCGCAACCATGCGAAGCAGTTCTCTTGAGCTTGAAAAATCTGGTTGCGTGATCGGTTCAAGATGGGAAGAGAATTCTAGGAAAGGAGTTCTATGGGGAGACAGCCACGCACAGCATCTCTTACCTATCCTCCACGAGGCCGCCCAAAGTAGCGATGCATCCATTATCTTTATAAATGGCTGCTTGGGTCTAGTCGATAACGAGACTATTTTCCGACACTATGCCAAATTTCCAAATTATAATTCCGACTGTTTCGGACGTCAGGCGAAATTCCTAGATTTGCTGGAAGGACGGGAAGATATAGATTTCCTGATCATTGCCAACGCATGGACAGGATATGTCCCAGAATTGCGAACAGCGGATGGAGAACGCCCTGAGTTGGCAGCCGCGTTGAATCTGGTCTCAAGGGGGGCAGAAAAGCTGATCGAACGCATCCGGACAAAGTTCCGGGGGCACATCATCATCGCTGGTGATTTCCCCCGCCCTGGCTATGATGTCCCCGGATGTTATATGCGTAACGCCTCTGGTCTGCTTCGGAAAAAATGCCGCGACTACTCTGAAAAATTTCTCCTCTCGGAGACGCAGATACAGACACTTTCCGCAATCGAAAATGCATCTCACCACGAGGGGGTGGTGTTGTGGAACCCATCAGAAACCTTATGTACGGATGGACTATGCCCCACCAAAATTGCTGGCGAGATATTGTATCGAGATGGCAATCACCTGCGTAGAAATCTAACAAAAAATACCACTTTCGAAATAATTAATACGACCGAGGTCAATCGAGTTATCTCAATTCCTTCTGGGTCTCGCAGCACATCATATCTAGCTCGACCAGATTGACAAACGAGAGAGCTGATATGGCAAATGCCAACATTTTGTCTCAAGAATCAAGCAATCATGCGAACCGGATTTTCTGGATTGATCTGTTACGCGCCTCCGCAGCCTTTATGGTGGTAATACTTCATGCTGGCAGCCCATATCTTACTCGCTATGGTCGCTTCCCGGAATGGCAGTGGGTATCTGTTCTAGTGGTAGAATCTTGGCTCCAAGTCAGCGTACCGCTGTTCTTTATGATTTCCGGGTTTTTGTTTTTACGCAAGGAACAGCCCAGCCTAATTAGGCCGCTTGTGCGGGCCGTCGCGCCCCTCGCAGCCTACTCTGTGATTGCATCTATATACCTCGCTTATTTTAAAGGTACGAGTTTTTCCGAGACATGGGGAAAATTCATTTATGGTAAGCCGTTTTATCACCTGTGGTTTTTCTACACATTAATTGGGGTATACATTTGCTTTTACGTTATGAGGCCACGAACAGCCGGGTGGCGCCCCGCACTCGTCACTTTGGGGGCTATGATAACGCTGGGTATTGGGGCGGGCCGCATCCTTAGCGAGTTCACCGGCGTGTCATCACGTATATTTTTCGACGGCACCTTTGTGATATATTTACTCTATGGATTTCTTGGTTATTACCTTGCAACAGCTCCAGAAATAAGCCGCCGTACCTTTTGGTGTTTGTGCCTTGGAGTCGCCATTCTCGCTGCAATCATCAGTGGATTGACGTATTGGGTGGCCCAAGCGCGCCAAGCATATAGCCCCATATTTTTGCTCTACCAATCGCCATTTGTGATCGCAGCGAGTGCGGCGACATTCTTGGTATTAAAGGCGATAGGACCGACTCTGGCAAAAATTGAAGGCGCGAGAGCTATGGTGTCATTTACTGCCCGCTACAGCTTAGGCATCTATGGTCTTCACGCGTTTGTTCTGGACTATTTGCGGTTTTATACGCCGCTCGGATTGATCAGCCAACACGTCATCCTGCATGTGATTTATATGACCGCTCTAACAATTGCCATTAGTCTCATATTAGCTCGCGGTCTTGCCGAGTTTGACCGATGGGGGTTGGTCGTCACCAGTTCTCCGCCGGTGCCGGTTTGGCGGCGAGTTGTAGGGCGATGAATATCAAACCGCTAACGTGCCGTTCCATAACAGCCGCGAGCTAGTTCAGGTGATTATGCCGGCACTAAAACACGTTGACGTTTGTGCCTTCCAGCTTCTCGGTCGTGGTCCCGGTGCCTGACAATAGGAAGTCCGTATTGGACTGGCTCACCACAATATTACGACCAACGAAGTGCGTCGTTCCAACGGTTCGTGTGCATCGCACAAACACTTTCGAGTTCGCGGCATCAACTCGGGTGAGCACATTCTCGATATTCACAACATAGATCGAGTTGTTGGCGGCTTCATTGTTGAACAGGATTGCCTCTTCGATCAGATTCCCGCTGTCCGCATGGTTGATATTCCTGATGTCAATGACACCACCTCGCATAAATGCCGGCGCAATATGGACCAGCGAAGAAATCTGGTTGGCACCAGTTCGGGAAATCCTGATCCCGTCAACTTTTGCGCCCGCCTGAATGCGAATAGGGGATGCCTGCCGTGAGCCGGTAAGCTGGACAATCCGATGCGGGGCCGAGCCGTTATATTTGCATTCGATGTTCTCGATCAGACCGCCACCCGTCTGGAAATCAATTTCTGGCATGTTGCCCGTACGCGCTATAGAGCCATGCCCCGAGGCATTTCTTTCGAAATGGGTTCCGATAATGTGGCCGAACTCCATCTGGGATTTGACGCCGCGCCCGCCGCAGTTCCGAATCTTCCCGCCAACAAGTGAGAAATGGCTCGGGGTAAGAACAGCAGTTCCATCGTCCTCGGCCGCAAAGACCTTCATACCGTCCTGATCGAATAGATAGCTGGCATCCAGGCTGTACACGTTCTCGATGTACGGCGCGATAACAGTGACCTCCTGCGGCGCCAGCGTCATAGCGTTGACGGTGATGCCGGTTACTCCCTGCGCGCCCTGAACCCCGGCACCGACAGCCATGCGCACGTTGCGCACATCGGGGCGCTCCAGATACACGTTTCGCCATCCACCTCTGATCCAGATGCCGTCACCTCCCGTAAAGGCAGTAGACCCCCGAAACACGTTTTGCACCTTGAGGTTTGAGGCATAGAAATCGCCGAAGGTCGTGGTGGAACTGTTCTGGAAATACCAGCCGACAAACGCCTTATCCTGGCAGTTTAGGAGCAGCGAACCAACAATGGTGACATTACGCCCAGCGCAGTTCATGGATATGGCAAATTGCACAGGGTTGGCGCTGTCCAGAAGAATCGTGGCCCCGCTCGATGCCCAATAGACATCCTGCGGGGGTATCTGGGTGATCGTGTCCGTGACGCGATAGGTTCGGGATGCCCCACCCCAATCAACAGGTCGACCGAGGGCAAGGACCGCACGAACAGCAGCGGTATCATCAATTGCGCCGTCAGCCCGTGCGCCAAGCATCATCGGGTTTATGACGCTCTCGGACAGTTCCCACCAGGCGCCGTCTGCACTCTGGAATTTTCCAGCATGTGTCGGCTCGGACAGCACGCGCTTGTAAAGCGCAGCACCGCCATCTCCCGACACGGCAAAGCCTGCGGTGCGGATAAAGTTCACACCGGCTGGAATATTCGTCAATTCGGCTGCCGACACGCTGTCCACGTCACCGGACGGCAAGATACCGATATTCTCCCGCGCCTGGGCCTGCTCTTCGGGCGACAAGCTCTGCGGTGCATATGAAACCGGATATTCAACCCCCGCTGCGGCCGCTTCGGCCCGATCAGCCGCGTCAATTGCTTCAATCGCGGCAGCTTCAGCCGCCGCGACAATGGCAGCACTCGCCTGATCGCTAAGGAGGCGATAGTTGGCCCCAACGTCCAGAAACAGGTAAATGCCGCCCCCAACGATCCCGCCCGCCGCAATCTCATTTCCGCTATTGGTGAGCAGCGGCTTGCCATTGATGGTGACAGGGCCGGTGTTGTCCTGCGCGATCCCGCCGATAATATAGACGGTCGATCCGGGGTTTTCAGGCAGTTCGGCATCCGGCTCGGCAATAATGTCGTTTGCCGTGCCGCCGGTGACCGAGAAGTAGATCACGCCGCGCACCAGGTCGATGTCGCCGCCCTGCTCGCCGATCAGTGCAATGATGGCGCTTTCGTAGCTTTTCAGGAGACGGCGGATTTCGACTTTCCGCGGATCCCACTTGCCGCTAGCCGGGACACCAAACGTCGTGAAATCCCGAAACACTTGGTTGGGATCGAGATCGGGGAAAGCCATGCTGTTCTCCATGCGAAAGCGCCCCGCCAAGGCAGGGGCTGAATGTCAGGTTGTCGGATTGGTCAGGTGACGATGATGGAGCCGGTCGGAACGGCGCTAGCAGGCACGCCGCTCTGGTTCGCCGCAACCAGCCAGTAATAATAGGTGCCAGCCGAAAGGCCGCTGTCTTGCCAACTGTCCGCGGCGCTTGGCGCGCCGTACTCGGTAACCACCAACGCAGCCGACCCAAGGTCATTGACCGTGTTGCGATAGATGATGGTGGCGAAATAGTTCGGGCTGTTGGGCGCGGTCCAATCGATATCAACCACGCCGGCGCCGCCAACAGCATTGACGCCAGTGACCACGCCCGGCGGCACCGGATCGACACGTGCGGTGACGGCAATGGGCGGTTCAGGCCGCCACTCCGATGCCTTGCCGGAATTGGTCATCGCCCGGGCCTGGACATGGTAGGTCTGATTATCGAGCAAGCCGAGGATGTTTTGGTGGTTCTGGCCAACCGGAGCGTTGAGCGTGGTCCATTCACCCGGCGGCGAAGCAACACGATAGCGCACCTGATGCAGCAGGCTGTCACGGGGTGGCGCTGCCCATTCGACACGGATCGCGACAGATCCTGCATAAGGCTGGCTGACCGCCGTCACACCGGTTGGAACCGGAACCTCCGATGAGGTCTCGATTGACGTGCGCTTCGGCTTTTCCGGCTCTTCCGTAGCCGAGTTGAACCCGAAATCGGTGGCCTGTACCGAATGCGCCTCGACCGACCAGGTGATGCCGTCCTCGTTGCGCTTCAACTTGTCGACTTCAAAAACCTGATCGAGGTTACCGAACTCGGCATGACGTAGGCGGAAGAACCGCTTACCGATCAGGCGAATGCCGTGGTATTTGAGCGTGGCGCTGATCTTGTATTTCGCCCGCGACACCAGCAAAAGCCGCTTGGCGACACGTACCGACTGGTTGTGGTTTGGGCTCCAGTAGACGCGTAGGCTGTCTTCCTCGTAGGGCTCGTCCGGAACGTCGAGCACATAGGGCGCGCTGGTGGCCTGCCCCCATAGGATGGTCCGGCTTCAGTCTTAATGCATGATGGGCTTCTGTGCCATTGCCTGGGTAGATGATGGCGCTGACCCGCGTGCTGGCGCAGGCCAGATAATGGCCTCCGGTGCCGG
>Ga0180220_1001958_pt1 | contig 14072 bp, 12 predicted proteins | sample eDN5th37CBELigBY_FD_151335 | JGI IMG/M metagenome (GOLD analysis project Ga0180220, IMG submission 151335) | Enriched backyard soil microbial communities from Emeryville, California, USA - eDNA 5th pass 37_C BE-Lig BY (version 2) (version 2) | ecosystem: Environmental > Terrestrial > Soil >... | reverse complement strand
TCAGCACGTCGATTCCGACTTCGCCCCCGGCATGGGCGCCTGGCTGACCGACTTCACCGGCCGCCGCGTCGACCTGATCGTCGAGGGAGACCGTCCCGCCCCGGGCAAGGTCATGATGGCGGCCACCAGCGACCATTTGAGTTTCGACGCCGGCGGTCGTCTGCATTACAGCCACGAACCCGCGACGGCCTGCTATCGGCCTTCGGTCGACGTCTTCTTCGAAAGCGCCGCGCGGCATTGGCCGGGCGCCGGCGCGGCGGTCCTGCTCACCGGCATGGGCCGCGACGGCGCCGCGGGCCTGCTCGCGCTTCGCCGCGCTGGGTGGCGGACCATCGCCCAGGACGAGACCTCATCGGCCGTTTGGGGCATGCCCCGGGCCGCCGTCGAGCTTGGCGCCGCCGAACTCGTCGCCCCCATCGACCGGATCGCCGGGGCGATCGTCGAGCGGATCGCCCCCAAATTCGCCGCCGGGGCGCGGACGCGGCCTCCGTCGTAAGTCATAATGGGTCGTCGTCCATCCATCCCTCAAGGGATCGACGGGTTCCGATCCCCGCCCAGGCCCGATTCGGAGTTTCGGCATGAGCGCTGACGCCCGTTTGAGCGAACATAAGATCATCGTTTTGCTGGTTGACGATCAGGCGATGATCGGCGAGGCCGTGCGGCGGATGCTCGCCAGCGAGACGGACATCGAATTCCACGCCTGCCGCGACGCCACCCAGGCCCTCGAAACGGCGCTTCGGATCCGGCCGACGGTCATCCTCCAAGACCTGGTCATGCCCGACATCGACGGCCTGACCCTGGTGAGGAACTACCGAGAAGAGCCGGCGACCCGCGACGTCCCCCTGATCGTCCTCTCCACCAAGGAGGAGCCCGCCGTCAAGGCCGAGGCGTTCGCCCTGGGCGCCAATGATTACGTGGTCAAGCTGCCCGACCGCCTCGAACTGATCGCCCGGATCCGATACCACTCCAAGGGCTACATCGCCCAACTTCAGCGCAACGAGGCGTACCGGGCCCTTCAAGAGAGCCAGAGGCTGCTGGCCGAGGACGTGCGACGGGCCGAGCGCTATGTTTTGTCGCTTCTGCCCGAGAAGATCAAAAAAGGGCCGATTCGCGCCGATTGGCGGTTCGTCCCCTCGGCCGAGCTGGGGGGCGACTCGTTCGGCTACCACTGGCTCGACGACGACCATTTCGCCTTTTACCTGCTGGACGTCAGCGGCCACGGCGTCGGCGCGGCCTTGCTCTCGGTCTCGGCGATGAACGCCCTGCGCTCCCAGGCGCTTCCCAACACCGACTTCCGCAAGCCCGACCAGGTCCTCTTCGCCCTCAACAACGCCTTTCAGATGGACCAGCAAAACGGTCTCTATTTCACCATCTGGTATGGCGTTCTCCACCAGCCGAGCCGTCGGATCGACTATTCGGGCGGCGGACACCCCCCCGCCCTCTTGATCGACGGCCCCTCCGCCGCGGACGCCTCGCTGCGAATCCTCGAATCCAAAGGGCCGATGATCGGCGCCATGACCGACATGGAATACGAGTCGGGCGAGATTCAGATCGGCGACTACGCGAAACTGTACATGTACAGCGACGGCGCCTACGAGATCGAACTGCCCGACGAAACCATGTGGCCCTTCGACAAGTTCCTCGCCTTCATGAGCGAAGGCCCCTTCGACGACCCCGAAAACTCGAAGCTCGACGCCCTCATCGCCCACGACCGAAAGCTCATGGGCCGCGACGAGTTCGCCGACGATCTCTCCATCGTCGAATTGACCTTCTCGCCTCAGTAACGCCGCGCGCCGCGGGCGAAGACTTGTTCGAGAAACTGGTCTCCAGCCTCGTTCCTCGCTCGAAGATAATAACCGTCCTCGGGGTTCCAGCCGGCGTGAAGTCGAAAGCGGTCGCCGACGAAGTCGGGCATCAGCAACGAGCCGTTCAAGGCGGGCACGGCGCCGCGCCTCGATCGTCGAAGGCCGTGGACGAACCTGAGCCTCGCGCACAAAAAAGCGAAGAAGTAGCGCCCCGCGCCCGGCCAACTGACTTTGAGCCGACCATCCGTTGTCGTCTGGATCCGTGCCCGCGGTGAAATCATATGCCCTGCGATTCGTCGATGGTCAACCATGATGAGACGAGATTCACTCGCAAAACGCACGCCAATGGGAGCCGAGCGTGATGCATGAGGACGCGGACGAGGACGACGTGGAGCAAGTTCGCCGGCTGGTGGAGACGACCTACCGCGACGAGTCTCGCCGGGTCTTCGCCACCTTGATCCGGCTGCTTGGAGACTTCGACCTGGCCGAGGAGGCGATGCACGAGGCGTTCGCCGCGGCGCTCTCGCAATGGCCCCGCGACGGCGCGCCGGCGAATCCAAGGGCCTGGCTCGTCTCCGCCGGCCGGTTCAAGGCGATGGACGTCCTGAGGCGCCGGGTTCGGTTCGACGCCTCGCTGGCCGAGCTCGCCGCGCGGCTCGAACCAACAACGGCCCCGCCCGACGATTTGGAGGGGCCGGACGTCGAGGACGACCGCCTTCGGTTGATCTTCACCTGCTGCCACCCGGCGCTCCCTTCGGCCTCGCGGGTCGCCCTGACGCTTCGGGAGGTTTGCGGCCTGAAGACCGAGGAGGTCGCCGCCGCCTTTTTGACCTCGCCGGCGACGATCGCCCAGCGGATCGTCCGAGGCAAGGCGAAGATCAGGGAGGCGGGCATCCCGTTCCAAGTCCCCGCGCTCGACGATCTTCCCGAGCGGTTGGACTCGGCCCTCGCTGTCGTCTACCTCGTTTTCAACGAAGGGTATTCCGCATCCTCGGGCGAGTCCGTCACTCGGGCCAACCTCTCGGAGGAGGCGATCCGCCTGGGAAGACTGCTCGTGGAACTGTTGCCCGAACCCGAGGCGACGGGCCTGCTCGCCCTGATGCTGATCCAGGAATCCCGACGCGCCGCGAGGACCTCGGCCGAGGGCGACCTGATCCTTTTGGAGGACCAGGACCGCTCGCTCTGGAACGCCCGACACATCGCCGAAGGCCAGGCGCTGGTCGAGCGGGCCTTGGGATCGGGACGGGTTGGTCCCTACACGGTTCAGGCGGCCATCGCGGCCGTTCACGCCGACGCCCCGGACGCCCAGAAGACCGACTGGCCCCAAATCGTCGCCCTTTACGACGTCTTGGCCCGGATCCAGCCCTCTCCCGTCGTCGAGCTGAACCGGGCCGTGGCCGTGGCGATGCGCGACGGTCCCGAACCCGGCCTCGCCCTCATCGACGACCTTCTCGACCGCGGCGAACTGGCCCACTACCATCTGGCCCACGCCGCTCGGGCCGACCTGTGCCGGCGGCTTGGCCGCGCGGCCGAGGCCGAGGCCTCCTACCGCCGCGCCCTGGAGTTGGCCAAACAGGAGCCGGAACGTCGCTTCCTCAAGCGCCGACTCCGCGAGCTGAGTTGAGAGGGAATTTTGGCGCCTCGGTCGATTCGCGCGCTCGCCGAGCGACTAACCGGCGAGGAAGTCTGTTCGACGCTCACTCCGAACCGAGGGAATAACCAATGCGATTCATCTGCCTGGGCTACATGGACGAGACGAAGTGGGACGGGATGTCCGAAGCCGAGCGAAGCGCGATGATGGAGGAATGCTTCGCCTATGACGACGAACTGCGCCGCTCGGGCCGCTTCCTGGGCGGCGAGGCGCTTCAAAGTGTTCGGAACGCCGCGACGCTGCGGTTCCGCGATGGAAAGGTCCAGATCACCGACGGCCCCTTCGCCGAGACCAAGGAACAACTCGGCGGCATCCTCATCCTCGAAGCCCGCGACCTGAGCCACGCCGTCGAGATCATGTCGAGGCACCCGGGAGTCCGCTTCGGCCCCTTCGAAATCCGCGCCGCCGACGACTCGATCAACGCCCTGATCGAAGCCCGAGAGGCCCGCGGCGGCGTCAAGTAGGCAAGGAAAACGCCCGGCCAAGCATCCTTCTCCCCTCGCGCAAGATTATTTTATTCGCCGTCGACGCAACCCCATCCATCAGACTGGCCAACGCGCGGGAGAGCGGCCGAAAGCCCCGCAGGGGCGGTAGTCAGTAGCCAGGGGGTGTCAACCCCCGGCCTCGCGGGGCGTCGCGACCCTCTCCGTCGAGTCCGTCGGGGACGACCGAAACTCCGTCCAAAATTGGGTTTCCGTCGCCCCTTCGGGGCTCCCCGGACGAAACATCCGTGGGCATCGGGTTCTGACGGCCGCCCCTTCGGGGCTAAAAGGATCGACCTTCCCAACGGCCTCGCGCGGCTTTCGGCGCGCCAGCCGTCCGTCGGATACAGGGTTGCGTCGAGCGTGAATAATCTCCCGGGGGGAGAAGGATGCTTGGCGATGGCTATTTCGAGCGCGCGCGGATCTCCCGCGAGGGGAGAAGGGAGAATCCGGCTTCGTCCACCGGCTTATGCAAGCCGCGTCGAACAGAATTGCCCTCGGGCCTGTAAAGGAAGAGGGGCTGAAAACCGTCTGGGACCGATATTGATCCTGAGGTAATCCGCCGAAGCCAACAGGAAAAACCATGAAATACATGTTGCTGATCTACGGCGCCGAAGCCGCCTCGACCGAGGCCGACCGGGAGAGTTGCTTCGCCGAGTCGATTCAGTTGGTCCACCGTCTCCGCGAGAACGGGCAATATTTGGGGTCCTCTCCCCTGCGCTCCGTGGCGACGGCGACCAGCGTTCGCGTTCGGGACGGAAAACGGGTGATCACCGACGGCCCGTTCGCCGAGACCCGCGAGCAGCTTGGGGGCTACTATCTCGTCGACGCGAAGGATCTCGACGAGGCGATCGACATCGCCGGCCGGATCCCCGGCGCTCGGGTCGGAACCGTCGAAATCCGGCCGGTTCTGGAATTGGAGGGGCTTCCGAAGGACGAGTAAGCTCGACGCCGTCGGTACTGGGTCCGCGCGCGGTGAACCGCGCGCGGACTGGACCGGCCGGCCCGCGTCAGGTGATCGGAGTCATCTGCTGGTAAATCAGGGCGTTGGGGCCGTAGATGTCGGCGTCGGAGAAGAAGTGGCCCCGCGACTTGAAGATGCCAACCTGGCCGGCGGCCACCTCGTCGCCGAGGTAGCTGACGAGCGTGGAGCGGATGTCGCCGTAGAGGATCCGCGACTCTTGGGGGGCGTAGAGCGGCAGGGAATCCCGAACGAAGGTGGTCAGGCCGTTCATGCGCGCGTAGGGGATCCGGGTGAGCTGTCGGCTCACCTCGCGACCCAGCCGGAAGTAGTCGCCGTCAAACCCGTGGGAGCGGCCGAAGTTTTCCGTCGCCCTGTTGATGTTGACCAGGACGTTGTGATACGTCCGGGTCGTCAGGATCGCCGAGCGAGGCAACTGGAAGCCCCCCGGACCGAGGTTGGCCGGCGCCAGCAACGCCGCCGAGGCGCGAGCGCCGTTGAGCACCAGCCGGTCTTCGAGCTTGCCGTCCAGCGAGGGAACGAACTCGTGCTTCTTCTTCATGGGTGCATCTCCAAGGTGCGGGGACGATGACGCGCGACAGGGACGCGCGGGCGCCTGAGAACGTATTGCGACTGTGCAACACGCAAAACCCGAATGGTTGACAGCAGATTCCGTGCCGGGGCCGGCGCGGGTTGTTTAAGCCCTTTAGGCTGTTTGTTTGCGGCGGCAATTCTGGTGCATTGATTCTATCTGAAACAATCTCTTGTTGAGAAAAAGGCGCGGCAACCGGAATGTCGCGATCCGGGTGTCCCGACGAGCGAGCCGAACGCCTCGGGTTGGGAAGCGGCGCTCCCGGAAGGGGCGCCGCGGGCGGTGGTCCCCGGGTATAATGTGGGGGTGGATTGGGGGGATGAGAGGAAGGCCGGCGCCGCGGTTGGGGGAGTCGCCGAAAGATGGATTACTCGTTCTGGTCGCGCCGCATCTCCGAGTTGGCGGAGGCCATGACGCGTCTGGAGGCCGACGCGGTCGCCGCGGGGGTCTCGTCGGCCGCGTCGACGTCGTGGCACGCGAACCTGTTCCAGAAGCTCGCGCCCCAGGCGACCGACGCCCCCTATTTGGTCGTGGCCGTGGCGGGGGGGACCAACATCGGCAAGAGCACGGTGTTCAACCACCTGGTCGGCTTCCCCGCGAGCCGGGTCCACCCCGACGCGACCCAGACCAAGCACCCCGTTTGCCTGCTCCCCCGCGACTTCTCGCGCCGACACGACCTCCAACGGATCTTTCCCCGGTTCGAACTTCGCCCCTGGAGGTCGGAGGACGACGCCCTGGCCGACGGTCCCTCGAACCTCTTGATCCACCGCGAAGACCCGACCGGAGAGCAACCCGAAAACCTCGTTCTGCTGGACACGCCCGACGTCGACGGGGCCCTGCCGGTCAACTGGGACCGGGCCCGGCTGATCGCCCACGCGGCCGACGTGCTCATCGCCATCCTAACCGACCAAAAATACAACGACGCGGCCGTCCGCAAGTTCTTTGGCGAGGCCGCCGAGGCCGACAAGACGATCCTCGTCGTCTTCAACAAGGTCGATTGGCCCGACGACCGCCCGCACTGCCTCCGCTGGCTGGAGACCTTTTGCAAGGGGACCGGCGCGGCGCCCTTCCACGTCTACGCCGCGCCCCGCGACCGCGAGGCCGCGCGCGAGAATCGGCTCGCCTTCCACCCGCTTTCCGATGGCTCGACCGAACCCCGCGACGACCTCTCGCGCCTTCGGTTCGCCGAGATCAAGGTTCGCTCCTTGCGCGGAGCCTTAAAGCAAATGCTCGACCCGAATCAGGGTCTTCCCGATCGATTGCGTTCGCTTGAGGTGATCGCCAGTCAGAACCGCGAGGCGCGCGACGTAATCCATCGCAAAGTCCAGATCACGATCGACCCGCCCCGGCTTCCCGGACACATCGTCTACAACCAAATATGGAAATGGCTCGAACCGCGCCGAACATGGTTCGACCGGACGATCCACGGCGCCTACAACAGCCTGGGCCGGGCCGTGATTCGATGGCTTCCGGGCTCCGTCCCCCCCGAGGAGCAGGAGACCCGCTACGTCGAGGACGAAAAAAACCTGCTCTTCAAGGCCCTGGAGCGCGTTTACGACGAGTTGGAGGACGTCCATCACGCGGGCGCCGATTGGCTGCGCCGAGAGCTTGAGCCGATGATCGCCGGGGATCAGCGCCAACGGACCTTCGACCTGCTCCGCGAGCGGTTGGCCGCCGCGCCGTTGGCGACCGACGAGTACGCCAAGGCGATCGCCGCGCGGTTGGAGCGGTTCCAAGACGAGCATCCCATGATGATGCGAACAATTGAATGGGGGCTTGTGGCCACGGCCGTCCTCCGGCCGGCGATCACCATCGGGATGTTCGGCGTGGCCGACATCGCGGCGCACTCGGCGCTTCAGATCGGCGGCCACTCCATCGGCCAGATCGCCTTCGACGCCGCCGCCGGAACCGCCATGTCGGTTGCCGGCGAAGGGACGTACTCGCGGCTCGTCGGCCCGGCGCACGAGCTGGTCGGCGACCTCTTCACCGAGTTCTACCGCGAACGCGCCGCGCTTTTGGCCGGCGTCATCCGAGACAGCGTCGTCGGCGACCGCCTCGACCGCATTGACAAGCTCGCGAAGCTCGACGAAGGCGACGACTTCAAGACCGCCTACCGGATCGCCGCCGAGCTCTCGCGCGGGCTGACGGCCTTCGACGAAGACCAAAACAAGGGGATCGCCAAGTCGGCGGTGTCGATGTCTTGAGAGAGCCGATATGGGAAAACGTCCCCCCCCTGGGAACGCCAATCTCCCCGATCGGCGTCCGGGCCAACCGCCGGGGGCGCCGCCAGGACGCATTGATGGAGAATTGACTTGTCCGAACGATTCGCCAGAGACGACTGGGAGCGCGAACACTTGTTGGCCGACTTCGACCGCCTGCGCTCCCGGCTCGTCGATTGGGCGCGACGAGCCCCCTCCTGGCCCCCGTTCGACAACGCGAAGGCCCTGATCGACCGGGTCGAGCCCCGATTGCGAGCGCCGGAGATCGATCTCGACCGGGCGCTTGTGGTCGGCTTTTTGGGCGGATCGGGGACGGGCAAGAGCACCCTGTTCAACGCCCTGCTCGGCCGTCGGGTCAGCCGGGCGGGCAAGGAATTTCGGCCGATGACCCGTCGCGCGGTGGTCGCCTGCCATCCCGACGTGGACCCCTCGTTTCTGGGCTTGGGCGACGACGCGATCGAGATTCATCGCCTCAACGCGCCCCAGCTTGAACAAATGATCCTGATCGACTGTCCCGACCCGGACACGCAAGACCCCGAAGACGGTTCGGACGGTCAACGGCATCTCGACATCCTCCGCGCGGTGGCTCCCCATTGCGACGTCTTGGTCCACACGGCGACCTCGCAAAAGTACAAGTCGCACGTCGTCGGCAACGAGCTTCGCCGCAACGCGCCGGGGCGGCAGATCCTCTTCGTCCAGACCCACGCGGCGATCGACGACGACAATCGAGTCGACATGCGGCGATATCTCAATTCCCTGGATATCCACGCGCCCGAGATTTTCCGGCTCGACGCCGTCGACGCCCTGACCAGGCGCGAGCATGGCGAGCCGGACGACGACGAGTTCGGTCGATTCGCCGACCTTCTGGAGCGCGAGCTGGCCGGCCGCGCCCGGCACCGCATCCGTCGGGCGAACCTGCTGGGGGGGTATGGCTGGCTCTTGGCGACGATCAAGCGGCCGATCGACGAGGGAATGGCGAACGTTTCAAGTCTTGAGGCGTCGATCGACCGAGAGCGGGCGCGGATGGTCGCGAAGGTCGCCGCGCGGATGTCGGAGCAGATCGACGCGAACCGTCGGCTTTGGCGTTCGCGGGTCCTTCGCCAGTTGAATCAGGCCTGGAGCGCGGGGCCGCTCTCGACCTTGATCGGCCTTTGGTCGACGGCCGGAACCCTCCTTCGGTCGATGCTCCTCCTCCGCGCTCGAACCCCGACCCAGGCGATCCTGGCCGGCGGCTGGACGGCCGTTTCCCTGGTCGGCGAGAAGTGGCGCGAGAGCCGGGCCGCGGCGGCCCTGACGGCCGAGGCCGACCTGGGACTCACCGAGGGCGACCTGGCCGCCGCGCGCGCCGTCTTGCGGGGGCATCTCCGCGAGGCAGGGATCAAAGTTTCGGGAGCCGACGACGGGGGCGACCTGTCGAAGGAACAGCTCGCCGCGGCGGCCGTCGAGGTCTATCGGAAGCTCGACGCCGAGGTCAACGACGTGGTCGAGCGCCGGGTTTCCCGACGAGCCGGGAGAGCCGTCCACATCGCCTTCGAGATCCTCTTCAGCCTGCTCCCGGCGTATCTCATCCTCCATCTGGGACGCAACTTCTTTTATGAGCATCTGTGGTTGGGGCGTCCGCTCTTGGGGCTCGACTTCTTCGTCTACTCGGTCATCTGGTGCCTGATTTGGGGCGCGGCGATCATCGGCTTTCTTCTGCGGTGGCTGAACCGGGGGCTCGACGCGGAGTTGAAGGCCGTCGTCGACCGCCTCGCCGGCGCGCCGATCCTCGACGCCCTCTGCCGAGACGCCGCCGACGCCTGCGCTGGGATCAAAGCCCACGCCGACGCCCTCAAGGCGATCGAGCGCGACCTAAGCGACCTGGAGGGGAAAGTGGGCGGCGTCGTCGATCTCGGCCTCGGCTCCCTCCGCCTTGGCGCCGGGCCATCATCGAGCGAAGCGCCCCCGACTCCCGCGGGGGTGGTTCTCCCCCGGGAACGCCGATCTCCGGATCGGCGCTTTTCTCCATAAAAGGGGATTGGCCCAGATGTCGATCAAGAGATCGGCGTCCCCGGGAGGGAGGAGATTATGGATCTCGAGCGCTGTCCCGCATGTGGCGAGGCCGCCGTCGTTTTCGGCTCGTTCCCCGAGGGCGGGCTCGGCTTCGTTCCCGATCGGTCTCGGCTGTTTCGGAGCAGGCAGAACGTCGACCTCAACGCCCCGAAGGCGCGCGCCTGCGTCTTGTGCGGCCACGTCTGGTCTTCGGTCGATCCCGCCTCGCTCCGCGCTTTTATCCACGATTTCGCCGATGAGATTGGTCGTCAACATCTTGATGAGATCACATGTGGGCCCTATCGCGACCTGCCCGACACCGATTTCGCGAGGGCCGTGGCGGAGAAAGTCTGGCGGCTCGACATCCTGGTCCGGAGCGGGCGACATGGTCGGGCGGTTCGGGAGTACCGCGACATGAAGGCCGTCACCTGGGACCAGGCGCACAAGGACCTGGCCGGTTGGGCGACTCTGTCCCGAGCGGAAAAACTCGCCCTCTTCGGCTGGGTCCCCAAGAAGAAGGGGCCGATCGACGAGTTGGCTTAAGCGGGGATTTTCGGGACGATTTCCGATATCATAACGAAACGCGGGAGCGGAGCATCTTTTTACGGGAGATGCATCATGGGTTGGCAAGAGCGCATTGTGGTTGATCCGGCAATTCTGGCCGGCAAGCCCGTCGTCAAGGGAACACGGCTCGCGGTCGAATTTCTGCTTGAACTTTTGGCCGAAGGGTGGACCCGCGAGGAGATTCTGCGGAATTATCCGGGATTGACCGCTGAGGACCTTCAAGCGGTCTTGCATTACGCCGCCGACGCCTTGAAGCGCGAGAAGGTCTATCCACTGACGGTGTAGCATGGCGAGACTCTTGGCCGACGAAAATATCCCGTCGGATGTCGTCGCCGCGCCGCGATCCGATGGACACGACGTAGCCTGGATCGGGGAAGTGGCGCCCGCCGCCGATGACATGGCGGTGTTGGCTCGCGCGTCGGCCGAAGGCCGCTTGCTTTTGACCTTGGACAAGGATTTTGGAGAACTCGCCTTTCGTCTGGGATCGTCCGCCGCTCCGGGAATCATCTTGCTTCGCCCGCGCCTGCGCTCCCCCGACCATTTGACGAAATTTACGCGGGCCGCGCTGGCCCAAGGCCACGACTGGAACGGCCATTTCGCCGTCGCCGAGGAGGGCCGACTCAGGATTTTACCGCTCCCACCCAGTTAGCGCTTCGCCAACTCGGAACCCGCCCTACGAGCCTTTCGCGCGTCCGGTTCACCTCGGACTCCGACCCCGCCGGAATCCCACCACTTGATGGATCGGCGCGTTCTGGGGCGTTATCCTGCGTGAAGGCGGTCGACGCGCGGCCGCTTCCCACCTTTGGATAAAGGATTCCGATCATGAGCACGCGACTTGGTATTCCAACGATGCTCAAGGGGCTCCTCCTACCGGCCGTCCTACTGGCCCTTCCGCCCCTGGAACCGATCGCGAACGCCGACGATGGGCCGTCGCCGAAGCCCGACAACGCGGTGATCGTTATCTCAGCCGACGCCGATCCGGCCGAGACGCGCGCGGCCGAAGAGTTGCGCGACGCGGTCAAGGAGGCGACCGGAACCGAGTTGGCGATCAAGACCGACGCGGCGCCCGGCGATTGGGCGATTCGGATCGGTTCCGCCTCGGACCTGAAGGGCGACAACCTGGGCGATGAGGACTTCACGATTCGGACCACCGATCGCGGGGTCGACATCGTCGGCGGTTCGCCCCGCGGGACGCTGTACGGCGTCTATACGGTCTTGGAGGATAAGCTCGGCGTCCGCTTCCTGACGGCCGACGACACGAGCATCCCCTGGATGAACAACGTCGAGATCAACAAGGGCGAAACGACGTTCCGCCCCCGGTTCTCCTGGCGCAATTCGTACTACAAGGCCAATTACGATCATCCCGAATTGGCCGCCCGGCTGCGGAACAACGCCGTCCCCAGCGCCGCCGAGTTGGGGGGACGGGCGCGTTGGTCGTTGATCTCGCACACGGTCCATCTGTATGTGCCGGTCGCCAAGTACGGCGAAGCGCATCCCGAGTATTTCAGCCTCGTCGACGGCAAGCGACGGGCGTTCATGAAGGATGACCAGTTTGATCAAGGGGGAACGCAACCCTGCTTCACCAACCCCGAGGTCCGCAAGCTGATTATCGACGGCGTTCTGGCCGAGCTGGAACGGCGCGATCAAAAGGATGGAGTCATCTCCATCAGCCAAAACGATAATATGCAGTATTGCCGATGTGAGAATTGCGCGGCGATCGACGAGCGCGAGGGCTCGCAAATGGGTTCGCTGTTAACGCTCTTGAACGAGGCGGCCGACGCCGTGGCGAAGGTTCGACCGGAGGTCTCGGTCGGCTCGCTCGCGTATCAGCACACGCGGAAACCCCCTCGCCACCTGAGGCCCCGGCCGAACGTCGCGATTCAGCTTTGCAGCATTGAGGCGTGCCAGATTCACCCGCTGGACGACCCGGATTGCTCGCTGAACCGGGCCTTTTGCGAGGATCTGAAGGGCTGGTGCGGGATCAGCGATCAAGTGTATGTGTGGAATTACAACGTCAGCTTCACCAGCTACAACCTCCCCTGCCCCAACCTCGACGTGATCGGGCCGAACGTCAAGTTCATCGCCTCGCAAGGGGTTAAAGGGGTGTTCATGCAGTGCGCGGGGGATGGTCGAAACACCGAGCTTTGCGAGCTGCGCAACTATCTGATCTCGCGGCTCTTGTGGGATCCCAAGCTCGACGACCGCCAGGTGAGGGACGAGTTCGTCGACCGCTACTACGGCCAGGCCGCCGACGACGTTCGGGCCTATCTGAAGCTCATCACCGAGACCCCCCGGAAGAAGGGGATCCACCACAACTGCTTCGGCCTCGCCGCCGACTACGGCCTCGACGACGCCCTCGCCCGCGAGGCGCTGGCGATCCTTGAAAAGGGCATGGAGAAGGCGGAGAACGAGACGACCCGCGACCGGGTTGAGAAGATCATGATCGGTCCCCGAACCATCCTGATCGAACCCTTCGCCCGATGGGTTCGCGGCCACCAGGGGGGCATCGCCGGCGGCCAAATCCAGGAGGCTCCGCCCGAGACTTATCAGGGGCTTGAGAACGACCTCCGCGAGTTGTTCCGCCTGTACGAAAAATTCGGCGTCGACCGCTACTCCGAAGGACTCCCCGCCGCCCCCTTGAAGGCGGTGCTGCCGGCGTCGATCTTCACGGCCGGCTAAGCGGGCGGCGCCGTCCCGCCCGCGCGGGACCGGGTGAACGCGAATTGATGTCGGGGCGGTCATGGGGGGCCGCCCCGACAACCGTGGAACTCGTCGTCACCATCCCCGTCCGCGCGGCCTCTCGCGCGGGGCGTTGGATCAATCCGGTCGAGCCTCTTGCGGGGCGAAGCGGGAGTTGGGATGCTTCTGGAACTTTCGACGCCGCGCGGTCCTATGTGCGAGCCGCGGCTTGTCCACCTGTTGTTGAGAACCCGTCGCGGGAGAGGCGTTTCATGGAGATCATTATTGAGGGGACGGATTGGGGCGGCGCGGTGACGGAGAACGTAAAGCATCTGCTCGAGGATGTCCAAAGCCAGTTGCTCAGACATTTCCACGAGCCTCCCGAAGGCCGCGTCAGAGTCCAATCCCGCCCTCAAGAGAGGTCTCCTCGGGTCTTATACCGCAAGGATCCCGGCGACGATTATATCGTCTGGCTGACCGTCCAAGGCAATTATTGGGCGCGGTATTCGTACCAATTTAGTCATGAGTTTTGCCACATACTGACCGACTTCGATCGGCTTCACAGCTCGGCGAACCAGTGGTTCCATGAAGCCTTGTGCGAGCTTGCCTCCCTTTTCGTGTTGAAGCAGATGTCGGAAACTTGGCGAGACAAGCCGCCCTATCCCAACTGGGCCGACTACGCCTCGGCGCTGGGGAGTTACGCGGACGACATTATCAATAAGGACGAGCACCGGCTTTCATCGGGCACGGACATCCGAAGTTGGATCCTCGCGAACGAGCCTTCGCTGCGAGCCAACGCATCCCAAAGAACCTTGAATGGCGTGGTCGCGGTTCGGTTGCTTCCGTTGTTTCAGCGCGAGCCGACTCAATGGGGCTGCATCCGTCACTTGCCCCCCTCGAACGCGGACTTCTTCGACTATCTCGCCGAGTGGGAGGAGTCGTGCCCCGACCGACACAAGCCGTTCGTCGCCGGCCTGCGCTCCAATCTCACCGAATCGTCGGGCGCCTAACCGCGCGTCTCGAAACCCGACGCCCCCCCGGCCCTTTCCCGCAATCCTGTTCGGCGCGAGGTTTGCTTCTCCGCGCGG
>Ga0180220_1001957_pt1 | contig 14073 bp, 9 predicted proteins | sample eDN5th37CBELigBY_FD_151335 | JGI IMG/M metagenome (GOLD analysis project Ga0180220, IMG submission 151335) | Enriched backyard soil microbial communities from Emeryville, California, USA - eDNA 5th pass 37_C BE-Lig BY (version 2) (version 2) | ecosystem: Environmental > Terrestrial > Soil >... | reverse complement strand
CTGCAACGATGTTCTGGCGCTCGCGGCGGTGATCGGCCGCGAGTTTACGCTCGATGTCCTGCTCCGTGCTCACCGCGAGCATGGCGAGGAGGATGTGCTTGAGGCACTGGACGAAGCGCTGGCGGCACGCATCATCGAGGAAACGAGCCCAGAGCGCTATCAGTTCACCCACGCGCTGGTGCGCATTACGCTTTATGACGAACTGCGCACCGGCGAGCGCCGCCGCCTGCATCACGCCGTGGCCCAGTCGATCGAGGATGTGCATCGGCGAAATTTGGAGCCGGTCCTCGCCGACCTCGCCCATCATTTCCGCATGGCCGGTTTGGCCGGCGACGCAGAACGGGCAGCCGACTATGCGACCCAGGCCGGCGAGCGCGCTCATGCCGCCCTGGCGTTCGAGGACGCCGTCATGTTCTTTCAGAACGCGATCGACATGCTGGGCGCCCCGGACTCCACCGACATGGCACGGCACGGCCGCCTGCTGTTCATGCTTGGCCAGGTGCAGCGCAAAGCCGGCAGCCACGACCGGGCGCTGGAGAGCCTGGGTGCTGCTGCCAGCGTCGCCAGGCAGTTGCGTGACCCTTATCTGTTCGCCGACGTGGCGCAGTCCTATGCGGATGTGACCTATCGCTGCGACCGTCAGATCGATGCGCAATCAGGCAAAATGCTTGAGGAAGCCCTGGCGGACCTGCCGGCGAGCGAGGTCGCCTTGCGCAGCCAGGTCGTGGGGTCGCTCGCCCGCGATCGGCTGCATACGGGCAACATGGAAGCAGCCAGGGCGCTCGCTGCGCAAGCCATCGCCCTCGCGCGTGAGGCGGACGATCCCGCGGCGCTGGCGAGCAGCCTGGCATGTCTGGCTGACTTCCCCTGGCATCCCCAGGAGACTGACCGGATGCTCGCCGAGGCGAGCGAGATGGTGGCCGTCGGAGAGCGCGCTAACGCGCCCGAGGCCTTGCAGCGGGGGCATTTCAGGCGCGTGGCGCTGCTGCTGGAGCTTGGCGACATGCCGGCCTCGCTGGCAGCCCTCGACGCAATGGGCCGGACGAACGTCCGTATTCGGCAGCCACTGTTCACCGTTTTTGAGCAGGCCCTGCGGGCAACGCTCGTCCTGCAGGGTGGCAATCTCGCCGAGGCAGAAAGGTTGATTCTGCGCCTTCAGACCGAGGCGCGCAGACGCACCTATACCGTCGAGCCGCTGTCGATCATCATCTTCACTCTGCGCCGTGAGCAGGGGAGGCTCAGGCATTTCGTGCCAATGGCAAAGATGTTCGTCGATCAGAGCGCCGAGGCGGCGATCTGGGGGCCGGGCCTTGCGCTGCTCTACGCCGAATGTGACGAGTTGTCTGCAGCGCGGGCGGTGTTCAATGAACTGGCGCGGAGCGATTTCGCCTCCCTTCCCAAGGATGGCCGGCGGGCAGCGAGCCTGATGTACCTGGCTGAAGCCTGCGCGGCGTTGCGCGATGCGGCTGCGGCTGCCGTGCTGCACCGATTGCTGCTGCCGTGGGAGGGTCGCAACATCGTTATGGGCGGTGGCACGGGCTTTTGGGGATCGAGCGGACGCTATCTCGGCTTGCTGGCTCATGCCATGAGTGAATGGGAGACCTCGGTCCGTCATTTCGATGAAGCGCTCCGGATGAACAAGCGGGGCGGCGCTCGCATCCAACTCGCCCACACCCATCACGACTATGCGGCGATGCTGTTGGCCCGCGGCCATCCCGGTGATGCAGAGGGTGCTGCGGAGCATATCGAGCAGGCGGCAAAGCTCGCCGACGCTCACGACCTGCCCCTCGTCGCGAACAAGATTGCGGCCCTGCGCCAATCGCTGCATGAGACGAAAGCCGAGACGTCGGCCGTCCCGGACAACCTGACCGCGAGGGAGGTCGAGGTTCTCCGCCTGCTTGCGATCGGCCGCACCAATGCCGACGTTGCGCTCGTGCTCGGGATCGGTCAGAGCACGGTCGCGACGCACGTGCACAACATCCTGGCCAAGACAGGCTGCGGCAACCGTACCGAGGCGGCTGCCTATGCGGTAAGGCATGGGCTCCACCTGGGCTGACCGGCGCGCGGTCGGTCTCGACATATTTATTGAGCCGCTTCGATCCGCGGCGGAACGACGGCCTCAACCGTTCTGTCTATTTTCTGCACTGGGCTTGCGAAGCAGCATAGGGGGAACCGAAGCCGACCGAGCTTCGGCACCAGAGCTACGGAGGGTCGCATGTCTTCGCATGAAACAGTCCTGTCCGAGGAGCTGCTTCACCGGTGCGCCGAGCGCGGTGCCGGTTACGACCGGGACAACAAGTTCTTCCACGACGATTTCGCCGACCTCAAGAAGGCCGGCTATCTGACCATGGCCGTGCCGCGCGAACTCGGCGGGCGGGGCCTGACGCTTGCCCAGGTATGCCGCGAGCAGCGTCGTCTCGCCTATCATGCTCCGGCCACGGCTTTGGGCATCAACATGCACATCTACTGGGTCGGCCTGGTGGCCGACCTATGGCGCCGGGGCGACAAGTCCATCGAATGGCTGCTGAAGGAAGCAGCGACCGGAGAGGTATTCAATGCCGGCCACGCAGAGCGCGGCAACGACCTGCCCGTGCTCCTCTCCACCAGCAAGGCGGAGCGGGTGGAAGGGGGCTTCCGCTTCACCGGCCACAAGATGTTCGGCAGCCTGGCGCCGGTGTGGACCCGCTACGGCCTGCATGGACTTTGGGCGGATGCCGAGGGCGGGCCGAAGATCGTGCACGCCTTCTTGCCGCGCGACGCGCCGGGCTATCGTATCGTCGAGACGTGGGACACGCTTGGCATGCGCGCGACGCGTAGCGATGACGTCATCCTCGAAGGTGCCTTCGTGCCCGACCGCTATATCGCCCGGATCGTGCCAGCCGGTGGCGCGGATGCGTTCGTCCTCGGCGTCTTTGCCTGGGCGCTGCTGGGGTTCGCCAACATCTACTACGGCGTTGCCAAACGGGCGATCGATGTGGTCCTGCCCGCGATCAAGGCCAAAACCTCGGCCGCAGTCAGCCGCAATATGGCCTATCATCCGGAAATCCAGCATTCGGTGGCTCAGATGATGCTGGCCTTCGATCCCATAGGCCCACATATCGAGGAGGTGGCTCAGGACTGGTCGAACGGTGTCGATCACGGAGCGACATGGCCTGCCAAGATCGTCTCGGCAAAGCTGCATGCCGTCGAAGCTTGCTGGAAGGTCGTCGATCTGGCGATGGAGATCTCGGGTGGCGCCGGCATGTTCAAGACGAACGAGCTCGAGCGGCTCTTCCGCGATGCGCGCTGTGGCCGCTTCCATCCGGCGAATACGTTCCTCACGCACGAGATCGTCGCCAAGACAGCCCTCGGCATCGACCTCGGCGAGCAGCCACGCTGGGGTTGACGGATGATGTGGTATGACGGCGCGGCATGCGAATGCCCCGCCGTTAACCCGTCGTTGCGCCGTGTCCGAACCGCTCGGGGCGAAGCTCACTGACGGGAATGATGACATCCGCCGGAATGTTGAGGCGGCGTGCGGCGGCACGGATGGCATCCGCGCTTGGCGCCTCGTAGAGACAATAGGTTTTGCGCTTGTCGGTGCTCAGAAACGAGTAAAGCCACTCGATCCCGATCTCGTCGTTGATCTGCTTGATCTGGGCTGCTTGCGCGCTGTCGAGAGCCACGTCCTCTGCAAAATTTCGCTCGATCAAGAATAGCGGCATGGAAATCTCCGGCCTGCTTGTCGGCTGTCGCGAACCCCAGCTCCCGTGCGTTGGTGCTGCACACAGCGACTGTTTATTCGCCGGCCTGGGACCGATTCTCGTGCATCCCGGCCGTCAACAAGGAAGCTCCAGTGCATCTCGATGGCTACTTAGATCCTGGGGATGTCATTCACCCCGTTGAGCTTTGAGTTCATACCAATGCTCATTGATCAATCTATTCAGGGCTTTCCAGAGCATCAAGTAGGATAGCTGAAGCTGACGTTGAAGTTCGTCGGAATATCCCTGGAAGCTTCCTACGGCGCGCGCGGCAGGAACAAGTGGACGCTGGTGCCTTCGCCGACCTCGCTCTCGATGTGCACATGTCCCCCCGACTGGTGCACGAAGCCGTAGACCTGGCTCAGCCCGAGCCCGGTTCCCTCGCCTTCGTCCTTGGTCGTGAAGAATGGCTCGAAGACCTGGGCCAAAATCTCCTTGCTCATCCCGCAGCCCGTATCCCGCACAGTTATCCGGACGAATGCCCCCTCCGAGCCGCGTACATCCTCAAACTCGCCGTGCATGCCACAGCCCGTCTCGATGGTAAGCACACCTTCGCCTGCCATCGCATCTCTCGCATTGACCGCCAGGTTGAGGATCGCGGTATCAAACTGGTTGGCATCGACGTGCGCCGGGCCGAGCGTGGGATCGAGCACCGGTTTGACCCGCACGCCGCTCCCCAGTGTCCGCTGCAGGAGTTGGGTCAGCGACGCGATCCGCTCGTTGACGTCCATGATCTCCGGGACAAGGGCCTGCCGGCGGGAGAAGGCGAGCAACTGCTGTGTGAGGGCATATCCATTCTGTGCACGCGAGAGCAGCTCCTTGATCAGAACGCCGGCCTTGGGATCGGCCGGGTCTCGGGCAAGTTGCTTTTCCAGAAGCCGGAGACCGGAATCGAAGACAGCAACCAGATTGTTGAAGTCATGGACGATCCCGGCCGCGAGGCGTCCGACGGCTTCAAGCTTCTGCGATTGGCGTTTGCGTTCTTCGCGCGCCCGGCGCGCCGAGATGTCGCGCAGGCTGGCAAGAAGGGCTGGCTGGCCCTCCCAAGTCAGCTCGACGACACGCATCTCAACGTCTGCCCGTTTCCCGCCTGGGCGGTGCACGGTGATCTCGGCGATGTCATCTGACACGACGGGACGGCCCAGCGGAACATGGAGAAGCTCATCGAGTGAATGACCCAGTATGCCGGCGGCCGCCGGGTTGGCGTAGAGCACTGCGCCGGTCAGGTCGACGACCAGAACGCCGTCTGCGGTATTTTCGATGAGCAGGCGAAAGCTCGGCTGGCTGATACGGGTCAGTCGCGACCCCTCGTCAGGCTCCACTACACCGGCCAAGTTCTGCGTCATGCCTGCTATCCCCACTCATGTTGACGAAGGTCCGGCTCTGGCGGCATCGCCAAAGACATCTGGCGCATCGTGCAAGGGAGGGCCGAGATGCATGCCCGTTTCATCGATCGTGAAGCGCCGGATTGCTTTGTCATGTTCGCTGCCGCGCATCTTCAGCACCATGAGGCCGCGATTCATGAAGTCCGACTGCTGGATGTAGCGCAGGAGAATGATCGAATCGGTCAGCGTCGATATGTGCTGCTCGCTCGCGCTGTGACCGCCGACGAGCGACTTATCGGTGGCGGTGAACAATCCGGCAATCTCCCGTTTTTTGACGAAGGAAGTGAGGCTGATCAGGAATTCGCGAAAGCCGGTTTCCGGGGCAATCCGCTCCAGCGCCGACAGGCTGTCGATGGCGAGCCGGTGCGGTCTAAACTCGTCGACCAGTTGCCGGATCATCAGCAGATGATCCGGCAGACTCTGGGCCTCCGGATAGATGCAGACCACCCTGAGCATGCCGTCGGCCTCCATCGCCTCGAAATCGACACCCCAGCTACGCGCATTGCGAAAGAGCTGGCCACGGCTTTCCTCGTAGCCGACCAGCAGCGCGCGCTCGCCCGCCGCGACGCCGCCGCCGAGGAAATGCGTGACCAGCAGGGTCTTGCCGGTGCCGGTCGCGCCGCTGACGAGCGTGACGCTGTCACGAAAGAATCCGCCGCTGGTCATGGCGTCGAGATCGGGATTGCCGCTCGTCACCCGCTTGGTGCCGGATTGCTGCTCGAGACGCAGCGACGACAGCGGGACCGCAACAATGCCCTGTTCTCCGACAAGCGTGAACGGCACCTCGCCTTCCACATGCCGGCTTCCACGCATCTTGAGCACCTCGATCGTGCGCCGGCGGCGCTCGCGGTCGAGCGCATTACGCAGGATCACGACATTGTCGGCAACAAACTCCTCGATGCGGTGACGGGAGATCTCGCCATACTCACTGTTGCGCTCGGCCGTCATCAAGACTGTCAATCCCTCCTTCTTCAATGCCGTTGCGATGCGAAGAAGCTCGCGCCGCACCAGGGCATGGTCGGCGATGAAGTGATCGAAGAGTTGCGTGATCGAATCGAGCACGATGCGCTTGGCTCTCGCGGTCCTGGCGGCGTGCAGGATACGCGTGAGCAGGCCGGCGAGATCGAAGTCGCCTACGACGACCTGATCTGAATCGCGCGGGCTGGCATCGACAAACGCGAGCTTGTTCGCCTCGCGCCACCGGCGGACATCCCAGCCAAAACTCGCCATGTTGACCTCGATCTCTCCGGGGGACTCCTTCCTCGGGACTCGCAAGAATGTCGACGACCTCGATGTCGATCCCGCCGCCCGATGCCGCGATAAGGCGTCTGCGGTTGTCGAGTGCGCGCTGCGCGCCGGGTGACTGGCCGGCTATGTAGAGTCGAAGCGACCGATAGGCTTCCGAGCCGGCCCGATGTCCTTTGCTCATAGGGTACGCCTGTCTGCATAAGGATTACGCTGTACCCGGCGTACCGGAAGCGCCCCGCAACAAATCCACCCGGCCTCCTTCTCCCTTCAGGCCCCACACCTGAAGGGCCGCGTCGCCGCCCGCGCGTCCGACGTGCGCTCAACCAGCGCCCTCGTGTTCCCTTGTAGACAGTAAGAGCCGGTTTCGTCCGTCCACTAGTGAACGTTTCCGGCGCCAAGGCGTTCAAGAATCCGCAAACCGATAGGCCAACGAGTGACAAGGGAAGCAATGGGAACTGGCTCGGAACAAGCGCCTGACCTCATCGACAACAATTTGCTGCGCGCCTTGCGACCGGATGATTGGGCGATCCTCGAACCGCGGCTCGAGGATTGGTCGGCGCCCTCGGGAACGATCCTGCATCAGCCGGGTGATACGGTGCGCTTCGCCTATTTTCCGCGCGGCTCGAGCTTGATCTCCTATCTGGTCGTGCTCGAGGACGGCCGGGCAATCGAGACTGCGCTGGTCGGGCGCGAAGGCGCGATCGGCGGCATCGTCAGCCAGGGGAGGCTTCCCGCCTATTCCCGCGCCGAAGTCCAGCTCGGCGGATCCTTCTTCCGCATCGATCTCCATCATCTCGAAGAGGCGAAGACACGGTCGCTGACGCTCCGCTATCTGTTCGCGCGCTATGCGGATTGCCTCATGGCGCAGGTGTTTCAGTCGGTCGCCTGCAATGCGGCCCATTCGATCGAGCAGCGCACGGCCAAGTGGCTCATGGCTGCCGTCGAGCGGTCGGGCACCGACGACTTGGCGCTGACGCAGGAGCAGCTCGCGGCGATGCTGGCCGTCGGCCGGAGCTATCTGAGTCGGGTTATCAACGACCTGCGGCAGCGCGCGGTCATCGAAACGCGGCGCGGGCGAATCCGCGTATGCAACGCTGACGGCCTGCGCGCGCTTGCCTGCGGTTGCAACGCAGCCGTTAGCCAGCACTTCGACGATGTGTTGAAGGGCGTCTACCCGGCGGAGGAGAACGGTCTGGCTCCGGCGGACAGCACCGAGAGGAGTGTGCATCGCTGAGGTGTCGCCAGGCGGAATGCTCGCATGTCGACAGCGTCTCTACAGGGGAGCTCATCTGCGCGAGCTCATATCTCTTCTGCCAGACGCAGAAGCGCGGCGCGCCGTCATCAGCCGCATGGCACGTTGAAATCGACGTGATAGTGCTGGTCGTGCGGCACCCACACGGGTCTCTTGTTGAAGGACAACGAACGCGATATTTGCGCGCCGGCCTTGGTCGCGAACAGCCTGGGCTGCAGGCGCGGTTCGAAGATCACGCGGGCGACCGAGATGCCGTGCTGGCGCGCGGCCCGGTCGAGCGCCTGCAGATGCAGCGCCAGCGCCTCGAAGTCGATCTGGTATTCGCCTGACCGGGCCGCCCGATCGAAGGCGATGGAGTAGCCGAGCTTGTTGAACACCGATGCCGGCAGCTCTGCCACCTCGCCCGCAAGCGTCCGCACCGGCACGTGAAAGTCGACTGACGTTCCATTGGCGTGCGTACGATGCGGCGCGAACCGCCCGCCCCACGGCCAGCCGGTCTCCGCATAGAGGAAGCGCAGCTCGGGGTGCCGCTCGTGAAGCTCGCCATAGGCCGCAAGCACGGTGTCGCGCACCGACTGGTGCATGAACGTGCGCCCCGCCAGGAAACCAAGGAGGCTGTAGGCACGATAGTTTGCGCCGGAGTAGGGCAGGCGCCGCCCGCCCTCGAGACGGCCATTGGCGACCGAACCGTAGCAGCGGCTCGGGCCGCCGATCTCGAGGCCGAGCGAGGCAATCCACAGGCAGAAGCCGACCGGGGGCAGCCCCATCATCAGCAGCAGCACTACGGGCCAGATCCGCCGCCGACGGGGCTGCCGGCCGCTCAATTTTGTCATGCTCATTGCCTAAGAGGTTCCCCAAACTGCAGCTTGGCACCAGGTGGCGTTGGGGCCCCGCTCGAAGCGTGATAGAGGCTGATTGCCGGTGAGGCAAAGCACAGCGTGTTGGGGAGATAGGACATGCGCTTCCTTGGAGCCATCGCAGCCGCCGCCATGGGACTGGTCGCCGGCTTGTCACCATTGGCGGCAGCCGAGTTCACGTTCAACGAGAAGACCAACCAGGAATTGGCGAAGCGGCTGAACATCCCCGTCTATTTCGCGATACCGGGAAGCGCGCGCGCCACACTTCCGAAAACCTTCAATACCACCGACCGGCTGATCGAGTTCAAGCATCCCGACGCCAAGGATGCAAAGGGCGACGTCGGCCTGCGCCTCATCATCGCCAAGCGCGCCGGCTTCGGGCAGCGCATGGCCCGGAGCGGGCTGTTGCAGACGGGCGACATTCTGCTGACGTTTCGGCCGGAGTGGGGCGGCGCCGGCGTCTACCCGAATATCCAGATGGGCGTCAGCCATACCGGCATTGCCTACGTGAAGAACGGCGCCATCCACCAGCTCGACATGCCGCTGGATGTCGTGCACAACGGACCGCAAATCAAAGGCGACTTCAGCGGCGAGCAGTACCGGACGCTCAAGTATCTCCACGTCATCCGCCCCCGCGGCCTCACCGCCGTGCAGCGCGCCAACATCCTCGCCTGGATCACGCGGCTCCAGAGCGGCGCCTCGCGCATCTACCCGGCACAGATCGCATTCAACAAGGACTACAACGCGCCGAAGTACGTCCGAGGCAAGCCGCTGGAGTTCGTCCGCCATGTTGCGCGCGCCGCGCTCGCGCAGAATCCCGATGGCGCGCAAACGGATATGTACTGCTCGGAGTTCGTGTGGTCTGTTCTGGCGCTCCGCGACTGCGATCCAGGCACGACCGCCGGCGCGTTCAACGGTCGCGGAGTGCCCTCCTGCGTCAGCGCGCCGATGACGCCGATGAAGGCCACCGGTAACGCTATCAACAGCCGGTCGCGTTCCGCGCAGGCGGGCCTCACCGACGGCCCGCTGCTGGTGATCGACTCCCTGAAGCTGCCGGACGCCGAGCGCAACGCCTTGCTGTCAGAGGTGTTCGTCGAGAATCCGAGCAAGTCCGCCCAGATGTCGGAGGGACATCGCGAGGTGGCGCAAGCGATGCAGCCGAAGTTTGCGCCGATGGAGAAGTACTACAAGGATGTCTCCCAAGGCGGCTGGCGACGCATCCGAGCCTACTTCGTCAGCAATGCGTTTCGCCGCGCGATACCGGAAAACTATTCGCCGACCTCCTACCTGATCAACACGCTGCTGCCATCGAACAACACGTCTCGGACGATGGACTACGTTGCGACGGTGGTATTCGACTGACGCAGCATGTGGAGACGCGGACGCAGATGGCTGCTCCGTGCGAGAGCCCTCACGGGGATCGCCGAATGTCGCTCGCCCCCAACCGCCGCGCAGCGCTCGCGGGCATCGCTGCGACGCTAGTGGATCCGCGTCCTTCTTGTGCCGAGGGACATCCGGCCATCCCGCTCGGCGACATGCACGTGCACCTGTTCTTCCTGGGCCGGAAACCCGCTTCGCTGCATCCGCTCGCCCGCAACATGGCGGGCGGCGGTGCGACGCTGGTGGCTTGGTCGATCGTCGGTGATCTGCCCTGGATCCGGTCGTCGTCGCGCGGCCTACGTCAGGCCGGCGCGCCCAAACCCCGCGCCGCCTCCGCCTGGCTCGACCAGGAGCTTGCGCGGGTCAAGCTCCACCTCTCCGAGCAGAGGCTGAAGATCGTGCGCTCAGCCGCTGATGTCGAACGCGCGCTGAAGGGCGAGCCGCACGTGGTGCTCGCAGTCGAAGGCGCCAGCTTTCTCGATGACGGTATCGCAGGCTTGAAGCGTGCACACGATGCCGGCATCCGCCATGTCCAGCTCGTGCACTACGTCCGCAATACGATCGGCGATTTCCAGACGGAGGCACCGCGGCATCAAGGTCTCACCGACTTTGGTCGCGAAGTGGTCAGGGAATGCAACCGGCTCGGTATCCTCGTCGACCTCGCGCACTGCACGAGCATGGTCGTGCGCCAAGTGTTGGAGATCACTCGGACGCCGATCGTCTGGTCGCACAGCTCGGTCGCCCTCGCCGGCAAGCCGAATTGGCAAATGGTGCCATGGCGCGCGCGCCAGCTCGCCCTCGAAGACGCACGGGCGATCGCGGCTGCGGGCGGCGTGGTCGGCCTCTGGTCGCTCAGGTCCGATGTCGGCGCTACGGTCCAATCCTTTGCCGATCGCCTGATCGAGATGGCGGAATTGCTCGGCGACGACCACGTCGCGTTCGGAACCGACATGAACGCAGTCGCCAACACGCCGATCCCCGACTACGCCAGCCTGCGACGCGCTCTCGATCACATCGCAGCCCGCGGCTTCGATGAAACGCGCCTCACCAAGATCGCGATCGGCAACTACGCCCGCGTCCTCAGCGCGGCCATGAACGCCCGAGAGATCTAGGCATCCGAAGCGTCCCGGCCTCCACGCCGATCGGCTGCTCGAGGTGGTTGCTGGAGTTAGACATGCCTCATCTGGGACGCAGGTTCGAATCTGTCGGGCCCGCCAACCGTGCACAGAACTGCAAGCAACCGGGCGAGCAAGCGTCGCCGGCAATAACGGCTTGTTCAAGAACGTCCTTTCGTTCCATCAAGCAGCAACGCACCGACACTCGCGGGTCCCGCCAGTGTTCAGGCGGCATTGACAATGCACGGGCGTTGCTCGATTTTGGTGGTAGTGCGCTCTGGGGCGCCACCTGTCCGCGGCAAGGGAGCTGGCTCCCACCCATTCGAAGGCCCGACTTCGTTCGATCCCTTCTTCCGGCCTGTCTCAGCGGACGTCAGGCGACACGGAAGGAAGGTTGTCCATGAGCCGCACGCTCACTCCCGATTCCTCTCTCGAAACGCTCAAGAAGGAAGCCAAGCGCTGGCTGAAGGCGCTGCGCACCGGCGAAGAGCCGGCACGACAACGCCTCGTTGCGGCCATGCCTGCCGCACCGGCCAATCCGAGCTTGCGCGACGTACAATTGGCACTTGCTCGCGAACATGGCCTGTCCGGATGGGCCGCGCTCAGGACGGCGCTGGATGATCTGGCGATGGCCCGGCGCAGCATCTCTGAACGCGTCGACATCGTGCTGCGCTCGGCCTGGGGCGGCGACCCGGCCGCAGCCGCGCGCATCCTCACGAGGTGGCCGGAGATTGCCACTCACAATCTCTACATCGCCGCAGCCACCGGAAACCTCGCCGAGGTAGAACGCCGCCTTGCTGCCGATCCTGCCGTCGCCGCTCGAAAGGGCGGGCCACTCGACTGGGAACCATTGCTCTACGTCGCCTACGCGCGACTGCCGGGCGGAGAGAGGCACGCGATCGATCTGGCAAGGGCACTGCTGGATCATGGCGCCGACCCGAATGCGCAGTTCGACGACGGTTGGGGCAATCCGTTCAAGGTCCTCACCGGCGTGATCGGCCAGGGCGAGGGCAACAAGCCACCCCATCCACAGGCAAGCGATCTGGCCATCCTGCTGATCGAGCGCGGCGCTGATCCCTACGACTCGCAGGCGCTTTACAATACCTCGATCACACGTGACGACACGACGTGGCTCGACTTTCTCTGGACGTGGTCCGAGCGGCGTGACCGATTGGAGAAGTGGCGAGATAATGCGTGGAAGATCGGGGGCAACGTCCCGCTGAACGCGCTTGACTATCTGCTTGGCAACGCCGTCGCATACAATCATCTCAGAAGGGCCGAGTGGCTGTTGATGCATGGCGCCAACGCGGATGGCGTGCATGCCTATTCGAAGCGTCTCCTGCGCGAAGAGGCGCTGATCTATGGCCATACCGCGATGGCTGACCTGCTGGTGCGCTATGGCGCGGCGGAGCCACCGCTGGAAGGCGAAGCGGCGTTCCAGGCCGCGTGCATGAGGCTCGACAAAGATGCGGCACGCAAGCTGGCGGAGCAGAATCCGGAATGCCTGCGCAATCCGGCTCCCATGCTGACCGCAGCGCGCCAGGGACGAGCAGATGTGGTCGCGCTCCTGCTCGAGCTTGGCATGGACGTCGATGTCGCCGACGGGATTGAGCAGCGCGGGCTTCAGGTCGCCGTCGCGGGCGGGTCGCTGGAGGTGGTCAAGCTGCTGGTCGCCCATGGCACCGCTATCGACCGGCCTACGACGAGCTTCGGTGGCGGGGCGATGGGATATGCAGCCCATTTCGATCGCCGCGAGATCGCGGCCTATCTGGCGCCGCTGAGCCGTGACGTGCACGAACTGACCTATCTAGGGATGGCGGATAGGCTCCGCGAGTTGTTCGCCGAGGAGCCCCAACTCGTCAACGCGGTGACCCCGAAAGCCCGCTTTACGCCGCTCTTCTGCCTGCCCAACGACGAGGACGAGGCCGTCGACATGACTGCGCTGCTTCTTGCGCATGGCGCAGATCCAAATGTCGTGGACAAGGACGGCCTGACGGCGGAACAACACGCGCGCAAGCGTGGACTGATCGATGCCGCCGATCTCATGGTCAGCGGTGACGCGGCCTAAGCCTTGAGAAGGCTGCAGCACACCCATACCGCTCGGCTGTGCGCAGTGCCGAGCTGCCTCGACCCGGCAAGACAAGCCTTCGCCGAATTCGCGGGCCATGGTTTGCGATGTCAAGGCGCTGCGGTGAAGTATCCGTACGATAGTTTTTCCCCGCATGCGGGATCAGAACGATTGATTCCGTGATGCTCTGGGCGACGCCTCCACGTCCCAGGTCGGGCTCTGATCATCGACAAGCAATCGGCTGATCCCGGCCAAGCGCCGGGAAGCTGAAACGCGTCGTCAGAGCCATCATCATCTCGACCGAAATCCTACCATCCAATCTCGATCATCGCGTATGATCCGGACATTCTCTTCAGCAGGGAGTCCGGCGGCCCGCATCGAACGTGATGCCGCGACACGTCGGGTCCAGCCGCGTTACGATCCAAAGGGTTGCCGATGCGCTCATCATCGATGATTTCGGAGCAGAGGCCGGTCGCGTTCGCTGACGCGCTTCCCGACCAGGTCGACGTCGTCGTGATCGGCGCGGGAATTGCCGGTACAGCAACCGCCTATTTCCTCGCGAAGCGCGGCAGCTCCGTGCTCTTGTGCGAGAAGGGCCGCGTCGCAGCCGAGCAGTCGAGCCGGAATTGGGGGTGGGTGCGTCAGCAGGGGCGAGACTGGGCCGAGCTGCCGCTCATGATGGAAGCGAACCGGATCTGGCGCGGGCTCGCCAAGGAGACCGGCGATGCGGATCTCACGTTCACGCAGTCGGGCTGCCTCTACCTGATCGCAACCGAGGCCCAGCGAGCGAAATACCAAGACTGGCACGAGCTGGCTCTGCGTCACCAACTCGGCACCAGGATGCTGACGAAAGCCGAGCTCGATGCCCTCCAGCCGGGTATCGTGGGCGACTGGCTCGGCGCCATGGTGACCGAGAGCGACGGCCGTGCCGAGCCCTTTCTGGCGGTGCCGGCGCTCGCCCGCGCGGCGAGCCGGGCAGGTGCCCGCATCATCGAGAACTGTGCGGTGCGTACCCTCGACATCCAAGT
>Ga0180220_1001956_pt1 | contig 14089 bp, 11 predicted proteins | sample eDN5th37CBELigBY_FD_151335 | JGI IMG/M metagenome (GOLD analysis project Ga0180220, IMG submission 151335) | Enriched backyard soil microbial communities from Emeryville, California, USA - eDNA 5th pass 37_C BE-Lig BY (version 2) (version 2) | ecosystem: Environmental > Terrestrial > Soil >... | reverse complement strand
CCGATCCCACCCAGGCATGATCATTGGGGTTTGAGCCATGGCCACAGAGCCGCTCTACCGCGCAGATGCGTATCTGCGCGACTGCACCGCGACGGTCCTTGCCATCAATGACCGTGGCGGCATCGTTCTCGACCGCACGGTCTTCTATGCCACCGCCGGCGGTCAGCCGGGCGATCGCGGCAAGCTTGAGCTGGATGGCTTTGGCGACTGTCCGGTCGCCACGACGGTTTATGACGAAGATCGGACCACGATCGTCCACGTTCCCGCCGAAGGCGCTGCGGTGCCGCAGGTGGGCAGCAATGTGCGGCTCGTGCTCGACTGGGACACGCGCTACCGCCACATGCGCATGCACACGGCCCTGCATCTCCTCTGCTCTTTGGTGAAGTTCCCGGTGACCGGCGGCCAGATCGGTGCCGAGGAAGGGCGGCTTGATTTCGACATCACGGATGCGAGCGCGGTCGACAAAGACCAGCTCACTGAGGCGCTCAACGAGCTTGTCGCCGCTGATCATCCCGTAACGGAGCGCTGGATTACCGAGGAAGAGCTCGACGCCAATCCGCATCTCGTGCGCACCATGAGCGTGCAGCCGCCTCGCGGGTCCGGCCGTGTCCGGCTCGTCTCGATCGGTGAGAACGGCTCTGTCGACTTGCAGCCCTGCGGCGGCACGCATGTCCGTTCGACAGGTGAGATCGGGCGGATCGCCGTCACGCGCATCGAGAAAAAAGGCAAGCAGAACCGCCGGATACGGCTGGCGTTTGCCTGAGGCACACAAGTTCTCCCGAGGAGGAATGCATGGCTCCTGTCCGTAGCCCGTACGTTGTCGAGACCGACTGGCTGGCTGCTCGCCTCGATGCTCCGGATCTCGTGGTTTTGGACGGGTCATGGCATCTGCCGACGGCCAAACGGGATGCGCGAGCGGAATACGAGGCGGAGCATATTCCCGGGGCGGTCTTCTTCGATATCGACGAGATCTCTGACGAGACCTCGCCACTGCCTCACATGCTGCCCTCCACGGTGAAGTTCGCCAGCCGCATGAAGAAGATGGGCATCGGCGACGGCATGCGGATCGTCGTCTACGACAGTGTCGGCATGTTCTCGGCGGCACGCGTCTGGTGGACCTTCCGCGTGATGGGACACGAGGACGTCGCCGTCCTCAACGGCGGCCTCCCCAAATGGAAAGCCGAGGGCCGGCCGGTGACATCGGAGCCGACACCGCCCCGCTCGCCGCGCCATTTCACGCCCCGCCTCAATGCAAGCCTTGTCCGTGATCTCGACGACATGAAGCGCATCGTGGCAGGCGGCGCCGCCCAGATCGCCGACGCGCGCGGCCCCGGCCGCTTCGCGGGCAAGGAGCCGGAGCCCCGCCCAGGTCTTCGCAGCGGACATATGCCAGGCGCCCGAAACGTACCCTACGGGCGGGTGCTCAATCCGGATGGAACGCTGAAGTCGCCCGAAGACCTCGCGAAAGTCTTCACCGAAGCCGGGATCGATCCTTCTAAACCGGTCGTCACGACCTGCGGCTCGGGGGTCTCGGCGGCCGTCCTCAGCCTTGCCCTCGCGCTCATCGGCCAGCCCGACTCCGGCCTTTACGACGGGTCATGGAGCGAATGGGGCCGCGAGGAGGCGGGTACGCAGGTGGAGACCAATTAGCTCAGGAGCCCTCTGCAATGCCGGAATCGCGCTGCTCCCGCAGCAGTCGCGAAATCACGTCGATGCGGTCGGTCCAGATGCCGGCGGCATACCCGGCGGGCAGACGTTCGAGCTCCTCCGGGGTGTTGATTCCCGTCGAGAAGTCAGCGCCGTCATAAGGGCCGACGGCATAGACTCTGGTCCCGTACTGTTCGAGCCTTCGCTGGAACACATGTGGCCAGCCCCAGAGCCATGGCCCGATGTTGGTGGGTACCAGCAGCAGCGTCCTGCGGCAGGCTTCCGGAACATAGCCCATCCAGCCAGCCAACGCGTAGCGGATGAAGCAATTCTTGAGGGTGCTGCGGGACAAGACCCGTAATGCCGGAAGCTCCTGGTGTAAGGCGGCGATCGGGCGATCTCCACCATAGGCCATGAGCCGGTCCAGCTGCTCGCTCGGGAGCTGCGCCAACCGCTGCGCCAGCAGGCGTCCCTCCTCGGGATCGTTGCTCTTCACGTTGATGAGCAGCGCCTTGTCCGGGAAGGCGGCGAGTACCTCATCCAGCGACGGGATCAGCCCGACCCCTTTGCCGCGAAACGGAAAGGTTTTCCCGCCATCGGCGGTATAGCCGTATCCGATGCCCAGCGCCTTCAGCTCAGCCAGACTGTGCTCGCGTGTGACCCCGTTCCCGTCCGTTCGGCAGTCGAGTGTCCAGTCATGGAACACTGCGAACTTTCCATCCGTCGTCGGGTGGACGTCCAGCTCCACGACGTCGGCCCCGAGCTCGAACGCAGCGCGCATCGATGGAATTGTGTTCTCGAGAAAATCGTGGGACGGGGAATGGATGCGCGTTGCCGTGCAGGTTTCCGGCGTGAGGCCGGCCTTGTCATAGGTCTGCGCAAGCCCACGGTGCGCGAGAAGCGTCGGCCGGTCCGCGGGGGGCTGCGCCACGAAGCTTGCGTTGTTGAGATAAACCACAGCCGCCACGGCAGCCGCTATCCCCAAGACCTTGATGATTCGCATTCGCATTGGCTGCCGTGGCAGTGCCGGAAGGAAGACGGGTCCCGCTCAGGTGCCGTGTGGCCGAAACTGAGGAGACCCCGCCGGCCGTCAGAACGGGTGATACTGGTAGAGCACGGTTTCCGAAAGCGCCTCGCCGTTGAGCCGGAGATAAAGCCTGACCTCCACTGGATCGGACCCTTCCGCGGCGATGTCGAACTGAGCGCGCCAATGACCCGGCACGTCATTGGGCACCGCCTCCGTGATAACGTGGGAGACCTCACCCCGGGAAACCGTGACGACAGCCTCCGGCAGCGTGCCATCGGGCAGTTTGGACAGCGGTCCACCCAGGAACTCGACGACGAATTTCCGCCGGTCCCCCGGCCGGGGTTTGCCGGGCTCACCGCCTCTGCCGATCCTGAGCGCAACCGTCCGCGCGAGCTCTACGCGATCCGGCTCCTCCGCCTGCCAATAGAGTTTGTAGCGATAGCTGAGCGACTGCCCGGCTTTGGCCGGCTCCGCGGGAACCCACGCAGCAACGATGTTGTCGTGGATCTCGTCGTCGGTCGGGATCTCGATGAGTTGTACGGACCCCTTGCCCCAATTCCCGATCGGCTCGACCCACAACGACGGCCGGCGCTCGTAGGCAACACCGTCCAGATAGTTATTGGCCACCCGGTCCCGCTGCATCAATCCGAACCCACGCGGGTTCTCGTCCGCGAAAGCAGAGGTGACGGTCCGGGGCGGATTGTTGAGCGGCCGCCAGATCCGCTCGCCCGATCCCGTCCACATGGCCAAGCCGTCGGAATCATGAACCTCCGGGCGCCAATCTATGGCAGTGGGCTTCGTCGTCTCGGAATACCAATACATCGAGGTCAGCGGCGCGATGCAGAGCCTCTCCACGTCCTTCCGCAAATGGATTTCCTTCTCGATCTCCATCGTCACGGCCTGGTCCCGCCGCATCTTGAAGCGGAACGCACCCGTGATGCTCGGCCCCTCGAGCAAGGCGTAGACCGTGACCTCGTTGGAATCGTCGGACGGCGTCTCGATGTAGAAGTTTGTGAAATCGGGAAATTCCTCTGCAACGCCAGCCACCGCGGGATCGATCGCGATGCCGCGGGCCGAGATGCCGTACTGGTAATCCGACCCGATGGCCCGGAAGTAGGAGGCGCCGAGGAACGCGACCCAGTCGTTCTTGCGCCAATCGAGAATTTCACCCTTCCGCCCCGGATGCCCCTTGCGACTCTCCTGGAACCGGAAGCCGGCGAAGCCCGCATTCTCGGGAAGATGATGGGCCGGTGAATCCGGCGGCATGTCGAAATACTCGGGCCGGTAGACGATCTCCTTCGCCTCGCCCTCGATGACCACGTGCATGTGCACGGTCTTCGGGAAGTTCCGCCCCAGGTGGAAGAACGTCACCGGGAACTGGCCAGGACCGTCAGCAAACAGCGCGTGGTCGGGCTTGAAGCGGATAGCTCCGTGCGCCTCGTAGTCGATCTTCTGAACGATTTCAGGATTGGGCTTGGGCGGGGGTGTGTAAGGTGCTTTCGCCAGCGTACGTGCGCGCTCCTTGAGCCATTTGTACGAAAAGGGTTTGCCCGCACCGAGGGTGAGGCCACCTGCCCGCTCCGCCCGGACCGCCTGTGCAAGTAGGCCTGCCGAAACCAAACTGCTGCTTCCCAGCAGCAGCTGCCGACGCGTCATTCCGAAAATATCGTTTCCTTTCCGGCTCATAGTTTCGACCTGTGTTGCACCCGCGGGTTTGGAATCAGGCGGAGAGACGTAGGGGTCCGCTTGCGGCAGCGGTATGGCAGAAACCTATTGCAATTGTCGCGGGACGTCGCCGCGGCCGATGTTGCCTACCCGGCTGACCTTACCCACACTTCTGGCATGCGAGGGGCTGCAGCCGCGCTGTCGTTCCTTTTCATAGAGACCGTGGTCGGGCTATCCTCGACCCAGACCCAACCGGAACGCCTGGAAAACCGGATCCGGGCGCTGCTTGCAGGAGGACTTATGCCCGGCGTTCTCATCGTGACTGGCGGCAGCCGCGGGATTGGGGCTGCGACGGCGAAGCTCGGCGCGGCGCGCGGATACCACGTGGCCGTCAATTACAACCGCAGCCCTGATCAAGCCGAGGCATTGGTGAAGGAGATCGAGGAGGCGGGCGGCCGCGCCATCGCCATCCAGGCGGATGTCAGCCGGGAAGCCGATGTCGTACGGCTGTTCGAAACGGTCGACCGGACGCTTGGTCGTGTCACAGCCCTTTTCAACAACGCCGGCGTCGTTCATCAGATGAAGTCGATCACCGAGTTCTCCGAGGAAGAGCTCGGAGAGATGTGGCGCATCAACATCACCAGCCAGTTCCTCTGCGCGCGGGAAGCGGCCAAGCGGATGTCGACGAGGCTCGGCGGACAAGGCGGCGCCATCGTCAACATGTCGTCCGCAGCGGCGCGCCTGGGCGGCGCCAATGGCTCCCTCGCCTACGCCGCCTCCAAAGGGGCAATCGATACGTTCACCACCGGTCTCGCCCTCGAGCTTGGACCGCAGGGTATCCGTGTTACCGCCGTTCGGCCCGGCCTCATCGAGACGTCGATCCACGACGACATGGGTGATCCGGATCGGCTTGCAAAGCTTCGGCCAACCGTACCTCTCGGCCGCACGGGCAAGGTCGAGGAAGTGGCCGAGGCCGTTCTATGGCTGCTCTCCCCGCAGGCCTCCTATGTGACCAACACCATCATCGACATCGGTGGGGGGCGTTGACGCCATCTCTTCCGTCAGGGACCCTTTCCGCAGTGTGTGCGTTACGGACCAGGCAAAGGCCTCCCGTCCCAAATTGCCTTGCCTGACACATCGCTCCGGAAACGGACCTCCATGAGCCGGACCAGAACCTGGGTGAAGCGCGCGCTCATCGGCGCAGGTCTCGCCCTCGCGGCGGCGATCGCGCTCGTCATGACCGTGGCCCTCGGCACTGTTCCACCACTGACGGGAACGCTGCATCTCCATGGGCTCAGCAAACCGGTTTCGATCATCCGGGATCGGAACGGCGTTCCGCACTTGACGGGCCCCACGATGGCCGACCTCTACCGGGGCCTCGGCTTCGCGCACGCGCAGGATCGGCTCTGGCAGATGGAGCTTCTGCGCCGGGCGGGACAGGGGCGGCTCGCGGAAATCTTCGGTGAGCAGATGCTCGAAGCCGACATTTTCCTGCGAACGCTCGATCTCGCCGGACACGCCGAGCGCGGCTATGCGCGCTTCCCCGCTGAAGCGAAAGAGCTGCTGGCGGCCTATGCCGCTGGAGTGAACGCTTTTCTCGAACGGCCGCTGGGGGTCATCGAGCAACGTCTGCCGCCGGAGTTCCTGGTGCTCGGACACAAGCCTGAGCCGTGGCAGCCGGCGGACTCGCTCACCGTCGTGAAAATAATGGCGCTCAACCTCAGCGGAAATCTCGGGGCGGAAATCCAGCGTCTGACTTTGGCAGCACAAGGCCTGTCGCCGGATGAGATAAACGACGTGATGCCACTCAACGCTGGCGAAAACCCTCCGACGCTTCCCAATCTCTCGACGCTCTATCCCTTGCGCACCCTCCGGCCCAACTCGGCGCGAGCACGGACAGCCGCGCTGGAAGGCTTCTTCGGTGCCGGCGCATCGAACAGCTGGGTGGTTGCCGGATCGCGTACAACGACCGGCAAGCCGCTGCTCGCCAACGATCCGCACTTACGTCTCTCGGCGCCGTCCATTTGGTATTTGGTGCACCTCGCTCTCAACGGAAGCGAACGCACCAACCTGGTCGGCGCCAGTCTCCCAGGTACACCGATCGTCGTTCTCGGACGGGGCGACACGCTGGCCTGGGGCTTCACGAATACCGAAGCCGACGTGCAGGATCTCTTCATCGAGAAGCTGAACCCGGACAATCCGGAAGAGTACCTGACCCCCGACGGATGGCGGCGGTTTGAGGTCGACGTCATGGAGATCCGCGTCGCCGGAGGCGAAACGCGCCTCGTCGAGCGCCGCCGTACGCGCCACGGCCCGGTGCTTCCACCGCAGTTCCGCAACCTGGGTCAGATCTTGGCGCCGGGCTATGTCGCCGCACTGCAATGGACGGCGCTGACGGACGACGACACGACCGTCCTCGCCGGCTTGCTCGACGCCAGCATCCGCACGGTGCCTAGCTACATCGCGCGGGCCCGGGACTACGTCGTTCCGATGCAGAACATGGTCATCGCTGACACATCGGGGGATATCGCCCTCGTCGTCCCCGGCCGCCTGCCCATCAGGCGTCCCGATAACCCGATTGCTGGCCGCGCACCGGTGCCCGGTTGGGATGAGAAGTATGACTGGCAAGGATTTGTAAAATTCGGCGAGCTGCCGCGGGTGACCAATCCGCCGGAAGGCGCGATCGGCACGGCAAACGCGCGGATTGTCCCGCACGACTATCCGCACCTCATTACCTATGACTGGGATGCCGATTATCGCCACCGCCGCGTCGCCGAGCTGATCAATGGGCGCGGCGGCCACAATATGGCGACGATGCAGACGGCGCAGCTCGACGTTTTCTCGCCAGCCTTCGCCGAGCTCGCGCCACTGATGATCGCAACAGCCAAGCCGGCCTTATCGGGAGAGGGCGAAAGCCGTTTACTCGAGCAGCTGAGCCGCTGGGACGCAACGATGCAAAAGGAGACGATCGAGCCGCTCGTGTTCGTTGCATGGCTGAGGGAGTTCGTTCGCGCGGTCTATGCGGATGATCTCGGCCCGGCCTTCCGGCAGTTCTACCATCCGCGGGCCAAGCCTTTGGCGCGGATATTGAAAGGCGAAGCAACGGCGCGGGACTGGTGCGATGATCGGACGACGGCAGACCAGGAAAGTTGTGCCGACGTTCTGGCCTCATCTTTTCGGCGCGCCATTGCGGACCTCGAGTCGAAGTTCGGAAAGGATCGCTCGAAGTGGTCCTGGGGCAAGGCCCATCATGCGTTTGGAGAGCATCGCGTCTTCGGCGCGCTGCCGCTGATCGGCCGATACTTCAACATCGGCACCGCATCACCGGGCGGACCCTATACCCTCAATCGCGGCGTCGTGGAATTCGACAGCGACGAGCCGTTCGCCAATCGGCACGCCTCCACATTCCGGGCGATCTACGACCTGTCGAATTTGGATGAGTCGCTCTACATGCAGCCCACCGGCCAGTCCGGCAACCCGTTCTCTCGGTTTTACCGGACATTCGAGAAGAGCTGGGCGGAGGGGAAGTACATCCGTATCCCGACGGACCCCGCCGCCATCGAACGGGAGGGGATCGGGACTTGGCGCCTCCTCCCCGACCAGCAATTCGCTGACTGAGCCCGCCGGATCAGGCGAGCGACTGCATGCGCCTTTCCTTCACGGCGAAAATCACGAGGAAAAGCAGCGCGCTCGCAAGGAGCATCAGCGATCCTACGATCGCAAGGAGCGGCTGTGCTTGGAATTGAGCGAGCGGTATCCCGATCAGGAAGATCGGTGTTCCGATAATCGTCAAATACAGCTGAGGTATGGCCAGAGCCGACTGCCGCAATCCCGGCCAAAGCCTGTGGGCGAAGCCGAAGAAGCCGTGAGCCACGAAGCCAACCAGATTGATGTGCGCGTGAAGGTGCGCGTATGTGAAGTCCTCCGCCACCCCCATACCGATGCCGAGTGACATACCCACGACCAGGTAAACCAACGAAATCCCTAGAAATAGTCCTTCTATATTGTTCCTCACGGCACGTCCTTCCTCCCAATGCCCGTCAGGTCGCGGAAATTCGGCAGGGTTCATGCTGATGTCAACTGGAATTCGATTTGCCTGCAGCGTTTTTTGCTGAGTTGCGAAGCGGATTTTCGATCGATCAGCCCTGTGGCTGACAAACGACAGCAAATCTGGTCCGTGGCGGGGTAATGAGTAAGCAGCCATTAGACAGGTCCTGCGCTTGGGGCTTGCGGCGTTTCAGGCGCAGGAAGCACGGGGGAGGTGCCTTCGATGAAAGCGTTCGTGATAGGTGTCACCTTGGCCTTGGTGCTCGTCAGCAGCGATGCCAGTGCGATCACCGCGTCCGGCAGCAGCGACCCGGGGGCAGGCGCACCACCTTCTGCTGTACGGGTCGACCACTGGCCAAAAACTGTGGACGAGTTTCTGGCTGGTAACTACCTTGAGCGGTCAGACATCGTTCTGACGAAGCGCGAGTGGGATCCGGCCTCTTATTTGATCCGGTGGGCTACGAACTCGCCATTCTCCCATTCGGCCCTGATATTCACCGGTCCACCGCATGAGCCAGGCTACCGGAGCACCTTCGTCATCGAAGCGACGACGGATGGCGTCGACCTCAGTAACTTCCGGGATTACCTGGAGGACAAAAGCTCGATGGTAGCCATCAAGCGTTTGAGGCGCGACTGGTTCGATGCCGACAAGCAGAGTCGTGTGCGGGGACTGCTGCTCGAGAATATCAAGGCTGATTACAATTATTGGGCCATCGTGCGAATTGCCCGCGATCTCTGGTTCGGAATTCAAAACACCATTGAGGGTCAGGAAGAAACGGTCGAGTCGTTTCGTGACAGCGAATGGAAGCCGCCGAACGCGTATATCTGCTCCGGGCTCGTCCAGGTCGGCTTCGTCGAGGCCGTCGCTGAATACGTGTTGAACCGGCAATTGCCACCCTGGGCCCTCAACGAGGTTGTGTTCAAACCAAGCGCGGCGAGCCGCCTTCCCCCACCCGAGGCCTGGCAGGAGGCGCCCCCCTCTCTCATCGACGATGTCGTGCCATCATTCCGGGCACAGCTGGCAACGGAGCTGGAGGCCGTCACACCGGAGGACCTTGCGAGAAGCGACAAGCTCGAGTGGCTGTACTTCATTCGCGACGGCAAGGTTCACAGGGTGAGCTCTTACGAGGAAGTCAAACGGCTGATGGAGTGAGCTCGAGAGAAAGCCGACTCAGGGGTAGAAGGAGTCGGCTTTCTCGAGCGATCTCGTTTCAGCGCATCGGTGGGTAGCGCCAGAATTCGCCTCTTGCGGTCGTGACTTTCTGGAGGATCGGGATGCGTTTTTCCGGCGGCCGTTCTCCGGTCTGGATCAGGATCTGGATGTCATTGAGCAGCTCGGTCTTTTCGGCATAGCCCGAGTGATTGAGCGAGAACATTTCCGTATTGATCGCCGTCACGTCGATCGTATCGACGCCTTGCACGACGATGGGACCCTCGGGAGGCACATCGCCGGCGCGCGGCACACCACCCCAGAACTCACGTGATACGGTCAGCGCACGGTCGTTCGCGGCGGCGAACAACGTCACGCCATCGCTGATCCCCTGAATTTCTTTTGCAAGGAACTCGAACGTATCCCTGTCCACATCCGGCGCCGCCAGGATGACCTGGGAAATCCGGACACCCTCCGGTGCCGAGCGCCGCATATCGCGCAAGACAGGTAGCAAGAGCTGATTGCCCATGCTGTGTGCAATCACGCTGACGGACTTCGCACCGGTTTCACGAACGACCAGCTCCAGGAACTCCCGAAAGTAAGGTTCTGCAGCCCCAGCGCTTTCCCGGTCGTAACTGTAGTCGCTGAGCCCGAGTTGTCCTTTCGACGGCCAGCTGTAAAGGAAAGGCGCACCATCAAATTTCAGGTCGTATGCGATCTGGGCTGTCCGAAATACGGCGAACTGGAAGCTGGTGTTGAAACCGTGGACGAAAACTATGGCGTGATTTTCATAAGCCTTCGACTCGCTGAGACGCTTGCGGACCAGCTCCAGGAACTCCTCGCGACCGACCTCCCGAATATCCTTTATCGTGAAATGCTTTTTCGGATCCTCCGTCTCCTGCCAGATCACGATGCGGGTGAATGGGAGGTGGTAGACCCACGGCCGCTCGATTTGCGGCACCTGGTGGGACTTGGGCACCGTCACCATCACGTGACCGAGCTGAAGGCGCTTGCCGCGCTCAGAGCTATAGTCGATGGCTTTGGCATCGGTGAGCTTCGCGCGGTCGGTGCCGTAGAATACGGGGACAACGTCCCAATCTTCACTAACCGGAGGAGCTGCAGGCGTAGCCGGAGGAGCTGCAGGTGGCGTCGGCTCCGGCGGGACCTCCGCGGACCTCGGCTGAACGGGGGCCGGAGCAGCTTCTGGCAGTCCGCCAGCCGATGGTGCTGGCGGCGGCGGCCCACCGGTTTTGCCGTTGGAGGCTGCCGGCGGTGACATGTATTTCGGTTTTGCAGCGGGCGCACCGATCCGCGGACGCGGAGAGGTTGATTCAGGCGTTACCTCGACTTTCTTCTCTTCCTCCCTTCGCGCGATAGCATCGCTGCCCGGCCGTTCACTGCTTTCAATTTTGGTATCATGCCTTGCTAGTTTGTTTGCTCCGAAGAACAGCCCCAGGCCGAGCGGAGCGAACATCACGAGCGCGAGTGCCATTCGCCCAATGATTTTTGCCGCGCGGGGAAGATTGTTCGTGGCCCACCAGGCGAATGCATAAAGAATGAAAGCAATCAGGGCGAGAAACGCGAGAACAGTGTCCGGCGTTAGTTCCATGATACTCCCCCCACCCGCGGTTTCTGGTGACGCACTCTAATCGTGGGCCAAAGCGGCTGCAATCGAACACATTTCGTCAGTAACCTGCTTTTTCCATCCCATCATGGCTCAGTTTGGGCAGGTCATCTCTCGCGCCATCGGCCCCGGGGCTTGCCTCCGGCGCGCTTCGCGGCCAAGTTCGCCCCGGATCGGAAGCGGAACTGGTATGGCATCGAGACGGAAGTCGCTGAGCGTTGACGAGCTGGCTGCCGGCATTCGCCGGGGCGACAGGGCCTTGTTGGCCCGTGCGATCACGCTGATCGAAAGTACTCGGCCAGACGATCAGAAGCTGGCGCAGGACCTGTTGCAAGCGCTGCTTCCTGCGAGCGGAGGCGCTTGGCGCATCGGGATCACTGGCGTCCCCGGCGTCGGCAAGTCTACGACCATCGATCAGCTCGGGATGAACCTGATCGCCGACGGTCACAAAGTGGCCGTGCTGGCGGTTGACCCGACTTCCCGCCGTACCGGCGGCTCGATTTTGGGCGACAAGACGCGAATGGCCCGGCTGGCTACGCACCCCAACGCCTTCGTCCGCCCCTCGCCGTCCTCCGGCACGCTCGGCGGCGTCACCCGGCGCACCCGCGAGACAATGTTGCTGGTGGAGGCGGCGGGATTCGACGTCGTGATTGTCGAGACGGTCGGCGTTGGGCAATCGGAAACAGCCGTCGCCGACATGGTCGACTTCTTCCTCGTGCTGATGCTCCCGGGCGGCGGAGATGAGCTGCAGGGGATCAAGAAGGGCGTCATCGAAATCGCCGACATGCTCGTCATCAATAAAGCGGACGGCGACAATGTCGAGTACGCCAAGCGCACAGCCGCTGACTATCGGGGCGCGCTCAATATTCTGACTCCGCGCTCTGCGACTTGGACGCCGCCGGTGCTCGTCGCCTCGGCGGTCGAGAACCGGGGGCTCGACACTGTTTGGGAGAAGATCGCCGAGCACCGCGCGAAGATGACCGCTACCGGGGAGCTCGAGGCGCGGCGACAGGCGCAGGCCGTCGACTGGATGCGCTCCATGCTGCAGGAGCGCTTGCTCGCGGAGCTGACAGCTCGTGACGACGTGCGGGACCGGATCAACAAGTTGGAAGAGGACGTGCGCCAAGGTCGTATGACGGCGCCGCGGGCCGTCGACGAAATCCTGCGGCTCATCAGGAAGTAACCAGGTGATTCAACGAACGCTCGTCCCAAGCGTCGGTCAGACCTTTGGACTCGCGCCTGCGGAGGAAACACCCTATGTCGAGCTTATGCCCAAGCAACGCCCAGTCATTCTGCTGACCGGATTCGGTCCGTTCCCCGGGGTGCCCGAGAACGCCTCCGCCCTGCTCGTGCGCGATCTTGAAGGAGCGGCGCAAAGGCACTGGCCCGAATTTCACATCCAGGGTGCCATTCTGCCGACGGAATGGCGGGCGGGCCCTGCAACGGCAGGAGAGCTGCTCGCAGCAACGAGGCCCCTTGTGGCATTGCACTTCGGCGTCTCTCGCCAGGCGAGCGGGTTTACGATCGAGACGCGTGGGCTCAATTTCGCGCGCCCGGTTACGGACGCCGCGGGGCACCTTCCACCGTCAGAGCGACTGGCGCCCGAGGGTCCGGAGGAGCTCGTTTCCAGTTTTCCGGCTCAGCGCATCGTCCAGCGTTTGCATCGGCGGTCTCTACCTGCTGTCTTGTCACACGACGCAGGCGGCTATCTTTGCAATGCCGTGCTTTATCACTCGCTGGATCGGGCGCGACAGGTCGATTGGCCAATCCGCTGCGGATTCGTCCATCTGCCCGCTTCTCTGTCCCGCACGTCTGCACCGGATTACACGCCGACCAGCCTCGATTGGGAGCAAGCCGTCGCGGGCGGTCTCGAAATTATCGCCGCGACGATCGACGAGTCGGGTGCTCTGATTTCGTGATCGACACAAAACAGCATTAGAAGCTAGCTACGCCAAGCGCCTCGAGCAAAGGAGAGGCGCAACGGAGACGAGCGGCGGCTATGCCGCGCCAGTTCGGCACGACCTCGTCGGCCGCCAGGTCTTCCGCCCCCGGAAGCAGCCGGGCGATGAGAGCTTTGACGACCAGTTCCGAGGCGCGCTTTCCGCCATCATCTATTTTGAGGGCAAAGCCGAGTCCGCGGGCGGGAATTGCACCACAATAGACGCCCTCTGCTCCGGTCTTCGTAAAGAGTTGGCCCTTGAACCGGGTCATGAGCGTTGTATCGAGCCGCTCCGGGCCGGCCACCAGTTCAGGTTCCGCCCAGCAGGCCCGAAGGATGCGCTGAGCAGCCTGAGAGCGCCCCGCTTCAACGCCCTCACCTGTCACGAGCCGGGCAAAGGCGCGAGCCAGATTGGCAAGCGGAATAGCCCAGTTGGGCGCTGAACAGCCATCCACACCCACGCGGTCGGGGCCAAGTCGGGCTCCCGTCAAATCCTCCAGCGCGCCTGCTATGCGGACCTGCACCGGATGGTTTGGGCGCAGGTAATCGACCACGGGCTCACCCATGTGGACAGCGGTGGCGAGCATGGCCGCGTGCTTGCCGGAACAGTTGTTGTGCAGCGCTGACGGCTCGTGGCCAGCCTTCATCAGGCTTCGCGCCGCGGCGGCGGAAATCGGCTCGTGCGAACCGCAGCCGAGCGCGCTGGCGTCGAGCCCTGCCTTGGCCAACATGCTCGCCGCCACGGCGACATGGCGATCTGTGCCGCTGTGGGAAGCGCAGGCAAGCGCGATTTCCGCATCCCCGAACCCGAAGCGATCCGCGGCGCCGGTTTCGATCGCCGGCAAGCATTGAATGGCCTTGATGGCCGAGCGCGGATAGATCGGCCGGTGCACCTCGCCGATTGCGAACGCGAGCCCTCCGTCTGGCCTCGCGACAGCAATCGACCCGCGATGTCGGCTTTCAACGCGGTCGCCGCGCAGCATCTCGACG
>Ga0180220_1001955_pt1 | contig 14094 bp, 11 predicted proteins | sample eDN5th37CBELigBY_FD_151335 | JGI IMG/M metagenome (GOLD analysis project Ga0180220, IMG submission 151335) | Enriched backyard soil microbial communities from Emeryville, California, USA - eDNA 5th pass 37_C BE-Lig BY (version 2) (version 2) | ecosystem: Environmental > Terrestrial > Soil >... | reverse complement strand
TGAGCGGGATCGGCAAGAGCGGGATCATCGGCAGGAAGATCGCCGCGACGCTGACGTCCACGGGGACGCCTGCGGTGTTCCTCCATCCTGTGGAGGGGCTGCACGGCGACCTGGGCATCGTGAGCCGAGGTGATGTGGCGATCCTGATCTCGAAGAGCGGCGAATCGTCGGAATTGGCCGGGCTCGTCGAGCACCTGTGCCGTTTCGGTGTCGGCATCATCGCCATGACGGGGCGGCGGGACTCCGCCCTTGGGCGCGCCGCCCGCGTCGTGCTGGACTGTTCGGTGGCCGAGGAAGCGTGCCCGTTCGATCTGGCGCCGACGACATCCACGACGGCGACGCTTGCCATGGGCGACGCGCTCGCCGTGGCGCTCCTGGAGCTGCGCGGCTTCACGCGCGAGGACTTCGCCCGCATCCACCCGGGCGGCGCACTGGGGCGCAAGCTCACGCTGCGGGTGGCCGATGTCATGCTGACCCGGGACGTCCCGTCGCTGCCCACAAACGCCACCATGCGCGAAGCCGTGGTGCAACTCGCCAAGAGGCGAGGAACGGTTCCGATCCTCGATGATCGACGTCGTGTGGTGGGCGTGGTCACCGCCGGCGACCTCACCCGGCTCATCGAGAAGGAAACAAACTTTTTGGAGATACCGGTGTCTCAGGTCATGAACCGGAGCCCCAAGGTGACTCGCGCCGATGTCCTCGCATCGGCCGCGGTGTTCGAGATGGAGGCGCACGGCATCATGGCGATGCCTGTCGTGTCCGGAGACCGGGTACTGGAAGGCATCGTGCACCTGCACGATCTCATGCGAGCTGGAGCGGTTTGATGCAAAGAACGGCTCGCCTGCGACGTCGCCGCATCCCCGCCTGGCCGATCGTCGCGGTCGTTCTCACGGGCTGCGGCGCGGTCCCGACCGGGGACGACTCCCAGGAGCTGATGTTCGACTATCAGGGTGCCGACGCGATAATCATCGACACGGAGCACCGCATCACGAGCGGCGGCGTGCCGCGCGGCATACTGTGGGCCGACACCGCATACATGTACGAGGCAGAGGGGCGGATGCACGTTCGCCGGCCTCGCGCGGACATCTTCGACGAATTCGGAAGGGTGTCCGCCCACATCACCGGCGATGAGGGCGATATCACGCTCGAGACCGAATACTTGATTGTGCGCGGCAACGTGGTGCTGACGCTCCCGGAGAGCAATCGGCGTATCACGACCGAGAGCCTGAACTTCGATTGCAACTCGGACGCGATCTGGAGCGAAACCCCCACGACGATGGTCGAGGACGGAGTCGTGCTCCAGGGGTCGGGTTTCTCCGCCGACTGCGAGATGCAGAATCTCGACGTTCGCGATGCGCACGGATCGGGTTTCCGGCTCGAATGATGTGGCGTTGCGTGGCGCTCCTGACGGTGGTCGCGGGAGTCGCGGCTCCGGCCGCCCTGCGTGCGCAGGCGCGTGAATGCGAGTGGACCGCGGACCAGTTCAAGAATACCCAGATCCGCCCGAACGAGAACATGACCGAGTGGCAGGGTTCGGTTCGTTTCGAGTGCTCGGACGGGACCACTCTTTCGGCGGACCGGGCGGTCCGCTACGACTGGATGCAGGAGTTCCAGTTCTCGGGCAACGTGATGTACCGCGACTCCCTGCGCATCATGACCGCCGACTACCTCAGCCAGCGCGGCGAGACGAACGAGACGTACGCGCAGGGCAGCGTCGTGGTAACCGACCTCGAGTCGGGCACCGTGATTCGCGGCTCCATCATGCAGATGTGGGGCGTTTCCGAGACGCGGGCCGAACCGCTGACCGTCGTGCGGGGGAGGCCCACAGCGGTGTTCCAGCAGTCGATGCGGCTGACGGGCGAAGCGCCGCCGCTCGCCGATGGTTCGTCCGAGGTGCCACGCCCGGCCGAACCGGTCCAGGTCGTGGCGGACAGCATGCAGATCGTGGGGACCACGCTCTTTCGCGCGTTCGGCCGGGTGGACATCCGCACCGCCACCGGCCAGGGGAGCGCCAGCGCGGCGGACTACTTCCAGGATGAAGAACGCTTCAGGCTGAGGGGGAATGCGCGGTACGAAGATCGTGGCAACACGATGACGGCCGATACGCTCCACTTCTGGATGGCCGCTGGCGAGCCGGTCGCGTTCGCGGCGCACCCACGCGCCACGCTCATTGCCGACGGCATGAATGTCGTCGGTGACAGCATCCACGGCGAGATCGAGGGCGGGCAGCCGAGGCGAGTCAACGTGCAGGGCAACGCCACGCTGACCGGCGAGGACGGTCAGGTCGACGCCTGGCGTGTTACGATCGAGTTCGAAGGAGACGCGGTGAGCGTTCTGCGCGCGGTGGGCTGGTCCCGGAGCGGCACCACCGCCGGCGGCCGCGGTGCGGTGGCGGAATCGGCCGCGGACTCGCTCTCGCACCTGGCGCGGATCCGGACGGCCGATTTTCAGCTCGCGGCGGACTCGATCGACGCTTCGGCGCCGGGCGGCGTGATCCAGGAAGTCCACGCCATTGGGAACGCGTACGCCGAGCGCCTCCTGACCTCGACGGACAGCACTGCTGCATCCGGGTCGCCAGATGGCGCGGTCGCCGGCGAGCCCGGCGTGGCCGATCCACCCGACGGCGCCGATGCTCCCCGGTCCGGGAGCGGGCTCCCCGACATTCTCGCGCGGGACTGGGTCCGGGGCGACACGGTGATCGCGGTGTTCGAAACGGATACCACAGCGGCGGCTGATTCCGCCGAAGTTGCTCCGGAACCGGTTGAAGATGGGGCCACGGCGGCGCCTCGTCGCGTTCTCAGGAAGATGACGGCGACCGGCGCGGGCGACGTGCTCGCGAGCGCCGTCTACCGCATGGCAGGCCGTCCTGGAGAGCCGCCGACGATCCATTACGTCCGCTCCAGCACCATCGACCTCGCGTTCCAGGACGGGCAGATCGCGACTGCGGATTTCGGCAATCCGGTTTATGGTCGGAGCTTCCAGCCGCTCGCGGCGATCGCGCCGGCGTTCGTGGAAGGTGCGGATGCGGCGGCGTCGGGCGCCGTCCAGGTGCCTTCGAACGGAGAATCGAGAGCGGAACCGCGGGAATCAGAGGCCGGCACGGCCACGGAGGCGGAATCGCCATGAGCGTTCCGTGCAGACGCACACGGTCGCGTGGCAGCGTGGTCTTGCCGCGCTGCAGCGACGATCCCGGGCGGCGATCGTCACCGATCGCGCACCACCGTCGCACAACTCGAAAATGCGGTAAGGAACTTGCTTGAGGTAGGAAACCAGTCTCCGGCGGCCGCGGTCGTCGGCCACGATGAATCATCGAACGGGCGCAGCAGCCTCGTCGCGCGCAACCTCGTGAAGATCTACCACAAGCGGAAGGTGGTGAACGAGGTGGACATCAGCGTCTCCCAGGGGGAGATCGTGGGGCTGCTCGGACCGAACGGAGCGGGGAAGACGACGACCTTCTACATGATCGTCGGTCTGATTTCGCCGGACGAGGGTCAGGTTTTCCTGGACGACGTGGAGCTGACCGGAGTTCCGATGTATCGTCGGGCCCGCCTCGGGATCGGGTACCTGGCGCAGGAGCCCTCGATCTTCCGGAAGCTGACGGTCGAGCAGAACATCATGGCGATCCTCGAGACGCTGCCGCTCAGCCGCGACGAGCGCCGCGCCCGGCTCGAGACGCTGCTCGACGAGCTGAGCATCAAACACCTTCGGAGAGCCAGGGCTTATTCGCTCTCCGGTGGCGAACGACGGCGGCTCGAGATCACCCGGGCCCTCGTGAGCAATCCCAAGTTCATGCTGCTGGACGAGCCGTTCGCCGGCGTCGACCCGATCGCGGTGCACGACATCCAGCAGATCGTTGCCAGCCTGAAGCACCGGGGGATCGGCGTCATCATTACCGATCACAATGTCGAGCAGACCCTGGATATCGTCGATCGGGCGTACATCATGTATGATGGTAGGGTCCGCGTCTCCGGCACTGTGTCCGAGCTCGTGTGGAACGACGAGGTTGCCGAGATCTATCTCGGGCCAACATTGACGGCACGCATGCGTGAACGTTACAGCAGACCGGAAGCAGGATGAGCATCAGAACCGGCCTATACCAGGGCACGCAGCTTCGACAGGAGATGAAAGTCAATCCTCGCCTGTACCAGGCGATGGATCTCCTGTACATGCCGCTCCTGGACCTGCAGCAGCACATCAAGCAGGAAATGCTGAACAACCCCTTCCTCGAGCTGGAGGAGCCGGCCGCGACCGAGGAAGAGACAGTAGCTGCCGAGCAGAAGGAAAAGGAGAAGGAGAAGGAAGACGAGGCGATCGACTGGGAAGAGATCCTGCTCGATGGCTTCGAAGCCGGCGGTCGGCGCGCGGAGTACGAGGAGAAGGAGTATTACGAGCCCGTGTCCGTCGAGACACGGGACCTGGCCGATCACCTCCGCGACCAGTTGATGCTCATGCGGCTGACCCCGCGGCAGGTCCTGCTCGGCGAGGAGATCATCGGCAACATCGACGACAACGGCTATCTCACCTGCGCGCTGGAGGATGTCACCGATTCGCTCAACCGGTGGCTCGCCACGGAAGGTGAGGCGTGGGCGGAAGAAGGGGAGAGCCTCGAGCCCTTCACGATCGCCGAGGCCGAGGAGATGGTGTCGATCATCCAGTCTTTCGATCCCCCCGGTATCTGCGCCCGCAACCTCCGGGAATGTCTGCTCCTCCAGTTGCGGGAGCAGGAACGTGAGGACACGCTGGCCTACTCGATCGTCCGCGACTACTTCGATCAGCTCATCAATCACCGCTGGTCCGAGATCTCCAAGGAGCTGGGCATCACGGCGAAGGACGTGCAGTCGGCGGCCGACGAGATCGCGAAACTGGACCCGAAGCCAGGACTCAAATACGCGTCGCAATCCGACAACTACATCACTCCCGATCTCATTGTCGAGAAGATCGATGGGGAATACCTGGTCTTCCTCAACGATACGAGCCTCCCTCGCCTCAAGCTCTCCCGCACGTACCGCGAGATCGCCAGGGACAAGAACAAGTTCAAGGGCGAGAACAAGGAGTTCATCTCCAACAAGCTGAACAGCGCGAACTGGATGATCCAGGCGATCGAGCAGCGCCGCCAGACGATGCTCAAGGTGATGAACTTCATCGTGGACCGGCAGCGCGAGTTCTTCGAGCGCGGCGTGCAGTACCTCCGCCCGCTGACGCTCCGCGAGGTAGCAGAAGTCATCCACATGCACGAATCCACGGTCTCGCGCGTGACGAACGAAAAGTACGTGCAGACGCCTCGTGGCGTGTTCCCGCTCAAGTTCTTCTTCTCGAGCGGTCTCTCGACCACGAGCGGCGAGGACGTGAGCGCGCGAGGGATCAAGGCCAAGATCCAGAAGCTGGTAGCGGAGGAGAACCCGCGTCGTCCGCTCACCGACCAGGCGATCGTCAACATCCTGAAGGATGAAGGCATCCAGATCGCCCGCCGGACCGTGGCCAAGTATCGGGACCAGCTCGGTATCCTCTCCGCGAGGATGCGGAAGCGGGTGTAACCCGCACTTGCAATGGTTGAGACCCTGGCGACGAAGCGACCCGATACCGAGACGCGCTTGCCTGCCACGGTTAGGCGTGATTTCGCCGTCGTCATCCCCGCGCTGAACGAGGTCGAGAACGTCCCCGACCTCGTCCACGAGCTGCGGCAGACGTTCGAACGCCATGGCCTCGACGGTGAGGTCCTGCTTGTGGACGACGGGTCCACGGACGGCACGGGCGACGTTGCGCGCAGGCTGACCGGCGACTGGGAACGGTTCCGGGTCCTCGAGCACCGCCGGAACTTCGGCAAGACCGAGGCATTGCTCACCGCCGCCGACGCCACGAACGCTGGCGTGCTCATCCTCTTCGACGCCGACCTCCAGCACTCGACGGAGGAGATACCGCGCTTCCTGGAGAAGATCCACGAAGGGTGGGACATCGTGACCGGTCGCAAGATCGGCCACTACGAGAAGGGCTTCGTATCCCGGATCTACAACGCGCTCAGCCGCTGGCTCTTCGACGTCCCCGTCAGCGACCTCAATTCGATGAAGGCCTTCCGGAGCGAGGTGCTGGACGAGGTCTATCTCCGGCACGACTGGCACCGGTTCTTCGTCGTCCTGGCCCACGCCCGGGGATTCAGCGCTACTGAGATCGACATTCAGCTCCATCCGAGGAGGCACGGCGTCGCCAAGTACTCGGGTCGCAGCCGCATCGTCGTCGGTCTCCTCGACCTCCTCTCCGTCGCGTTCTTCCTGTTCTTCTCCCGCAAACCGATGATCCTCTTCGGCCTGAGCGGACTCGCGCTCGCCTTGCTGGGCGTCGCGGTCGGAGGCGTGACGATCGTCCTGCGCACCCTTGGCGCCATGCCACCATTCGGGTTCCGTCCGCTGCTCTACCTCGTCATCCTCCTGGAGACAGTGGGATTCCTCCTGCTCGGCTTCGGTTTCATCGCCGAGCTGATCGCGCAACAGCGGGCGGAGTTGGAAGCGCTGAACCGCCGTCTCCGCCGCACGCCCGGGCGCTGAAGCTCCCGTCCAGATCCCGGGCTTGCCCTTCCGAGATTGCGCAAAGCCAGCGATATCGCGAAAATAAGCCGTTTCGCGCCCGCCATCCGAAGCGCCCCTCGGGCGTGGCGCGCATTCCCGAAAACATGTGAACTGTCGGCCGGTGGCGTCTTGAGGTCGGCGGGACCAACTGGCGGTGAAGAACGTCGCCACGGAGTGTGCCAAGTGGAACTGCGTCTTACTCCCTATACCGAGCGCACGATCGAAGCGCTCAAGCGGTCGAGTCCGGCACAGGACGAATTCTACCAGGCAGTCGCGGAGGTCCTCCAGTCCCTCAGCCCCCTTCTCGACTCCGACCCCAGATATCGGAAGCACCGCATCATCGAGCGCATCGTCGAGCCCGAACGGCAGGTCTTCTTCCGCGTTGCGTGGATCGATGACAACGGCGACGTGCAGGTCAACAAGGGCTACCGCGTCCAGTTCAGCTCCGCGCTGGGACCGGTCAAGGGAGGGCTGCGGTTCCATCCCAGCGTGAACGGTGGTGTCATCAAGTTTCTCGGCTTCGAGCAGATCTTCAAGAACGCGCTGACGGGGCTACCCATCGGGGGCGGGAAGGGCGGCGCCAACTTCGATCCGAAGGGCAAGTCCGACAACGAGATCATGCGTTTCTGCCAGTCGTTCATGACGGAGCTGTATCGTCACGTGGGAGACGCCATCGACGTGCCGGCTGGCGACATCGGCGTGGGGACCCGAGAGATCGGCTACCTCTTCGGTCAATACAAGCGGCTCACAGGCCGCTTCGACGGCGTCATCACCGGGAAGGGATGGGCGTGGGGTGGATCTCTCGGAAGGCGGGAGGCCACCGGCTACGGGTGCGTCTACTTCGCCGAGGAGATGCTGCGCGCCCGCGGAGAGAGCCTCGAAGGCAAGGTGTGCACGGTTTCCGGTGCCGGCAATGTGGCCATCTATACGGTAGAGCAGCTCCTCAAGATCGGCGCGAAACCGATCACCGTGAGTGACTCCACAGGCACCGTCCACCACCCGGCGGGGATAGATCTGGACACGCTGAAGTACGTGAAGGAGGTCCGGCGGGAGGGGCTGGAGGCGTATGTCCGCGAGCGGACGGACGCACGCTTCATTCCGCTCAGCGATTACCCGAAGGGCGGTCACGCCGTCTGGCACATCCCGTGCGACGCAGCGTTCCCGTCGGCAACGCAGAACGAGCTGACACTGGTCGACGCGAAAGCCCTCGTCGCGAACGGGTGCACTTGCGTCGCCGAAGGCGCCAACATGCCGTCGACGCCCGAGGCCGTGGCATACTTCATTGCGTCGAAGATTGCGTACGGGCCGGGAAAGGCGGCCAACGCCGGCGGCGTTGCGACGAGCCAGCTCGAAATGAGCCAGAACGCATCCATGCAGCAGTGGACGTTCGACGAGGTCATCGCAAAGCTCAGGGTCATCATGCGCAACATCTTCGAGACCGTGAGCAGTACCGCCGAGGAGTATGGCCAGCCGGGCAACCTCGTCTTCGGTGCGAACATCGCCGGCTTCAAGAAGGTCGCCGATGCGATGATCGATCAGGGAGTGGTGTAGAGGGATCCCGTTCGCCGGTGGATTCGACCGGCGAAATGGTGGACCCGGCGGCGGCACGAGCCGCGTGGGAGTAGCGTGACGGGAAGGGAAGCCGACCGGATCGCCGCATCGTTCGAAGCCGATCCCGCGTTGCTCCCGCACCTTCCATATCTCTTCCAGGACCTCCCATCGCTGGGCTGCTCGCCGGCGCACATCGTGGCATTGGCAAGGCGAGCTGGCGCGCGGGCGGGTAACCGGGTCGCCGACCTCTGCTGCGGGAAGGGCGACTCGGCAATCGCGCTCGCGCGGGAGCTTCGATGTGGCGTCGTGGGCGTCGACCTTTCCGCGGGTCTCATTGCGCTTGCCCGCCAGCAGGCCGGGCGTAGCGGCCTCGAGGATCTCTGCCGGTTCGAGGTCGGTGACGTAAGGCTGCTTCCACCACACCTCACCGGTTTCGATGGCGTCGTCTTCGCGGCGGCGAGCCCGGCGCTCGGCACTCTGCGCGAGACCGTCGCACGGCTGCGCGACATCGTCCGTCCCGGCGGCTGGATGATCATCGAGGACGGCGTGGCGGCTGCGAGACCGAAGCGGGCAACCGGGCGTCGGGACCGGGATGCGTCCTCGCATACGAACATCATACGCGAGATCACCACCTGCGGTGACTCCGTGGAGGCAGAAATCCTGGTCCCGTCGGCACAGCGCCGACGTCGTCATGCGGCGAATACCGCGGCGATCCGCCGTCGGGCGCTCGAGCTCGCGCGCCGATTCCCGGAGGTGGCAGACTTGCTCCTGAGCTATCCCGAGCGCCAGGCGCAACGGAACCATGCGCCGGATCGCCGGATTTCGGCGCTCTGGCTGCTTCGCCGCAGCCAGGTTGCGAGTTGAGGTCTGATCGGCACTGATTGCCCTTTCCTCCAGGCCGGCGCACGAGGTCCGTTGCCGCGTTCTCGCGCGTCTGTCGCGGATTCCGTACATTTCGGCCTCCCCGAGTCCCGGCAGTCGAAATCCGCTGACGGCTGGACGGCGTTTTCCCATGTCCGCGACAATCCTGCAGGGCGAAAGCGTCGCCGCGGCGACGGACTGGCGCACGCACTGGATCGGTCGGAGCTTCTCGATCGATCTCCGCTCGCTCGCGCTGTTCCGTATCGCGATCGGTCTGGTCCTCTTCCGCGACATAGTTCAGCGGTTCGGCGACCTGGAAGCACTGCACGCCGACACCGGGATCCTGCCCCGCGCCATGCTCTTCGAGCTGTACGACGCACCGGTCCTGTCGCTCCACGCGCTCAGCGGGTCGGTCACCTGGCAGGCGGTGCTCCTGACCATCGCCGCGGCTGCGGCGATCTGTTTGATCCTGGGGTATCGCACGCGGGTCGCCGTCGTCGTTTCGTGGCTCATGCTCCTTTCCATCCACGTGCGGAACCCTTTCATCCTGAACGGCGGCGATGTCTACCTGCTGGACCTGCTTCTCTGGTCGACGCTGCTGCCACTCGGAGCGAGGTGGTCGCTCGACGCGAAACGAGACCCGGCGCCCGGTCCGGACCGGCTCCTGTCCATTGCCTCCGCCGGCATACTCCTCCAGGTGGCGGGATTGTACCTCATTTCCGTGCTCTACAAGACCGGCGAGCCGTGGGGATCGGAGCTGACAGCGGTCTACTACGCGGTGCACCTGGACGGGTACGCTACAGCCATAGGGGAGTGGATGACGGGGTGGCCGCTACCCCTGCTGCAACTCCTGACCGCCGCGACACTCACCATCGAGATCGCCGGTCCCGTGGTCGCGCTCTCCCCGTTCCGCACCGCTTACTGCCGGATGGCTGCCGTGGTAACGTTCATCGGGTTCCACCTCTCGATGAGAGCCGCCCTGACACTGGGAATGTTCACCTGGGCGGCATGTATCGCGTGGCTGCTGTTCGTTCCGTGCGAGTTCTGGGAACGGATCCGGGACCTCAGGGAGGGAGCGGGACCGGGCCGCCGCGTCGGTCGGGAAACGCCGCTGGCCGTCCCGGATTCTCGCGTACGGCCGGCCACGCTCCTGGCAACGGGGATGCTTCTGGCTGCGCTGATCGCCGTGATTTCTGCCGTGGGGCGGGATTTTGATGCGCTTCGTACGGTGGGCGCTCCGATGCGAGCGATCCGGTTCACACAGCACTGGAACATGTTCTCGCCGCAGCCATCGACGCGGGGCACCTGGTTCACGTTCACCGGGTACACCAGCACCGGTGACGCAGTGGATGTGCTGCACGGTGGCTCCACGCCCCCAACGGGTGAGGCGCGCCCGCCATCGTCGCTCTACCCGAGCGCACGCTGGCGAAAGTATCTGTTCAGTTGGTATTCGACGGACGCCTGGACCGAGCATCGTGCGGCGCTCCCGGCGTATCTCTGGAAGCGCTGGCACGACGAGCATCCGGATCGCCCGCTGGACAGGATCGAGGTGCGCCAGTTCATTGCCAGGACTGCGCCGCCAGGCACGCCCGAGCTACGCAGCGACACGCTTCTCGTCGTCTACCGGGACGTTCACTGAGCAATCACTTCGCCCGCGATGAAGGTACTCGTCCTCGGCCGGACCATTCCGCGTTCGGCCGAGCAGTCGGTAGCGCGTGCGCTGACCAGGCTCGGCCACCGCGTTGTGGCGATCCACGACCGAAAGGTGGGGCAGTTCGGGGACCGCGTTGCGGCGGCCTGGCTGGGTATGCGCATTCGGGCCTTCCAGCCGGACCTCGTGTTCTTCGGAAAAGCACTGGGCATTTCCCCGGAAACGTTGCGCGAGGTCTGCCGCGGCCGCCGGTCCGCCATGTGGTACCACGACATCCGTATCCCGCCCGACGAGACGATCGTCGCGCGGGCGCGCGTCGTGGACACGGTTTTCCTCGTGCCCGGCGGACAGTGCAGGGAATACGAAGCGCTCGGGGTTCGCCGGGCGCTGTTCCTGCCGGAGGCGGTCGACCCGACCTTCCAGGATCGGCCGGCTCCGCCGGACGCTGCATTTGCGAGCGACGTCGCGTTCATCGGGACGGGGTACGATGAGTATCGCGCCGACCTCCTCATGCGTCTTTCCCGGGACTTCCGGATTCGCGTCTGGGGCCCCGGCTGGGAGCGGTGGTCCCGCGACCTCGACTGGGCCGGACGGCCCGTACACGGCCTCGACTTCGCGCGCGTCTGTTCGAGCACGAAAGTGGTACTTGGCCTCGACAACGGCGAAACGGCCCGCACCCCTGTGTATGGCTACTCGTCGGATCGCATGTGGAAAACGATCGCGGTCGGCGGGTTCTATCTCGGGCCCGGGACGCCGGGCGTCCGTGACGTGCTCCTTCGCGACGGCGTTCACTGTGCCTTCCACGCCGACGAAGAGGAGCTGCGCACGAAGCTCGACCTCTATCTGGGAGACGACTCGACCCGGGACCGGATCCGGCGCGCGGGCCAGGAGTTCGTCGTCAGTCACCACACGTTCGATCATCGCGTGCAGAACATCCTCCATGACGAGCCGTTCCGGAACCCGCTCGATGCGCAGGAGTGAGCGGAAAGTCCGGCGTTTTCAACCCCGGATTGGGCGAACGCGCGTTGCCGTGAGGGGTAGCAGCCCGCGCTGGCACAGTCCCGGTTCACGGAGCGTTTCTTGAGCGATTTGCCACGGGTGCTGGTCGTGATCGGTACCCGTCCGGAAGGGATCAAACTCGCGCCGGTCGTGGCGGCGCTACGGTCCGAAGGCGCCGTTGACACGCGCGTCGTGCTCACGGGTCAGCACTCGGAGCTGCTCGACCAGGCGCTCGAGGCCTTCGACGTCCAGGTCGACGCGGACCTCGGCATCATGCGCGAAGGGCAGGACCTCTACGATGTCGTGCGGGAGTGCCTCACCGGCCTCGCGCCGGTCGTCAGGGATTACCGCCCCGACCTGGTGGTGCTGGAAGGCGACACGGCGAGCGTTTTCACGGGTTCGCTGGTCGCATTCTTCGAGCGCACGCGCGTCGCGCACGTGGAAGCCGGTCTCCGCAGTGGCGACAAGTGGCGGCCGTTCCCGGAGGAGATCTTCCGGCGCCTTACCGGCGTCGTGGCGGATCTCCACCTCGCCCCGACGCCCGAGGCCAGCGCGAACCTGCTCGCTGAAGGCGTGCCCGAGTCGAGTATCCACGTCACGGGCAACACGGTCGTCGACGCGGTTCGCCAGATCGCTGCGAGAAACCGGCCCATCCGGAATCCTGCGCTGGCAGACGCGATCGCCGCAGGCGGCCGCCTCGTCCTCGTCACGGCACACCGGCGCGAGTCGTTTGGTGAACCCCTCAGGGAGGCCTTCGCCGCCCTGCGCGAGCTCGCAAACGGGTATCCCGATGTCCGAATCGTCTATCCGGTCCACCCGAACCCCAACGTGCAGCGAGCCGCGCGGGAGATCCTCGGACACTCGGCAAGGATCGCCCTCACCGAACCCCTGGATTACCCGGACCTCCTCGCCGCGCTTCAGCGGGCGACGCTCGTGCTCACGGATTCCGGAGGAATCCAGGAGGAGGCGCCAAGCTTCGGCACGCCGGTTCTGGTGATGCGGGATGTGACCGAGCGCCCGGAGGGGGTGCGGGCAGGTGTTGCGAAGCTGGTCGGCACCGATCGCGCGCGCATACTCCAGGCGGCGGCCGAGATCCTGGACTCCGACAGCGATCTCCGCGCCGAACGCTGGCCCAACCCGTACGGCGATGGGCACGCCTCGGAACGCATTGCGGACATCATTGTCCACGAGCTGACCGGCCGTGCGCGAAGGACCCGTGACTGGGATGGCGGCCCGTGAGGGTCCTCCAGCAATGCATCTACTTCCCCCCGGAGGTCGGCGGCCTCGAAAGCCACGCCTATTATCTCTGCCGGGAACTGGTGCGGCTGGGCGACGACGTCACAATGGTCACGTCGCGCTCGATACCGGGCGCTCCTGCCCGGGAAGAGATGGATGGGATTCACGTAGTGCGGACGTGGTTCCCGGGCAAACATCCGCCGGGCTGGGTCTTCCACACGCTCGCCTCCACGCCCGCGTACATGCGCCTGGCGCGCGGCGCCGACATCCTGCACGCGCAGACTTTCGCATCCGCGCCTCCTGCCATGGCCGCCCGCCGGCGCTTCGGCCAGCCGCTCGTGATCACGCTGCACACGTCGCATTTCCTCAGGCTGGCGCGTAATCCTTTGTGGCGGCCGGTCCTTCGCCGAATCATCCGGGCGGCCGACTGGCTGCTCGCCGCCAGCGAGGAGATCCGTGATGTCGCGCTGGGGTTGTACGCGCACCCGCGCGCGGAAGCGCTCACGAACGGTGTCGACACCGACATGTTCCGTCCCGTCGCGCCCTCGCTGGAGGTCGTACCGGGGCGTCGCCGGCTGATCGTGCCTCGTCGCCTTTTTCAGAAGAACGGGGTAGAATACCTGATCCGAGCGCTGCCGTATCTGGTCCGGGGACTGGACGTGGACGTGGTCATCGTGGGCGATGGCCCCGAACGGACACGACTGGAATCTCTCGCCCGTGAGCTGGGTGTGGATGGCGTCGTCCGATTCCTCGGTGCACGGCCCAATACGGACATGCCAGGTCTCCTGTCATGGGCTGAAGTTGCGGTGTTCCCGTCGCTCATGGAGGCGACCAGTGTCGCTGCGCTCGAGGCAATGAGCTGTGGCGTGCCTGTGGCGGCATCGCGGGTCGGGGGGCTCCCGGAGATCGTCGACGAGGACGTCGGCACGCTCTTCCGGCCAGCCGACCCGGCGGACATTGCGGCCAGGATCGCCGCGCTGCTTGCGCGGCCAGATCTGGCGGCGGCGGGTGAGCGGGCGCGCCGCCGGGTCGTGGAGAAGTGGAGCCTCACACGGCTGGCACGCCGGCACCAGGAGATCTACGCAACACTGATCGAAGAACGGCGCGCGGTCCGCGCCGTCAAGGAGGCCTGAGTTGTCGACTCGAGCCGCAGTCAGGACGAAGAGTCGTATCCAGCACAAAGGGGAGACTGCACGCGAGCGCATCCCCGCGTGGCTGCCACCCGCCGTGTACGCG
>Ga0180220_1001954_pt1 | contig 14098 bp, 10 predicted proteins | sample eDN5th37CBELigBY_FD_151335 | JGI IMG/M metagenome (GOLD analysis project Ga0180220, IMG submission 151335) | Enriched backyard soil microbial communities from Emeryville, California, USA - eDNA 5th pass 37_C BE-Lig BY (version 2) (version 2) | ecosystem: Environmental > Terrestrial > Soil >... | reverse complement strand
TCGCGGCCCGGACGAGCAACTCACCTTCGAGCTTGCTGCGCTGGTACGGGTCACCGGGATTGAACGGAGTGTCCTCGTTGCACGGAACCTCCCGCACGTGGCCATGCACACCGACCGTGCTGCAATGGACGAGACGGGGGACGTCGCCCGCGACGACCGCGTCGACGACGTTGCGCGTGCCCTCCACGTTGACCTGGTGGTAGTACGCGGCGGGTTTGCCGGCCACGCGATACGCCGCGGCGACGTGGAAGACGATGCTGGCGCCGGCCACGGCTCGCCGTACGTCGCCAGCGCGGATCAGCTCGCCACGGTGGACGTCCACACCCGCAGCCTCGAGGGCCGTGGCATGGGCGCCCGGGCGCACCAGACCCCTCACCGCGTATCCGCGGCGCGAGAGCTCACGGCACAGCGCGGTGCCGGTGAAACCGTTCGCGCCGGTGACCACCGCGAGACGGCGGGGGCCGGGCGGGCCAGCCCGGGGATGCGACGCCCGGTGATTGCGCATCACAGGGTCGCGGTGGAGGTCCGGATGTCGGCGACTCGCCGGCGAGTGCCTAACGCGGCGAGTGGAACCGCCGCAGGCCCCGCAACCCGCCGCGCGAGCAGGATTACCGGCGAGCCGAACCGCCCCGTCACGCCGGCCGACCTGGCCATGCCTTCCAGGGAGCGGGAGAGGCGGGGCGAGTCGAACATTCGATGGATGACCATGGGCAGTGCGAACTCGCGCACGGCCGCTTCCACCGCGAAGCCGTGCTTCCGGAGCTCGCTGGCCACGGACTCCACGGTAAAGGTGGCGAACGGGCGGGTGTTTCCTTCGAACCTCTTCTTGAGTGCAAAGAGGAGCGGCGCGAACGCGTTCACGCTCCGCCCGACGGGAAAGTCGACGATCACTGCCGCGGCGCTCACGCGGCAGAGCCCGGCGAGTAGCGCGGGCCAGGCGGAAACGTGCGGGAGTATCCGAAAGCAGGTGACCAGGTCGAAGCTTCGATCGGCGAACGGTGGATCCGTCAGCTCGCCGACCACAAACCGCACACCCGCGCAGCCAGCGACGCGCTCCCCGCACGCCGAGTCGCTTCCCAGCACCGTAACGGCGTGACCGCGCGCGGCGAGCGGAGTCGCGATCTGGGCATGCCCGCCGCCGACGTCCAGTACGGGATAGCGTCCCGGACCGAGGCGATCCACGAGCGCGTTCATGCAGGACTCCTGCACGTCGAGCAGGTAGCGTCCAGCCGGGCCGCGGAAGCGAGCGGCATACGCCTCTGACGACGAATGCACGTCCGGACGATTTCGTTCCATTCGCTGGTTGGTGTTAGCGGTGGTTCGCCGGGGGCGAGGGCAAGAACCGGACCCCGCCACGCGGCGGTCGAAGCGTCGTGCGATGAGGTAGTTGTGCCGCGCGGGAGCGGAGATCCTGATGCGAGGGCGGCTTATCGAAGCCCGCCTCGAAGGGCCAGGTGTTGCGCGGGTGCCACGAACCGGCAGCCATCGTACCGGCCGGGACGTGGCACGACGCCTGCGCGGCGGAGCGCTGACCCGATTTTTCCACGCGCAGCCAGGGTGTGACGACGATGGAGGCAGCCGGACTCGTGGCAGGCCAGGCTACCGCTCCCCCGTGGTACCGGGCTACCCGCGTCCGCAATCGTGTCGGCCGGGGTGAGCAGAGGCGGCTCCGTGTCCTCTTCGTCAACGACCACCTGGTGTACCCGGGCGGCGTCATCCACGGAGTGACCCGCTACGTTCTCGACGTGCTCCCCCGACTATCCACGCACGTGGCCGTGGGTGCCTGCTTCTTCCGGTCGCCCGGCGCGTTGCCGGAACTCGAGGAAGCCGGCGTCCAGCTCTTTGCCAGACCTCGCCCGCGTTGGGATCCTCGATCACTGTTGGACCTTGCCGGCGTGGTCCGCGAATTCGACCCGGACATCCTGCATCTGGCGGGTCTCAAGGGAATGTCGCTGGGCCGGATCGTGGCGAGGGTCGGGCGACGGAGCTCCGTTGTCCACTTCCACGACCTGGACGTACCCGGTCCTGCCGCCCGGCTCACGATGCGGGCCCTGGCGGGGCTGACGGACGCCGCAGTCGCGGTGTCCGCTGCCGCGGCCGGGTCCGCCGTGTCGATGTTCGGAATCGAGCGCTCGCGGATGCAAGTCATCCCCAACGGCGTGGTGCTCGACCGGTTCAAGCGGCCCGGACCCGCACGCCTGCGAGAGATCCGCGCCAGTCTCGCCCTCGACCGGGGATCGCGGGTGGTGGGGGTCGTTGGTCGCCTTGCCCCGGGCAAGGGTCAGGTGCGGCTGATCAGGTCGCTCCCCCTCGTGCTGGCACGTGTCCCCAAAACGGTGCTGGTGATCGTCGGCGACGGGGTCACGCGCGCCGAATGTGAAGCCGAGGCGGCCAGCCTCGGCGTAGCGCGTGCTGTGCGATTCGTCGGCCAGCGCCGAGACGTGCCCGAGCTGCTGCATGCGTTCGATGTCGTCGCGGTCCCGTCCGAGCGGGAAGGGTTCTCCCTTGCTGCGCTGGAAGCCATGGCTGCCGGTCGCCCGGTGGTCGCGTGCCGCGTGGGCGGTCTGGCCGATCTGGTTGTTCATGGCGAATCAGGGATCCTGGTCGAGCCCACCAGCGTGGAGGCGCTGGCGGAGGGAATTGCCACTGTCCTCGAATCGCCGGCGCTCGCTCGTGGCCTGGGTGCGCTCGCCCTCGAGCGGGCGAGAGCGTTCGCACTGGATAGCCACGTCGGCGCCCTGCTGGAGCTCTATTTCTCGCTCGTGCCGAACGTCGGCGTGGCGACGCGCACCGACACGCCCAGACCACTCGCACCGAGCTCCAGCCGAAGCGGCGGATCGTAGGGATCGACGACAGGCTTCGGCCGATCATCCAGATCCAGGAGGAAGAGCGCAACGCTACCGAGTACTGCGACCTGGCTCACGATCAGCGCTACGCGTGCACGGCGGTCAATGTCCTGAGCCGACTGGTATCGATTGGCCAGGATCGGGTCCTCGAACTCGCCTTCATTGTACCGCTCGCCGCAGCGTGCAGGGCTCTCCGCGCAATCCAGCTCGATCGACGCATACAGCTTGTCCGCGGCCCGCTGACGAGTGATCCCGTACGTCGCCGTTCCGAGCGACGCGGCCAGCGTCCCCCACTTGAGCAGTCCCGTCGCGCGCAACCCCGCGTCATCGGGAATCACTACCTCTGCCGGCGCAACGACCTCTGTCGGAGGAACGGAATCCGTGTCCAGCGCCGCCGGCCGGAGCTGCGCGCCCCGAAGATCGACCGGGGTGGCCACGCTCGAGGCAATCGTCAGGGTCACCGCGATCATGACGAGTCCGTGCGGCCATGCCGACCCCGATTTCCGCCGGGCGAGGCCAGGCAAGTGCCGCGGAGCGTCGGCAATGGGAACAGCCGCGTTCGAAGTGGGCTCCGGGCTAGCGGCGGCCGGGCCGCCGCACAGGGTGCACAGGGGGGCGCGGTCCCGATGCGCTCGCTCCAACATCGACTACCTCAACTTCACGACGGTGCCCCGCAACAGGGGTACGAAGATGGCGTTGCCGTGGACGGCCACGGGCGCCCGGATCGCGTCATCGAAATCATGGCGCCACAGGATTTCGCCATCCTCGGGGCGGACCAGGAAGAGCGCGCCATCGACCCGGCCGACGAGAGCGCCATTCTCGCTGGCCGAGAAGGCCGCGGTCGCCGCACCGCCGAGCTCGGCCACGCGAACGGGTGCGGCACCTCCCGGCCGGAAGCGCCAGAGCTCGGCGGCCCGGTTGAGGACGTATATCGCACCGTCCGGCGCGAGAGCCGGGGTCGCCAGTATCGGGTGGTCGCCGAAACTGGCACGCCAGAGCTCGCGTCGCCCGTTGACTGCGATCGCGATGAGCTCGCCGGACCTGAGGGGCAGGTAGAGCGTGTCGCCGCGCGCTGCGGGTGCGGCGCCGACATGTGCCGCAAGCGGCATGCGCCAGCGGATGAGGCCATTTTCCGCCGCCAGGACGTACAGCGTGTCTTCGGCGGTGACGACGATCTGGCCGTCAATGGGCAGCGGCGTCGAGGATACAGGACGGGAAAGCCGGATTCTCCACATTTCGGCGCCTGATTCAATGTCGACGCTCGCGACAACACCCATTTCAGTGCCCGCGAAAGCGCGGCCGTACGCCGCGCCCGGTGCGTGGATGACGGATCCTATGGACGACGTCCAGAGGGTCGTCCCGCTGGCTGGATCGAGGGCCTGGATCCCGCCGTCGTCGTCACCTACCGCGACGAGCAACCGGCCAGCGTGGAGCGTTGCACCGCCGATCACAGGACCGGAAACCCGGCGTTGCCATATCCGCTGGCCTGTTTCCGGGTCGAACGCCGTTACATCCCGGCTGGTCGCGGTTGCGATCAGGAGACCGCCATGCTCGATGAGCGGTGAAGTCACGCCGCGACCCGTCTCGACTCGCCACAGCTCCGCCACCGCGGGCAGCGTCCGGTTCGCGAGCGAATCGGTTGTGGCGCCGACGAACCGTCCCGGCGGTGCCGGCGTCATGGCGGCTCCACCCGGCACAGGCCTCGCCGGCGTTCCGCAGGCGGCGATGGTCGCCGCAAGGATCGCGAGGATACAGCGTTTGACACCCGGCAACCCGGCGTCTAGCTTTTCGCGCCCGGCACCCGGACTCCATCCCTTTGACGCAACCGCAGAGACGAACGCGGCGTGTCCACGATCAGCGAAATTCGAGATCTCGGCAGGTATGCCGGACAGTCCGTGGCCATACGCGGCTGGGTGTTCACCAGCCGTACCCACGGCAAGGTCGGATTTCTCGTGGTTCGAGACGGAACCGGCGTCGTGCAGTGCGTTGCCGGTCGGAAGGAAGTCGATCCCGAGGTGTGGGAGCGACTCACCACGGTCACGCTCGAGACCAGCGTCGTGGTGACCGGCATCGTCCGTCGCGACGATCGCGCACCCGGTGGATACGAGCTCGGGCTCACCGATCTGGAAGTTGTCGGCACCGCCGAGGACTACCCGATTCAACCCAAGGAACACGGTATCGATTTCCTCCTCGACCACCGCCACCTCTGGCTGCGGTCGCGACAACAGCGCGCCATCCTGCGCGTGCGGCACCACGTTGAACAGGCGATTCACGACTTCTTCTTTGCCGCCGGATTCGTCCGCATCGACACGCCGATCCTGACGGGCGCCGCCGGAGAGAGCGGCGGCATGTTCGAAACTGACTACTTCGGCGAGCGTGCCTTCCTGGCGCAGACGGGACAGCTCTACCTCGAGGCCGCCGCGGCGGCGTTCGGCAAGGTCTACTGCTTCGGTCCCACCTTCCGAGCCGAGAAATCCAAGACCCGGCGCCACCTCACCGAGTTCTGGATGGTCGAGCCGGAAGTCGCGTGGTTCGACACCGAAGACAACATGCGGCTCCAGGAGGAGTTCGTTTCCTACATCGTGGCGAGGACGCTGGAGAGGTGCGAAGAAGATCTCGCCGAGCTGGGCCGTGACACGAAGCCGCTCGAGAACATCAAACCGCCGTTCCCGAGGATCGACTATTCGGACGCCGTCACCTACCTGCAGGAGCGCGGCAGCGAGATCGTCTGGGGACAGGACCTCGGCGCGCCGGACGAGACGATCCTCTCGGAAGCTCACGACCGACCCGTTTTCGTCACCAACTACCCCCGCGAGGCCAAGGCCTTCTACATGAAGGAGAACCCTCGCGACCCCCGTACTGTGCTCTGCGACGACCTGCTCGCACCCGAGGGGTACGGCGAAATCATCGGCGGCAGCCAGCGCGAGGACGACTACGACCGGCTCCTCGCCAGGATCCGCGAGGAGCGGCTGCCGGAAGCCGCCTACGCGTGGTACCTCGACCTACGCAAGTACGGGACCTTCCCTCATTCCGGGTTCGGACTCGGTATCGAACGGGTGGTTACGTGGATCTGCGGGCGGCCCCACGTGCGCGAGACCATTCCGTTCCCGCGCACGCTCAATCGACTCTATCCCTGACGATCGTCGGATAGCTCGGGCCTACCTGTGGGAGCGCGCCGGAATCGGAAGGCGGCGCAGCAGACCCCGGTCACTCGCTGGCTTTGATCTCGTCCCAGAGCGCGTCGAGCTCGGCCAGCGACGCCTCTTCGAGAGCCAGGCCACGTTCCGCCGCCAGCTTTTCCAGCGCGGTGAATCGGTTGGTGAACTTACGGTTCGCGCGGTGCAGCGCGCTGGTGGGATGCACGCCCGCGAGGCGGGAAAGGTTCACGACGGCGAACAGCAGGTCACCCAGCTCCATCTCCAGCGCCTGCCGACCGTCTTCGCCGCCGTTGCCGGCCTGCGCTATCTCCTCCCGGACTTCGGCGAGCTCCTCGGCAACCTTCTCCAGCGCGCCAGCGGCATCAGCCCAGTCGAAGCCGACCGAGCTCACGCGATCCTGAATCCGGAACGCACGGGAGAGTGGATCCAGCCCGCGAGGAAGCCCGGCCAGTACCGAAGCGCCGCCGCGCTCAGCCGACTTCATCCGTTCCCACGTCAGCGGCTCCCCGTCGCCGTAGAGATGCGGATGCCGGCGCCGCATCTTGCTGTGCACGAGCGCCACCGGGTCGCTCGCCGTGAACGCGCCGCGCTCCTCGGCGAGCACGATCTGGAACGCCACGTTCAGGAGCAGATCGCCCAGCTCCCGCGCCAGCTCTGCGTCGTCGCCATCCTCGATGGCGTCGGCTACCTCGTGCGCCTCCTCGAGTAGATACGGCACGAGTGACCGCGGAGTCTGCTCTGCGTCCCACGGACAGTTGGCGCGAAGGAACCGGACGAGCTCGACGACCCGCTCGAGATGACCGGGATGGCTGCCCGGTTGCCGGGAAGTCGCATCGCCGCCGCGCAGATCGGGATCGGGGACGGGGGGTGCGTTTGCACGATCGATCTCGGAGGCGACGCGTTCAGCCGCCCGTCCGCCCCTCTCGCCGGCATCCACTTCCAGCCGCTCCGACCCCGGTTCAACTTGCGGTAAACTCACGATACTCCTATAATTAGCTCCTTTTGAGGGTATGTCAAATCCACGAGGTCGAATGCGCTCCCGGGCGTGGGTCGAGATCGACATCGAGGCCATCGTCGACAACATGCGTACGGTGCGCCAGCGGGTCGGACCCCATGCCGGCATCGTGGCCATGGTCAAGGCCGGGTGTTACGGGCTGCGCTCCCCCGACGTGATTGAAGCGATCGAAGCTGAGGAACCCTGGGGCTACGGCGTTGCCGCTGTTGCCGAGGGTATCGAGCTGCGTGCGGGGCGAGGGGGCGCCCGACCTGTCGAGCGACCAATCCTGGTCGTGACGCCGATTCCGCCCGGTGCCGAGCGCGAGGCCGCGGCCGCGCGGCTCACTCCCTGCATTTCGGATCTCGCCGGGCTGGACCGGTGGGCCGCGGCAGCCGAGCGGTCTGACGTGCCGCTGGACTTCCACGTCGAGATCGACACCGGCATGGGCCGCGCGGGCTTCGACTGGCGGGAGGTTCAGGCGTGGGGGCCACAGGTGCGCGCCCGGATGGGGCCTCGCCTGCGCTGGACCGGCGTGATGACGCATTTCCATAGCGCGGACAGCCCGGATCCGGCACCGACGGCGCTCCAGTGGGAGCGTTTTCAGGACGCGCTGTCCCAGCTCCCGATTTCGCGCGACGACCTGGTGGTCCACGCATGCAACAGCGCAGCGGCGCTCCGATGGCCGAGGTTCGCAGCGGACGCGGTCCGTCCCGGCATTTTCCTATACGGTGGTCATCCGGCGCCTGACGGGCGCCAGGACCCGGCGCCGGCCCCGCGGGCAGTGGTTTCAGTGCGATCCCGGCTCGCGCTCGTGCGCGATGTGCCGCCCGGAAGCACCGTTGGGTACGGGGCAACGCACGCAGCCAGGGGCTGGGAGCGCTGGGGCACGCTCGCGATCGGGTACGGTGACGGTCTCCCCAGAGTTCTCGGGAATCGGGGTTACGCGCTGGTGCGGGGGCAGCGGGTGCCGATCCTGGGACGGATCTCCATGGACATTACGGTGGTAGACCTGTCCAGCGTGCCCGATGCGAAGGTCGGCGACGTCGCCACGCTGATCGGGGTGGACGGAGACAGCGAGATCACGGTCGACGAAGTTGCCAGGCAGGCGGGGACGATCAGTTACGAGGTGCTGACCGGGCTGGGCCCGCGTCTCCCACGCGTGACCGTCGGCTCGATGGGGCACTGAACACTCATCGCGTTGGTATCGTGCGGCGCGCGCGTCGTATTAGAGTGTATCGTGACGTTCCGGTGCGGAGCGCCGGAGTCGGTGGGTGGAACCGAGAGGCGGGTCGTGTGTCCCGAGGGCCGAGGGGGCCCCGGACGGTGCGAAAAAGGGGGTTCAGTTGTCGATAACCATGGGTCTGCGGAGGTTCGGCGTCGCGCTGGCATGCGTGCTGGCCGCGTGCGGCACGGAAGCGCCGCTCGACATAGGGTCGGATCTCTCGCCCATCGATGTAGAATCATTCGAAGTCGAACTGCCGGCGGACGTCTTCATATCCCAGTACCACAACTTTGCCGGTTACGTACCGCCACGAGAAGTCGGCTACGGCATCATCGCCACGGACTACGATGGTGAGCTCGACGTGCGCTCGATCGCGCGCTTCGTGACCCCGCCCTCGACGATCATGTATGCTCGCGGAGGGGCGACGTACACCGACTCGACACCGACATACCCGGGCGCGAGGGTGGTCATCGTGTCGGATACGGCGCGGAGCGGATCGGAGGACGTGGTGCTGAACGTCTATCGATCCGCGGAGGCCTGGGATCCGCTCACGGTGTCGTGGACCATGCGCGTGGACAGCGTGGGCGAACGTTCGCCCTGGTCCCAGCCGGGCGGCACGCTCGGTGAGCTCGTCGCCCAGATCGTATACAACCCGCAGGTCGAGGACAGCGTGGTCGTGGACGTGGACTCGGCCACGATCGCGATGTGGACGGACACGACGGACAACTCGCGCGGACTGATCTTCGTGGCTGAGTCCGCGGGCGCACGAATAAGAATCAGGGAGATGAGGCTGCAGCTCGATGTGCGGCCCGGAATGCACCCTGACACCACGATCCAGGTGGTGACGCCGGTGTTCAGGGCGTCTTTCATGATCAACGTCGATCAGCCCCAGCCGAATGCCTTCCAGGTGGGTGGTGTACCCGCATGGCGTACGTACATCGAGTTGGCCGAACGCCTCGACACGCTCACGGTGTGCGGCGGCTCACCGGAGCAATGCCACCGGTTGGCGGATCTCCGTATCAACTACGCATCGCTGGTGTTGACACCGACTTCGTCCCGAACCGGGATGGCGCCGGAAGATACCGTTCAGGTTCAGGCCAGGTCGGTCAGTATCACGGATCTGATACCGCTCGAACGCTCGCCGTTGCGCGAGCGCCTGACGCCGGGGCACATGCCGACGATCCCGGCGGCTCCTGGTCTGTTCAAGACAGGGGGCGGCGGTGGGCGGGTCGAGATACCGATGACGACGTATATCTCGGAGCTCACGCGGTCGGACGGTGAGTCGGCCGACGACCAGTACATCGCGCTGCTGGCAGTGCCGGAGGGTGGGCTCTTCGGCCACGCGGCGTTCCACGCCGAGGGTGAGTTCGCACCTCGCCTTCGGCTGATTGTAAGTTCCACGAAGGAAAGGGACGCCCCATGATCCGGGCGCTGCTTCTGGTGTTGTTGCTCGTACCGGGAGTTCTCCGGGCGCAGTCATCGTTCCTGTCATCGAGTGGGCTCGGGGTGCCAGCCACGCCTGTGGATGCGCGGGCGCGTGCGCTGGGCGGGATCGGCACGGGTTTGACCGGCTTCAATGCTTCGCTCGTCAACCCGGCCGACGCCGGCGCTCTTCAGTGGCGGGGTATCTCGACCGCACTCCAGCCCAGCTATCGTCGGGTCGCGTATGACGGTGCCGCGGCTGGTGGTTCGGCCACGCGATTCCCGCTCCTGTTCGCCGTGTATCCGATCGGACGGCTCACTGCGCAGGTTGGCTTCGGGAGCTTCCTCGAGCAGTCATGGGGAGTATCGTCCACGACTCGGGAGGTCTTCGGCCCGGATACAGTGCGCGTCCTGGACCGAACGAGAGTGACGGGGGGCGTGGGGCAGGTTCGTGCCGGAGTCGCGTACGCGGTGGCGCCCACCCTCGCTCTTGGTGTCGCGGGTGGCCGCTATACAGGTCGAGTCGAGCGGATCGTCACACGATCGTTCCCGGACGTGCCGGCCGAAGAGATGGCGCCTGTCATCGATGTCGGCGGCTGGAACTACGCGGGAACACTCCTCGCCGCCGGCTTCCGTTGGGATCCCACAGCCATCATTCGACTCGCGGGGAGCCTGACCTGGTCCAGCCCCCTCTCCGCCGATGGGATCGGTGCCGCCTCCGCGGATCGCGACATCCAGTTGCCGCTACAGGCAGCCGTGGGCGCAACCGCCGTTCTGTCGCCCGATCTCCTCGTGGCTGGCGGCGTGCGCTGGGAGGGCTGGAGCGTGGCTGACGGCGATCTTGGGGCCAGCGCGTCGGATACATGGCACGTTGGCGCCGGTTTCGAATACGAGGGCGCTTCCGTGAGCCGCTTTCCCCTGGTCCTTCGGCTGGGTGGGCATTACCGGCAGATACCTTTCGCTTTCGGTGAAGCGCGGCCGTCGGAATGGAGCCTTGCATTCGGTGCGGGCTCGCGCCTGGCGATCATCGAGGGTGGACCGGTCGCACTCGTGGATGCGACGCTCGAGCGCGGTTCGGCATCCGCTGCCGACGCCCTCAGCGAAAGCGTCTGGCGCCTGACCGTCAGCCTGAGCCTCTTCGGACAGTGACGACACCTCGAAGGGAAGCCGCCGCGACTTCGCCCCATTCCGCCATGGACGTGCCCCGGGACGGTTCACAAGCTCCACGCGGTACCCGCAAGGCGTGGGTCGAGACCTACGGCTGCCAGATGAACCTGGCAGACGGCGAGCTGATGCAGGGAATCCTCGCCGCGGCCGGATACGCACCCGCCGAATCCATCGAGGACGCGGACGTGATCCTGGTGAACACGTGCGCGGTGCGCGAACACGCAGAACGTCGCGTGCTCGGTCGTGTTTCGGAGCTGAACCGGCTGAAGCACCAGCGTCCCGATCTCGTGCTGGGCGTGACCGGATGCATGGCTCAGCGGATGGGCGAAGATCTGCTCGCGCGGGCGCCGTACGTGGACCTGGTCATGGGCCCGGACGGCTACCGGAGGCTCCCCGAGGCGCTCCGCGCCATCCGCGGCGCCTGGAGTTCGGCCGAGCCGGCGGTCGGCGGTGCAGTTGCGGATCGTGCCGGCGGGACGTCGCAGGCGCGCCGGACGCTGCCAGTGATCGCCACTCCGCTGCCCGAAGAGCTGGTGGGCGTATTCACCGGCGACGAGTACGGTGAATTCGACCTGACCGATGCAACAGCACCGGAGCCGGCTCGCCTGGCCGTCCTGGACTTCGAGCCGCACGAGAACTACGAGGGCATCGAGATTCGCCGTGAATCGCGCCTCAACGCGTGGGTGCCCGTGCAGCGCGGCTGCAACCACCGCTGCACCTTCTGCATCGTGCCGTATGTTCGCGGCTCGGAGAAAAACCGGGATCCGGCGCACATTCTGGAAGAAGTGCGCGCCATTGCCGGCAGCGGCGTCCCGGAAGTCACGCTACTCGGCCAGACAGTGAACTCGTACCGGTATGGCGACTGGGATTTCGCGCGGCTATTGCGGGAGGTCGCCCGCGTTGACGGCATTCGCCGTGTGCGATTCACGTCGCCGCATCCGAACGACGTCACGCCTGAGCTGGTGGAGGTCATGGCCTCGGAACCGACAGTGTGCAAGCAGCTCCACCTGCCGGTTCAGGCGGGGAACGACCGCACGCTGCGTCGCATGCTCCGGCGGTATACCGTGGCGTCGTTCCTGGAGAAGGTCGAGCTGGTGCGGAACGCCGTGCCGGACATCGCCCTTTCCACAGACGTCATCGTGGCGTTCCCCGGCGAGACTGAGGCAGAATTCGAGGATACGCTCGATCTCATGCGCGACGTTCGTTTCGACGACGCGTTCATGTACAAGTACTCGCCGCGCGAGGGCACGCCCGCGACGCGGTTGCCTCCGGCCGAATTCGTCGATCCCGAGATCGCACAGGCCCGCATCGAGCGGCTCATCGACGTGCAACGCGCGATCCAGGCGGAGATCAACCGCGGCGAAGTCGGTCGGGTGGAAGAGGTGCTGGTCGAACGCGTTGCCCGCACGCCGGGCGACGTCCTGGGCCGGACCGACCGCAACAAGGTCGTGGCGTTCCCCGGTGACAGTGAGATCGTCGGCTCCTTCGTCCGTGTCCGGCTCACCGACACGACCGGCGCGACGTTCATGGGCGTTCTCGTCGAAGAACCATGCGGAGACCGGCAAGTGGCCTGACGGGCCGTGCAGCCGGTTTCCGTTCCGCCTCCATCCACGTCCTCACCGGTTAGGCGAACAAGCGCCATCTCGCGGCGATACAAGACGCCGCAGAACCCATCGATCATCTCGCCCTGACCCGGGGAACGACCTGCCAGGGCGATCACCCAGCCTGCACGTCCCCAATCTCCCGTCACCGGACGCGATCCCGTGATCGTTCGACGATATCCGGGAATGACGCCGCTCGTCGAGGTCACGCTGGCGTTTGCGACGGGCATCCTCCTGGGATTGCGGTTCGGCATCGCCGGCCTGCCGGTTGTCGGCCTCGGCGTCGTCGCCGCGGTCCTGGCACTCGACGCCGGGAGCCGCGCTGGCCGTGTGCTCGTCGCGCTCGCGTTCGTCGGCGTCGGAGTGGCCGCGGGAGCCGGTTCTGGCGAGCGAGCGCGAGATGATTGTCGGCACGGGATACCGGACGGGGCGCGCGTCACGTTCGCTGGAGTGCTCGCATCGCAGCCCACTGACGGGGGGCGCGCCTCGATGCGCCTGGAATCCTATTCCTCTGCCGGCGTGGACGTGACATGCCGCGGCGAAGTCCGCATCAGGATCACCGTCGCTGAGGGACCGATCGAGATGCCCGCCGCCGGGTCGCCCATCGTGGCGCGCGGGCGGTGGTGGGCGACGCCCGTCGCCGGAGCGTGGCCGGTGGACGGGACTCGTGCCGGCGTACTCACGGTGGACTCGATGGAAGCTGCCGGAGCCGGTCGACGGGCGCCACTTCTCGCCGTGCGCGGCGCCGCGCAGCAACGCATGCGCGACCTGTTCGGTGACCGCGCGGGAATGGTCGAGGCGCTGCTTCTCGAGCAGCGGGACGGGCTCGACAGCCAGCTTCGCGACAGCTTCGTTCGTGCCGGGCTCGTCCACCTGCTCGCGATTTCCGGATTGCATGTGGGTCTGGTCACCGGCGTGCTCCTTCTCCTGGGTCGGGTACTCCGGCTGGGATCCCGGCGCAGCAGCATCGTCGCCGTAGGCACGACCATCGCGTACGTCCTCTTCCTGGGTGCGCCGCACGCCGCGGCCAGAGCAGGGATCCAGGTCGCGGTTCTTCTCGCCGGGCGCATGTTGCAACGTCCGGCCAATCCATACGCCCTCCTCTGCATCGCGGCGCTCGTCATCCTCGGATCAGACCCGCAGGCCGTCATCGAACCGGGATTCCAGCTGTCGTTCGCCGGAACGGCAGGGCTGATTGCCCTCCGCAGGCGCCTGCTCGACCGGGCGCCGCCCGTTGGCGGGACCGCCCTCCGCGAGGCGCTGGCAACGAATCTCGCCGCGTCGGCGACCACGACCCCACTCGCGGCGTTCCACTTCGGACAGCTCGCCCCGATCGGTCTGGTCGCCAACCTGGTTGCCGTACCACTACTCGGTATCACGGTCCCGGCACTCGCTCTCGCTCTACTGGTTAGCGTTGTGTCCATGCCTGCGGCGGCGTTTCTGGCCGGTGCCGGGAGCCTGCTCCTCGCACTACTCGAACGGATGGCCGAGCTGACGGCATCCGTCCCGGGAGGACACGGTTACGCGTCGAGGCATGCGGTGCTTGGATGGACCGGCGCATGCCTCGTTGCCGTCTTGGTGGCCCACCGGTACGCCGGCATTGTTCGGCCGGCGGTTCGCAGGACGGCCGCGATCGGAGCCGCGGCGGCACTCCTCATCGTTTGGCCGGCCGCCGCGCGACACCT
>Ga0180220_1001952_pt1 | contig 14107 bp, 13 predicted proteins | sample eDN5th37CBELigBY_FD_151335 | JGI IMG/M metagenome (GOLD analysis project Ga0180220, IMG submission 151335) | Enriched backyard soil microbial communities from Emeryville, California, USA - eDNA 5th pass 37_C BE-Lig BY (version 2) (version 2) | ecosystem: Environmental > Terrestrial > Soil >... | reverse complement strand
GGAGGACTACGATGCGCTCGCCGAGCGCGCGCGCCGCGTCGCCCCGGCCGACGCCGCAGAGTGAAAGGCCTGCCGTGCCGACGACACAGACCGCCGAGCGCATCGAATGGCGCGAAGGCCGTGCGGCGCGCGGCACGCGGGTGCTCGCGGAGGAGACCGCGGTCGCCATCTCGTACAACGGCTCCACGCACGCTGTCCTGATGGCGACGCCGGCCGACCTCGAGGATCTCGCGACTGGCTTTTCGATGACCGAAGGCATCGTCGACAGGATGTCCGCGATCGAGAGCGTGGACGTTGTCGCGTTCGATGAGGGCTTCGACGCGCAGGTGCGCGTCCGCGACGACGTTGCTGATCGCCTCGCCAAGCGGCGGCGGACGATGGCGGGGCCGGTCGGCTGCGGCCTCTGTGGTCTCGAGAGCCTGGAAGCGGCCACGCGAAAGCTCTCACCGGTGACGGCGACCCGCACATTCACGACGCACGACATCGCGCGCGCAATGCGCTCCATGCAATCGCACCAGGTGCTCAATCTCGCAACCTCCGCCGTGCACGCCGCGGGCTTCTTCCTGCCCGGGCAGGACGTCTGCCTCGTGCGCGAGGACGTCGGCCGCCACAACGCGCTCGACAAGCTCATCGGCGCCCTCTTTCGTGACGGGCAGGATCCCTCCGAAGGTGGGATCGTCGTGACGAGCCGCGTCTCGGTCGAGCTCGTGCAAAAGACTGCCGCCGCCGGCAGCGGCCTCATAGCGGCGATCTCGGCGCCGACCGCCTATGCCGTGCGGGCCGGCGACGAGGCCAATGTCACGATCGTCGCCGTGGTCCGCGACGACGCCTTCGAGGTCTTCACCCACGCCAGCCGCATCACGCCCGGAGCCGTCCCCGATGTCGTCTGACAAGTTGATCTACATGGCGAACCAGATCGCGGCGGCGCTTCGGACGCGAAAGGGCGAGGACCCCGTCGCCGCGACCGCGGAGCACATCTCGAACTTCTGGGAGCCCCGCATGCGGGCGCAGCTTTTCGAGCTGCTGGACAAGGACCCGGACCGCTTCGATCCGCTCGTTCGCGAAGCTCGCGCGCGCATTCGCCCCGTGAAGGCGGAGACGTCTCCCGGAGGCTCTTAGTCCCGACGACACCTCATCTCAGGCGAAGATGCCGGGCCTTGCCGCATGGCTATGGTGGCGGTCGGTCCCGCTCGCCTCGCCGCTCCTCGGAGGCCATGATCGAGGACGCCGGGATCTTCAAAGAGAGGACGAACATGGCGCATAGGACCAAGAGCCCAAGATCTCCAGGCTCCCGATATCGCCAACTGCCCCAGGAAATCATTGCAATCGCCGAGACGTAGATGGGCAGCAGCCAGAACCGGGCGAGATGTCGGCGCCGGCCGCCGAGCCGCACGACGGCGGCAATGCCGAGCGCCAGCGTGAGCAAGGAAATCGTATTGAGGATCGCAGTGCGCCAACCCAGAAAGAACGGATAGACGCCCCACATGTAGGCGAGTTTGGCAGCCTGAAGATAAAGCGCCTGCCCTGGATTGCCGATAACCCATTCGATGGTACGTCGGCGCAACAGCGCATCGAGCTGCGCAAGCGGAAGATTCAGCTCCTCTTCACTCACGTATCCGGTGTCGGAAAACGGCACCGTTATCTTGCCAGGCCCGGACCAGGTTGTGCGGTCCTCGGGTGTCGATCCGAAAATATAGCCCTTCTTGATGAGATCCGGATTGAGGCCCTGGGCGAAAACCTCGCCTCCCGTTGTGCTGATGAAAACGAAGCTTCCCGACCTGGCGCTCAAGTACGCGGAATATGGCAGGAGCACCAATGCGAAACCCAGGACAAAAGGCACCGTATGGCGAAAAGCCTCGCGCCAGCGCGGCTCCTCCACTCCGATTATGAAGAGCGCGAACGGCAGAAAAAGCAAATACATGGGGCGAAAAATGGTGCAGACCCCGAGCAGGGCGCCCGAGGCCAGCCACAGCCCAAGACGTTTCGGCCGTTCGGCGTCGGACGAGGACGCCTTCGGGATCGTCAGCAAGAAGAACGCGAACAGAGGGAGCGTGGCGGTCTCGCTGTAGAGCGTGCGGCCAAAAAAGATGAACGGCGGCCACAGGGCGACCAGCAGGCCCGAAAGGACCGAGACGAGCTGGTTTCCCACAACGCGCATGACCAGCAGGTAGGCCAACGGGGCGGCGAGACTCGATATTGCGGCGTTGGCGATCTCGAGAAGGATAAAGTTATCGAACGTGACAAACCGCAGGAACGCCAGATAGGAAACATAGCCGATGGGGCGCCGCAGATCGAAACCGGAGCCCCCCTGCAAAATGTTCGACGCCAAGTCGTAGTATTCGCGCTCATCCCCGAGATCGAGATGGGAGGGATCGGGCCTCAACCCGATCATCAGGCTCAAAACAACCCTCGCTACCAGCGAGAAGCACAGCAGAACCCAGAACGTCGTGCGCACCCGGCCAGCCGTACCAATTTCTTTCTCTTGCAATGCCGTCATGTCGAAGTGATTCACGTGCGATCCATTCACTCATCATTTCACAGCCACCAGCAGGACGCCGACCACGATGATTGCACCCCCGAGCAGTCGCGTGGGATGCAGAGGCTCGCCGATGAAATAGTGGCCCCCAAGCATGGTCAGGACGATCCCCAACGACACAAATGGATAGGCTTGCGACACATCGAGACGAGCCAGCACCGCGAGCCACGACAGGACACTGATACCAAAGCAGGCGAGGCCGCCGAGGATCGCCGGCGAGGTGATAAGAGCGCGGCCGATAGAGATCGCGCTCGACGCGTCCCAATGCTGGGCCGTTTGCGCGACGCCGATCTTCAGCATCAGTTGCGCGACGGCCGTCAAGGTGATGCTGAGCAAAGCCAACAGGTAAGGCATTTTCGGTCGCCATATCCAGTGGTGAAGGGCGTCGTTCCGGGGCCTCAGAACGTAGCGGCGGCGGTGATGAGCAGGATGAGCAGTCCGGCAACCAGGCTATTGCGATCCTTCATCGCGAACACGATCGGGTCGTCGTCCAGCAAGCGTCGCTGGGCCATGAGAAGCACCCTGGCGATCCAGTAGATCATGATCGGACAAATCAGCCATAGCCACTGGGGATGAACGTAGAGCGCCTGCACGGCATCCGAGGAAATGTACAGCGCGAGAACGGTCACGGCGTTGAAGCCCGAGGCCGCGGCCAGGGCCGCTACGATATTGACGTCACCCGCCTGGTAGTTGCGGTTGGCAGGCCCCGGGCGGTTGGCGTCGACGCAGCCGAGAAGCTCGATGAACCTCTTGACCAGCGCCAGCGACGTGAACAGGAACATGGAGAATGCGAGAAGCCATTCGGACACGTCAACGCCGACCGCCGCGCCTCCGGCGATGACGCGGACCGTGTAGAGCATTGCCAGCACCACGACGTCGACCAGCATCTTCCTCTTGAGCGAGAAGGTGTAGGCGGTGGTCAGCGCCAGATAGGACGCGAGCACGAGCACGAACAAGGATGGAAGCACGAGCGCGGCTAGGCCAAACGAGATCACCAGCAATAGCGGCGCGACAAGGCCGGCCTGCAGGATGGGTACGGTACCAGCCGCGAGCGGCCGCTTCGACTTGGACGGGTGGGTCCGGTCGGCCTGGATATCGATGAGATCGTTCAGCACGTACACGGCAGACGCGCACAGCGAGAACGACACGAACGCCGCCAAGGCCATGACCAGGGCATGCGCCTCGAAGGTGTGCGAGGTCATAAGAGGCACGAAGACCAGGACGTTCTTCACATACTGGTGGACGCGCAGAAGCTTGAGCCAGCTCTTCCAGTTGGAATGGCCCTGCGACAGGATCACGGCGTCGGCATCGATGGCAGTCAGCAGCTTGGTGACGCGGGGCGAGAGGCGGATCGCGATCCTGTTGCGCGCAGACTGCCACACGGCCAGATCGGCCCTGTCGTTGCCGATGTAGTCAAAGCCTCCCTTGCCGAACTCCTTTTCCAGCACACGAGCCTTTTCGGACCCGGCGAGATTTATGCTTTCGTCGCTGGCGAACCAACCGTCGAAAAGCCCCAGGTGGGAAGCAACGGCCTCCACGAACCGAGCATGGCCCGCCGAGGCCAGATAGACCGGGCAACCTTGGTTGCGCGCCTCTTCGATCGTTGCCAAGACGTCGGCATCATAGGGAAGCGAACTGGGATCGATTTGAGCGGCGTGGGCCAAGATGGATTTCATCTGCTCCTTGCCGCGGCGCAGGGCGAATAGTGCGCGCACGGCGGCCAAGGGCGATTCGGAAAGGCATCCTGCGAACGACTCTACGAGCAGGTCGGATCTCAGAAGTGTCCCGTCAAGATCGACAACCAGCGGAATCTTCGGGGAATCAACAGAACTTGGAGCAAGAAGCACGCAACCCATCCTTCACCAGTGCCTTGCAGGGACCCGAAATTCAATAATGATTTCCAAATACAATTCACCTGCCTGTGGGTCAAATGACAATTCAAACCCAGTTGCTCCATTCATTTCAAGAAGACATTTACTATTAACTCCTGCCGCGAATAATTTTCTCCGTCGCGGGCGCGGAGCCGCGTCCGGCACCTGGAGTTCCGAGAGATAGATATTTCTTCGACTTAGCTCTTGCGGAGCGTCGAAAGCGACGAATATGCGAGCGCCGGCCCATGAAAGACCTGTGACGAGCCAACCGCCGCAAAGCCTCTCGAGACAGAGGCGGGAGCATACTTGCCTTATGAACTCGGATGATCTCCGGCGCAGACGGCAATCGCTACGAGCGATCCGAGCGGTTCCAGCCGGATCGCCTTCCGCTTCCATACTGAACAACGATTCCGGAAACCATATGAAAGAAACGCATGAGCTGCCGGAATTCGCTCGGCGAGACGATGCCTCTTCCCCGCGCGAACCACGTGAGAAACAAAGTGCCGAGGAGGATGCCAAAGCTTGTCGCTGCTAGCAGAACCGGATGCGCATCTCCGGATCCGATCGCCCACAGGCCCAAAAGAGCGATGACTGTGACATTCAGAAGCAGAAATATAGTCAAGGGTGGAATCAATAAATCGATCCCAAGCGCAATTGCTCGAAAATCTCCTCGTTTCAAGCCGCTCGCAATTAGCGGCAACACATGACGAAACATAATTTCTAGATTTCCGTGAATCCAACGTGCACGTTGCCGAGAACGACCACGATCGCTTGCAGGAAATTCGCTCGTTACCAATGCCGTGTCACAAAAGCGTGGTGTGAGCCCTTGGAGCGCGAATTCCACGCTCTTCAAGGTATCCTCCGCAATGCTTCCCGTGGCCAATCTGATCCTGCCGAGGCAACTACTCGGGATCGCCATTCCCGAACCCGTCAGAGCGCAGCCAAGACCCAGCCTGGACAGGCCCAACGGCCTTGCATGATTGCGTATGAGCCATGCAAACTCGGCGAGCCTTGCGGACGCACCCGAGCCCGACGCGGCTTGCATCAAGTACAGTGCCTGTACCGGGCCTCCGGTTTCGAGCGCCTTGGATGCTAAATTGTCCAGCGTATCGCGGTGGAGTATGCAGTCAGAGTCAACGAAGACGATCAGAGGTGGCAAGCCGGAGAGCACGAGATACTCATAGCCCGCCTGCAGCGCATAGCCCTTGCCGATCTGCGCGAGGTCGTTGCGGACCACCACTTCGGCACCGTTAGCTCGGGCGACGTCCTCGGTTCTATCGGTGCAGTTGTCGGCAACGACGACCAATCGATCGTCCGGCAGCAACTGTGCCTTGACGCTCTCGATCGTGCGCGCCAGGCCGCTTTCCTCATCGTGCGCTGGAATGACGACGGCAATGGTCTCCCGCCTTCCGGCTCCCTTTGCAGGGGCCGAAGCACGCCGTCCTGGAAGAAATGACGCCAGAAGCTCGATGGCGAGCGCTGCGGTCGGTATCAGGACTGCAAGCGCAAGGAAATGGAGCGCGGCGCTAATGGCGGTCTGCATGCGACCGGGCTCCTTCATACCGAAGCGCGTTCATGAACCCTACCGAAGCATTGAGGCGGCCAAGGTGCTATCGCGTGGCCGGCTCCGCCTCATCATCTCGGCCGGCAGCGACGATCCCCGAGTGCATCGCAGGATCTACCCGCAGCACATCGCCGGGTTGGAGAACAAGACCCTCCCGCGCCGGGATCGTCGTCGATTGGCCGTTGATCATCCTGATAATCGACAGATTGCGTGGACGCGTGAACTGGGCAGCTCTCCGGGCCATATCAGGGGCGATCGTTTCAGCCTCGACGATCAGGCTCCGCGCGGTCTCGATGCGCGTTTGCACGTCGTCGATGTCGAAGCGGGTTTGCTGCAGCTCGGTATTCAGGCGGGAGCGTCGCTCACTCTGAATGTCGAACTTGCGCTGCTCCGCGGTGGCAATGCTTTGGCGCGCCCGCAGAATCAACGCCTGCAGCCCTTGCTCGGCGCTCATGATTTGAGCCTGGGTACGCTCGAGAAGGGTTTGGCGAGGCGTCGTCGTCAGGCCCTTCGTCGACAACGACTTCACATCCGACATCTCCCGCTGGACGGCTGCAAGCTGGAGCTTCTCTGATTTAATCTGCGCCTCGATGGTCGTTATCTCTCGCAGATACAGATTGATCGTGTGGTCGAGGTTTTCGAGTTGCTGCTCCAGCGTCGTCCGGTTCAGCGAAAGAAACGAGCGCTCCTCGTTGAGCAACTGCTTCAGGGAGAGGTCACTCTCGGCTTTGCGCAGCAGGTCCGGGGAGAATGCGATCTCCTTGGTCCCGGCCAATTCCGCACTAAGACGCGCACGGCGGGCCTCCAGCGCAACAAGCCTCTTCGATAACGACCTCAGGTCGCCCTTGGCCATCACGGAATCCCGCTCCAGGCGCATGAGCCCTGGATCTGCAAAGCGGAAATATCCCCCGGCGAGGCTCACGGCCTGCAGCACCGACAATCCCGGCCGGAATGGATACTCGCCCGGGCGCTGGACGTCTCCCAGGACATAGATGGGCCGGGCCTGGAGCATCTCCACAGATACGCCCGGGCGCTGCGAAAGTCCTCTCTTGATCAGATACTCTGAAAGCCGGGAGGCGACCTCGTCGAGCGACAGGCCGGCGACGCTAATCGCTCCGATAGGAGCAATCGAAAGCGTGCCGCTCGGACTGACCAGATAATCGCCAGCCAGCTCGGGAATTTGATAGATCTTTATCCTCAATCTGTCGTCCGGCTGGACGAGATACTCCTGCGCGGCGGCCTGCTGCCCACCGGCAAGTGCCAGCACAACACCGACTGCCAAAATCATGGCACAGGCGAGGGAGAAGAAATTGCGCATGGCGGTTACCGTTTCGCGATAGCGTTTTCCGGTCGCTGAGGACCGATAAGAGACTGTCGCCCGGGCGTGCCCTGGCCGGCACCGCGCCGGGCCGAACCCGGCGCCGAACTGTGCGGCCACTCTCCGGACGGAGAGCCGGTCAGGAAGCGGCCATCGCCGTAAGAGCGGATTTGCGCTGTGCTGGCGCGGTTCAATAGTACACCGCCGAGTATGCTGCGGGCCTTTCCGAGAAGACGCAGCCGAGATTCGATATCTTCCGCCTTGGTGACACCCCACTGAACCACCAGCAGGAGAGCATCGATGGACTTTGCCGCGACCCTGACCTCGGCGCCGACCGCAAGCGGCGGCAGATCGATCACGATTGCGTCATAGGACGAGCGAACGCTTCGTATCATGGCGCCGATGTGCTCGTTCCAGTCGAGATCCATCTCCCGTGCCGAGGATTGGCCGATGGGCAGGAAATTCAGATTGGCGGTGCTCGTGGAGATGATCGAGTGCTCGAGCAGCGGCTTGTCGGAGGCGAGGTCACTCAGCCCCAGCCTGGGCCCTGGCGCATACGCCCTGGTAAGGGACGGGTTATGGAAGGCGGCATCGATCAGCAGGACCTTGCTCCCCTTCCCCGCCAGGAAATGAGCCAGGTTCGAAGCGACCGTCGTGACGCCCTCGCCACCGCTCGTCGACGTCAGTCCCAAGATCATGGGGCCATCGTGGCCGAGGATCAGCGCCCGGATGCGCCGGAAGGTCTGGGAGGCTGGAGAAGCGGCTGGTTCTCCCAGAATCCAAGATAGCGACGGCGCAACCCTCGGCTCGCCATCTGGCGCATTGGGAGGAGACGAAGCGACCGTGCGCGCGTACCGCGGAACTATTCCGAGACATTCGACGCCGCAGAGCGCCTCCGCCTGATCGGATGTGCGCACCGTGCGGTCGAAGATGTCGAGGAGAAGCGCGAGCGCAGAGCCGAGCAGCAGGCCAAACACGACGCTGCCGATCAGGAGCAGGATCAGCCGTGGGCCGTCTGGACGAATAGGCACGTCGGCATCGGATATGACCCGCGCGTTCGGACCGAGGTTGGTCAGGCGCTCTCTCAGCCAGGGATTATCTTCAGGATCAGCCTCGAGCGCTCCGCCTCTGTCACGCAGGTACACGTTGACGATCTCATTGACGATGCGCGCAGACCTCTCGGGGTCCTGATCCTTGAAGGTGACCATGATGGTGTGGCTGGTTCCCAGCCGGCTCACCGACAGCCGCTTCCGAAGCCACTCGAGGACGAGACTCGTAACGACACTATCGCGATCCGAGGCCGCCGCCCGCCGTTCATCCGTCGGAAGCCATTTCCGTGCAAATGCCGAAAGCTCCGACAAAAGTGAAGGCTTTTGCGAAAAATTCCCATCGTCCTTCAGCTTCAGGTTATCCATAACCTTCAGCAGAACGTTTCGCGATCTCAAGATCTCGACCTGGTTCTGCACCAATGCCGTGTCCGTGCGACCAATCGTCAAAACTGCATCGGAGCCAGGTTGCAGCTCCTTTGTAAAAACAAGCAACTGAGCGAAGGCCGTGTAGCTCGGCTGGCGAAAGATACCAAATACGACGGCGGCCAGGAGAAACACCAATCCAACCAGGCCAATCAGCTTCCTGCGACGACGAAGACAACCGATGACGAGACGACCGATATTCGGTGCGCCAGCCCTGAAATGCGTCCAGGCATCAACACTATCTTGTATGTCGGCCTCACTGGGATCACGCAAAGACATAAACGGCCCCCACTTTCCACTGCGCGTCGACGCCCGGATGCTGATGCTGTGATTGGCGCATTTCCCAGTCGCGATATATGACGCGTCACCATGGGAAGGGTCGCGCGGCTCGGCTATGTAGGCCGCGGACAGGCTCATTGTGAAGGGTGGGCAAGGGAACAGCGTTAATGTTGCCGCGCCGATTTGAGACGAGAATCCGCAGGCGGTTGCTCGCCTTCGGCACCTTACTGGCGAGCGTGCGGCCGGACTGCCCGTCATGCAGCACACAAAGGCGGCGAAGCGGTGAAAGAGACGGCAATTTGCGAGACGTATTTCCCCGACGCGGGCGCGGCGGTCCTACCGCAACCGTCCACGCGCAACGCTGAAAGCGATCGTTATCGCAATTGATCGAAGTGGGGCCGGATGCCATAGACCACGTCCGGTCTTAGGAGATTGCAGCCTGCCGGCTGTCTGCCATCCATCGAGGCGTTCGGGTATCTTCAGCTTGGCCAGCCCGCCCATGTAGGGCCCCATCGTCTCGCCGTTCGCAATGGCGTAGGCGGCACGATGCGGACAGGCATACGCACCCAGTTCCACGTCGTCGATCCGCGCCTGCCAACGCCTGCCTTCGGCGGTAATCGAGAAGGTGCCTCGTGGAGTTCGGAACAGCCAGCAGCGGGGGCTTCCGCATGCTGCGTCGGCCACTTCGCCTGGAGGCATTGCCAAATGTGCGACGAAGATCCGCGCGGCCCTGATCGCAGAAAACATGAATGCAGCCTCCGATATCGCATTCTTCGAATAAATATACGTCGTTCAATTAAGCGTCGCAAGCCATCTGCCATCACGAGCAGGTGAGCGCACAAACAAGTTTTGATTGGCGGTCCGGACGCTTTCTCTTGCCTTGCTGCTCCGCAGCATAACAAATTGCGCAACGGTCGCATGCCAGTCGAAACTCAGATGGTCGCTACGTTGAGCCGCTCGCCGCAGAGGTCCAGTGTCTTCCGACAGTCTCCTCCAACAGGAGGAATGTTACGTCGCGCGACGCCATCATACAGTACATGCGGTGGCGGCCGCTCGATGCCGGGTTCGCGTTTTCACGCCGCGCCATCCGGATGTTCCGCCGCGCCATTCCGACACCACTCTCCACGACTCTCAGGTCGCCGTCCCGGCGTCGCTCCCGAGTCCTGCTCGCGGCGCTCGAAAAGACGTCCAGGTTCTTGGCCCGCGCGGCACGCCTCAATTGCAATCGAAGCCTGTCTGTCCGACCTCGAAGGAGTCTGACCTCATGTCGAAATTGCCGAATACGGATTCGCAGAAGACGCAAATTGTCGGGCGCGGGGACGCCACGGCCGCCCCGGCGGACCTGGACAACCTCATGACGACCATCCGGACGCGCGTGGCGGGCACCCTCGTCATTACGGATGGACCGGGCAAAGGACAGACACTTTCGTTCTACGAGGGCTCCAATTCCATCGGACGCGATCGCAACCGCAATGTTGTTGCCCTCGACTTTGGCGACGCGATGATTCATCGCGACCCACACGCCTACCTGACCTGCGCAAACCGCGCCTGCACCCTGACCGACGCAGGGCAGCAGAACCCTGTGAAGATCAACGGGCGGACGCTGAGCGGGACAGTCCCCGTCAGTCCGGGAGACGCCATCGTCATCGGCCAGACAACACTGCAGCTCACCATCGGGTAATCCGACGACGGTTCGCGCCGTGTCTGGTGCTGCCTACTTGGGCTTCGGGTAAACGATGATCGAGAGATACTGCATCGGGGCCTCGATCAATGTCTCGGGGCCATGCCGTGCGGCGGCATCGAAGAACAGGGCGTCGCCGGGCTCCAGCACGTACAGCTTGTCGGCGTGCCGATACTCGACCTTGCCCGACAGCATATAGATGAACTCGACGCCCGCGTGGCGGAAATTGGGGTACGGAACCGCGTCCTTACGCAGCGTGATGAGATAGGGCTCCACGGTCACGTCGGCCGCCAGGCTGTGTCCGAGGAGATCATAGAGGTGGCCCGCCTTCGTGCCTCTGCGCTCGATGCGCACCCCCATTCCACGCTTCACGAACGAGCTGTCGCGCTGCTGCTCCTCCTCGGCGAAAAGCTGACTGATCGGTACATTGAGCGATTGCGCGAGCGCCTGCACGGTGCTGAGCGAAGGGGAGATGCTGCCGTTCTCGATCTTCGACAGCATGCCCGTCGAGATGCCGGTGGCCGAGGCCAGCTCCGCGACTGTGAGACCCAGTGATTTCCGCAACGCGCGCACGGTCTCGCCGAGATGCGCCTCCAAAGTGCGGTGCGGGGCGTCGGCCGGCGCCAACGATCCGGTTCTGAGCTCCGCATCAGGTGGCGGTGATGACGATTTTCGGGGGCGGCTGGAGGCGGCCATGGATCTGTCTGCTCTCGGCTCTGTCGGCTTGGGATATTTCTTCATAGGAAACAATTATTCGTCACAGTTGACAAGAGGGAAGCATCGATGACATTGTCGCCGGGCATTGCGAGGGGTGAGCACGCGACATGTGCGGGATCGTCGGATTGTTCTTGAAGGATGCGTCGCTCGAGCCTCGGCTCGGCGCTCTGCTGGCCGGTATGCTCGGCACAATGTGCGATCGAGGTCCGGACTCGGCGGGCTTTGCCGTCTACGGCGACGAGGCGCAGGGTAACGTGAAGCTCACGCTGCGTCTCCAGAAAGGTATCTCGCCGGATGCGGTCCGGCGCGCGGTGGACGAGGCCGCCGGAACACCGGTCGGTGTCGTATCGCATGGCACGCATCTCGTGCTTTCGGTTCCGTCGGACGAAGAGGGGGCCGCCCGCGCGGCATTGTCGAGGCTCGGGAGCGACGTCGCTGTTGTCGGCAGCGGCCGGCGGATGGAGATCTTCAAGGAGGTCGGCCGACCGGATGCGGTCGCCGAACGGTTCCGGCTTGCGCAGATGAGCGGCACGCATGGCATCGGACACACGCGCATGGCGACGGAGTCCGCGGTGACCACGGACGGCGCGCATCCCTTCTCGACGGGCGCGGACCAGTGCCTTGTGCACAATGGCTCGCTTTCCAATCACAATACGCTGAGGCGCGAACTGGTCCGCGAAGGACTCGGCTTCGAGACCGAGAATGACAGCGAAGTTGCGGCAGGGTACCTGACGTCGAAGCTGCGCCAAGGCCAGAGCCTGAAAGATGCGCTTCAGTCCTCGCTCTCGGATCTCGACGGCTTCTTCACGTTCGTCGTCGGCACGGAGAAGGGTTTTGCGGTGCTGCGCGATCCCATCGCCTGCAAGCCCGCGGTGATGGCAGAGACGAGCCGCTGGGTCGCATTCGGGACGGAGTACCGCGCGCTCGTCGACCTGCCCGGCATCGAGGAGGCCCGTGTGTGGGAGCCCGAGCCCGCGACCGTCTACGTGTGGGAGCGGGCTTGATGCCGACGGTCGATCTCGGCGTTGTGCCGATCCGCGAGTTGAACGCCACACTGCATGCCCTGAAGCCCGATTCCAACGAGACGCACTGGAACGTGCTCAATCCGCGCGGCAAGCACGCCATTGCCGTTGGGCTCGACATTCCCGTCACCGTCGAGATCGAGGGCAGCGTCGGCTACTACTGCGCCGGGATGAACAAGCACGCGCGGATCATCGTCAACGGCAGCGCCGGGCAGGGCCTGGCCGAGAACATGATGTCGGGGCTGGTGCACGTGAAGGGCGATGCCTCGTCGGCGGCCGGCGCGACGGCATGTGGGGGTCTTCTCGTCATCGATGGCAATGCATCGGCCCGATGCGGGATTTCGCTCAGGGGGCTCGACATCGTGGTGAAGGGGTCGGTCGGGCACATGACCGGCTTCATGGCCCAGGCCGGCAACATCGTCGTCCTCGGCGATGCTGGAGATGCGCTCGGGGACTCGATCTACGAAGCGCGGATTTTCGTGCGCGGCAGCGTTAGGGGCCTCGGTACGGACTGCGTCGAGAAGGAGATGCGGGAGGAGCACAAGGTGCTGCTGCGCAAGCTGCTCGATGCAGCGGGCTTGCCGGAGACGGATGTCTCCAGCTTCCGCAGGTACGGCTCGGCGCGCAAGCTCTATAACTTCCACATAGATAACGTCGGAGCTTACTGATGAGCGGCGACGAGCGCTGGATCCACACACCGCCCCGCGAGTCGGCAACGTTCGACAGGCACGCGATCGCCGAGATCCACCGCGCGGCGGCGACGGGCATCTACGACATCCGCGGCTTCGGCGCCAAGCGCAAGCTGCCGAGCCTCGATGATCTCCTGTTCCTCGGCGCCTCGATCAGCCGCTATCCGCTGGAAGGCTATCGCGAGCGCTGCAGCACCGAGGTCACGCTCGGCACGCGGTTCGCCAGGAAGCCGATCACGCTGAAGATTCCGGTCACGATCGCGGGCATGAGCTTCGGCTCGCTCTCGGCTCCCGCGAAGGAGGCGCTCGGCCGCGGTGCCAGCATCATGGGAACGTCGACCACGACGGGCGACGGCGGCATGACGGAGGAGGAGCGCGCGGCGTCGAGCCTGCTCGTCTATCAGGTGCTGCCCTCACGCTACGGCATGGATCCCGACCAGCTCCGCCGTGCCGACGCCATCGAGGTCGTCGTCGGCCAGGGCGCCAAGCCCGGCGGCGGCGGGATGCTGCTCGGCCAGAAGATCTCCGAGCGGGTCGCGGCGATGCGGACGCTGCCGCAAGGCATCGACCAGCGCTCGGCGTGCCGCCATCCCGACTGGACGGGGCCGGACGACCTGGAGATCAAGATCATCGAGCTGCGCGAGATCACCGACTGGGAAAAGCCGATCTACGTGAAGGTCGGCGCGGCGCGTCCCTATTACGACACGGCACTCGCAGTGAAGTCCGGTGCGGACGTGGTGGTGCTCGACGGCATGCAGGGCGGAACGGCGGCGACGCAGGACGTGTTCATCGAGCACGTCGGACTGCCGACGCTCGCCGCCATCCGGCCGGCGGTGCAGGCGCTGCAGGATCTCGGCATGCACCGCAAGGTTCAGTTGATCGTCTCCGGCGGCATCCGCTCCGGCGCCGATGTTGCCAAGGCTCTTGCCTTGGGGGCCGATGCGGTCTCGATCGGCAC
>Ga0180220_1001951_pt1 | contig 14112 bp, 9 predicted proteins | sample eDN5th37CBELigBY_FD_151335 | JGI IMG/M metagenome (GOLD analysis project Ga0180220, IMG submission 151335) | Enriched backyard soil microbial communities from Emeryville, California, USA - eDNA 5th pass 37_C BE-Lig BY (version 2) (version 2) | ecosystem: Environmental > Terrestrial > Soil >... | reverse complement strand
CGCAACCGTCGTCCCACCGAGCATCCATCCGAAGACCGACCGCCAGTACCGTTGGGTTACGCCGCGAACGCTGCTCGACACCTCCCCACATGAGCTGCCGCGGCTTCTGCCCAAGGATGTGCAGGCCATCGAAGAGACGCTCGCCCCCTTCATGCCGCCACCTCGGGAGCCTGTCCCGATCCGGCCGACGGTCGCCGGTGGCGACCTCACAGAGCAGGACCGCCGTCGACACGAGAGCTACGCCCGCCGCATCTTCGAGACGGAATGCCAAGCGCTCGCAGCAATGCCGCCGGCGAGCGGACGCAATCAGCGCGCCTTCCGCCTTGTTTGTCGCATCGGAAAGTGGGTGCACGCGGGCCTCCTTCCGACGCCCGAACTCACAACGGGGATCATCGCCGCCTGCCAGAACAACGGCCTCATGGCCGAGAGCGGCCGGCATGCCGTTATCGCGACGATCAACAGCGGCCTTGCGAAGTCGCGTGGCGATGCGCTTCCGGATCTCGGGGGGCGCCAATGACAGTGACGCCCTTCCGACGCCCGACGAAATGGCCAGCGACCAACCGCGAAACCGGCGAGATCATTCACAAGGCGCAGAGAAACGTCACCTTCTTCCTCGAGCAGATCGAATGTGACCTCTACACGGACGCCTTCGCATCGCGCCTCATGATCTCGCGCGACGGGATCACCTACACGCTCGATGATGCCGCGATGCTCCGACTCTACTTCGAGGCCGACGCCATGGGGCTCAGGCCGCCCAAGGCATGGTTTGTCGACTGCATCACGAATATCGCCAACCAGGATCGCCGCAACGCGGTTAGGGACGAAATCGACGCTCTGGTATGGGATGGAGTGCCCCGCCTCGACGGCTGGCTTGTGCGCCACGCTCAGGGGCGAGACACTGACTACGATCGGCTGGCCTTCACACTCTGTTTTGTCGCCATGGTGCGAAGGATCCGGAATCCCGGCACAAAGTTCGATCAGATCCCTGTGCTCGAGGGCCCGCAGGGTGGCGGCAAATCCACTTTCCTTCGCATTCTCTCCCGCGACGATGAGCTCTTCACGGACGCCCTGCGCATTGGTGCCGATGACCGAGAAACGCTCGAGATCGCGCATGGCAAGCTAATCGTGGAACTCGGCGAGCTCGCGGGCATCGGCAAGCGCGAGCTCGCCAGCGTGAAAGCATTCGCCTCGAGACAATCCGACCGTGCCCGCTTGGCGTATGGACGCTTTGCCGTCGAAGTGCCCCGACAATTCACAGTGTGGGGCACAACAAACGACAGCGAATATCTGAGCGACCCGACCGGCAACCGGCGGTTCTGGCCTCTGAAAGTGGGTCGCATCGATCTCACGCAAGCTCGGGCCGACTGCGATCAGCTCTGGGCCGAAGCCGCAGCGCTCGAGGCGAATGGCCATCCCATCACACTACCTGAAAGACTTTGGACGACCGCGGCGGCGGTTCAACATGAACGACTTGTGTCGGACACCTGGGAAGATGCCGTTGCCCGGAAGCTCGATCTCTTCCGCAACCACACAATCAAGATCCGCACGGGTGACGTTTTGTTGGCCATCGGCGTTGATCTGGAGCGTCAGGACCGACCGGCTCAGATGCGCGCAGCCAGCGTCATGCAACGCCTCGGGTTTTCCCGTTGCAAGATCGGCCACACCCGGACGCGCGGTTGGGTGCGCGGCACCACTAACAGTGCCGACATCCTCGTATGCAACGTCAAGGGCGGTGATTTTCACGTAACGGGAGGCGAGCCATGACGGAAGGATGCTCTACCGTAGCCCGCCCTGTCGCCCTACACCGTTGCCCTACAAATAATCAATATTCTTCAGATAGTTACATAGAAGGTAGGGCATCAGAGCAACCATCTGAACGAAGAGCTGACAAATATACGGAGGGAGAAGCAAAAGGTACCGACATAGGTAGCCCTACACCCCCAGATTCGCCTTTTTCGTCGTCTTATCAAACGGTTCGGTGCGGGCCACCTCAAATTGAAAAGGTTGCTCACTCCCCCATTTCTGGCCCGCAAAACGGCATTTGGATACCGTGTCCAAGCGAGGTTTTTGAGGCATCTTCCGCTATCTCCGAGTGTGGTCAGAATTCTTACACGCAAGCCGATCTCGCGGCTCTCACTTCGTTCGGTTTCGAGTCCTGGGATAGCCTGACCGCGGCGCATGCCGATTGGATCTTGGCTGCGCTCGAGCACCTTCCGCCAGCCTGCGACGCGACCGGCCAACGCTTGGTCGACCTCACGCGCTGGTTCCTCAACACGGCCTCATGGGCCGCTTGCGTTGAGAATGGCTGGCCACTCTCCGACGTGTTCGGCGTTGCCGAGTGGACGCCTCAGCAGCGTCGCGACGTGCTCGGCCTGGTGCCAGCGCTGGCGTTCTCTCCGAAGCGTGGTCGCCGCATCGAAAGCGTGACTTCTGCTGATGCCACTCTTCGGGATCTCGACGGCCGCTCGATCATATTCCGCCGGCCGAGCCTGAACGCCGATCTCTCCGGCGTCGTGCCGTGGTGGGAAAGCCCGGTGCTCGTGAGCCGCGAGGCCGCCTGATGCGCTGGACCGAGGCTCAACTCGCGCAATACACGGCCCGGCGATCGACACCGCCGATGCCCACGGCTCGCACGCGTAAAGGCGTCCAGAAATTGGTTCTCGCAGCCAGTGAGACCGAGATCCATGAGGCGGTCGGTGATCAGCCCCCGCCAAATGCGCCTCCAGCCCCGCCAGCGAGTCACACACGGCGAAACGCGGTTTCGGCTGCCCTGACCGAGGCCGATGTGCATTTGGCCGTTGTGGCGCATCTGAGAGCCCGTTGCCGACCAGATGTCCACTGGCATCATCCAGCGACGGGCGAGCTTCGCGATCCGGGGACCGCCCGCAAGCTGCAGCGCATGGGCGTGAAGCCGGGCCTTCCGGACTTCCTCCTGCTGATCGAGGGGCGCCTTCACGGCCTCGAGCTCAAACGCGTCCGCGGCGGCCGGGTGAGTCCGGACCAGAAAGCCATGCACGTCGAGCTCGTCGCCGCTGGGGCCGTCGTCGCTGTCGCCAAGGGGCTCGACGAAGCCCTCTCCGTCTTGACCAGTTGGGGCGCGTTCGGGCCCGCCAAAGGAAAGGATCGCCGCAATGATCGGGATAGAAGCCGCCTTCGAAGGCCGCATCGGCAATGGCCCCAGCATGAGGCAGAGCCAGGCCGGGAAGCTATTCTGCACGATGTCGGTTGCCGTCGATACCGGAAAGGCGGATGAGCCACCGCAATGGGTGAGCGTGATTGTGTTTGGCGAGAAGGCCGAGGCCGCTGGCGCCCTCCTGAAGGGCTCCCGGGTCTACATCGAGGGCAGGCTCACATTGTCGACCTTCGAGCGGCAGAACGGCACGACGGATACCACGTTGAAGGTCGCGGCGAGCCTCGTGCAGCCGCTCGGTCAGATCGGTCACCGGAAGCCGAGGCAGCCAAAGAAGTCTGCCGCCACCTCGGACTGGCAGCGGCCGCTTGATCGCGCGCCGGCGGGCATGGATCAGGAGATACCGTTCTAAGCCTGTATTCAGCTTGCAACTTCAGCGCGCGCTGACCGATGGTTTCCAAGCACATCGACAGAGACACGGCGACGCGCAACCACGAGACACCGACCGGTGTTTTGGTCTCATACGACCGGAGCACTCAATGCCGAGATCACATCACCGGCGACGTCCCCGCTTCGAAGTCAACCGCCCCGCGAGGATTCATTTCGGCGATCACAGCGTGCTCGCGCGCATCCTGGATCTTTCCGAGGGAGGTGCACGATTGCGATGCGCGACCTCCGAGTGGCTGCCGTCTATCCTTGAGGTTGAAGACGCGAAGGGTCGGCGCTATCGCGCAGCTCTCGTGTGGCAAGGCCAGAATGAAATCGGTGTGCGTTGGCTGAACGATGGCCCAGACGTGACGATCTCGCCGTCATTCGGGCGGCGAAGCCGCACTTAGACCGACAATAAGATCAGTGGGCGGCGCGTTCGGTAAGACCTGCTTTACCATGTTGAGCCAAGATCGCGTTGTTGCGCTTATTGGCGCCGCCGGCTCCCCCTTTCCCCTTGCTGGCGGCGCCCTTTCCCGTTCGTCCCGATAGCGCGCCTTCCAATACTACGCAGCCCGTTGCGGCACCTGGGAGTAGTCGGTTTCCGCCTCAGCCTTCGACAGGTCGTAGGCCTTCTGCAGGTTCATCCAGAAGTCGGCCGTGGTGCAAAAGTAGCGGCCCAGCCGGATGGCCGTGTCGGCCGTCATGCCACGCCGCTCGCGAGCCAGCTCAGAAATGCGGTTCGCCGGGACGTGGATCGCCTCGGCGAGCTGGCGGGCGCTGATGCCCAGGGGAATCATGAACTCCTCGCGAAGCACTTCACCCGGGTGAGTGCGAATCCGCGGCTTGTTGGCCATTGTCTTCACCTCATCAGTGATAGTCGACGATCTCCACGTCTTCGGCGCCCTGCTCTGTCCATCGGAAGCAGATGCGCCACTGATCGTTGATCCGAATCGAGTGTTGCCCTTGCCGGTCACGTGAAAGCGCCTCAAGGCGATTGCCCGGTGGACTTCGTAAGTCGCCGAGCGCGCCTGCAGCATCGAGCATATCCAGTTTCCGCTTCACGACCTTCTGGAACGATTGCCACTGGGATGGGCATTTGCCGCTCTCGAAGAAAGCGCGGGTCTCTTTGCTCGCGAAGCTCCGGATCATGTGCCCTGTATACGATACGTATCTCGTATTGGTCAATGAAATTGACTCTGAATGTCAGTTTCGTTGCCATGGCATCCGGCGCTCCTGGAGCGCCCTCGTTTCGAGGAACCGAACATCCTAATGCTCTGTTTTTCTGATCTCAGGCAGCCGCGGAGATCGCTATGACCAGCCCAACGAAAGGGAATCCCGAACACATCCGTCAGGAAGAACCAGGGCGGCGTGACAAGGGCGATGATGGCTTCAAGAAGATCGACAAGACCAAGGGCGCGGACAATCAGGTCGCAATTCCTAATGGCGGCCAGTCGCGAGATGCCGTGAAAGAGGACCGCGGATAGACCCTGGCGCATGACGCGATGCACGACCCGCCGAAGTCCGTCACGCGCGTAGGGCGTTCAAAAACTCTCTAGGCGAAGGAAAATTGTCGCGCATCCACAATTCCGGGCGCCACGGGTTAGGGTTTTGTAAGGGTTCGAGGCTCGATCCGCCGTCCGACCGCCGTTGCCGGGCATCGCCTCTTATACGGCGGCAGAAAACTCTTCGTGTTGTCGCTCTCGTAAGACAAATGCGGACCACAGCCACAACGTCCGGTCGCGCGATAGCGCGTCACGAAGCTCCGCGACCCTTAGTGCAACCTTAGTGTTCTTTAAGGTCCGCCGAAACTAGCGCTCCGAGACAATTACGCTGCTCATCCGCGATGGACTATGCAGGCGGGAGCCTTTATGGCTGCGGAAAACTGTCGCTGAGTAACGATTTCCGTACGAAGCTTGTGAGCCGGCGGAGCGAGCCGGTGACGACCATCGCCAAGGTCGCACACATGCTGCTCTGCCACAGCCGAATGCCGGGCCTCCTAGGCCCGTAGGCTCACGGTGTTCACTGCTCGGGGACCTGCTGTCCAACCGTGGCGCTTGCCGGCACTGCAGCAGCGCACGTGGTGCGAGCTTGTATCAAATCGGCAGTCATTGCGCGCCCCACCTCGAATGCCATCGTTTCGAACAGCTCCACGTCTTTCTCGCCGAACTCGCGCGGCTCGTCGTCAAGTATGCAGAATGCGCCGAACACGACTCCCTCTTTCGACCGGAGTGGGTAGCCCGCGTAGAACCGTACTCCCCAGCGTGTGATCGCCGCGCTATCCGCAAAGCGGGGATCCCGATCGGTGTCGGGTATCACCAGCGCTTCCTCACTTGCGACAACGTATTTGCAGATCGCATCGTCACGCGGCATCGGCAAGAGCACGCCCGCTTCGTCCGTGACGCTCCCGGGGAAATCGCCGCATTGCCCAACACAATATCCGCGCTCATCGTCAACAATCGTGATGACGCTCATATTGGCGTTGAATATATCCGCTGCGCGCTTCGCGATCGCATCAAGGGCATCTCGGTGGTCTCCACTTAGAAGACCGCTCATATGCAGAGCCGCAACGCGCTCTGCGCTGTGGGCTGGGAATTCGGCTTGTTGTGTCTCCTTGGTTTCGTCCGGAGCCACAATGCGATGAATCCGACGTACCGCCTCGTCGACCGAATTGACAAGTGCGTCAGGCCCTAGTCGCTCTAGCGCTGCCTCATTGAGCAACTCAGGCGGGGCGTTCCACAGCGCGAGGACGATATGTAGATCCGGCCAGCGCATCCGCAATCGTCGCACAAAATGGCGCGCGGGAATCGCAGGGTTATCACCGAAATAGCTGATGCAGACCGTTTCCCTACCTGTCAGAGGAAGCTTCTCTACGTAATGGCGATTGACTGACGCGAGCGGCCTCGCCGCCGCGGGAACTCCTTCCAGCCTAAGGGCGTGGGCAAGAATACGGGCGGCGATCGCATCGATCTCCCATTTGCCGCCGATGCAGATGACCTCGGCCGGCGCAATCCCCTCGGTGGGCTCCTCATCGCCCAATTCATCCAGCATCGTGTCCATGCCGGTCGCGAAGCGCAAGCGGTGCGCGGCGCTCGCGCTTCCGAGGTAGTCGTCGCTGGCTCTGCGCAACACGTCGATACAAATATCATTATAGAAATCGCGCACGGAAGATGTCTGGATTTTCTCGCTCGCAAGCTCGACCGCCTCATCGAGATCGCTCGCGATCAACCGCTGGTAAATGCGGGTAGGAAGATCAAGAACCGGAGTCGAGCCCAGTAGGGTGTCAAGAAACTGCAGCTGCGGGAAATTGCGCCCGAAAACCAGGAGACACACCGTGATCGGGGTCGAAAGGATTAGGCCAGCCGGCCCCCAGAGCGCCGTCCAGAACATCGCCGAGACGATCAATGAAATAGCCGAGAGCCCCGTGCTCGCTCCGTATAACAGAGGCTCGACGATGTTGTTGCTGATGAGCTCTAGAAGCACGATGAGCGCTACCGTCCAGAGCACCATGTTCCAGCCGTCGTCCACCGCGAAGGCGAGCGCGATTGGAAAAATGGCGCCGATCATCGGGCCAAGGTACGGAACAAAACGCAAGAATGCGGCCAGCGAGCCCCATAACGCTGCGCCCGGTACTCCAATAATCCACAGACCGATCGCCAGCGGGACGCCGTAGCTGACGTTGACCGCAATCTGCATAAGCAAATACTTGCTGACTCGAGTTCCAGCTTCTTCCATCGATTCTGTGGACCGATGAATGTTCCCGCCCACCAGGCGCAGGAAGCGGTCGCGCAGATCAGTGCGATCAACAAGCGCGAGAAAGACGAAGATCAGGATGATACCACCGGTTGCGAGCGGCTCGAGCGCTCGAACAAGCCAAGCAAAGGCTTGCTCGAATGGCGTCTGGCGCGGGGGAATGGTCTCGACGCGCTGCACGGGCTCGCGGGGTTCCGCGGCGGGCGGTGTTGAAACTTCCTTTTGCACGCGCTCGACCGTGTTCAGGACCCTGCTCAAGGCTCCAGGCGCACTAAGGCTTTCACGTATATCGGAGAGCTTCCTCAGCATTGTCGTCTGGTAGGTGGGCAGCTCGATAGCCAAAGTGCGGACCTGCGCTGCCAAGAGAAACCCCACGACGGATAGGACAATCAGCAGGGTCATCATAACCGTTATGGTCGAAATTACGCGCGGCAGCCCCTGTCGCGTGAGCCAAGTCACGGGTGGGTTCAAGGCGAAGCTGATAAGGAACGCGGCTGCAAGCGGAATGAGAATGTCACGCCCGTAATAGAGGGCCGCAAGTATCAGTGCTGCCGAGAGGAGTGCCGCCGCTAGAAATACAATGTACCCCTCTGATACCGGCGGGGAGCCGCCCTCAGTCTCGCTAAGCCGCACGTCTTTCGACACAGAATCATAGGCCATGCAGGCACCCCGCTACGCAGACCAAGAACGCTACACCAAGGGAGGAGTTCCACGCCTGCCCCTTCCTAATAAACCGGAGGGACAGCAGACCTGCCTGACGTGTGAGCCCGCGCAGCCTCCGAGCGGCAATCGGCGTTGAAAAATGCCTCCTGCCTCCAATCCTTCCGCTGCTCTACGCTTGGGGGCAAAGAAACTCGCACATGATGGGGTCAATATTGCACTCCAATGCGGGGGGAACAGTTACGCGCCGATTGACGCCTTGGGGTAACCTTAGTGTCCCCTCCTCGCGCGTAGGAGCGTTAAAAAACTGTCGCCCAGGACCAAACCCCAGCGTGTGCGTGCTGACTGACGCCTCTCGCGTACTGCGCGAGAATTGTAGCTGGGCGCCAATATCCCTGGCACGTGAGGGTGAAGTGAGGGTTCCCCTTCCGGCTTTCCTCCGCCCACATGTCCCTTTTGGGGCCGGAAGAAACTGTTGCTCGCCCACAATTTCAACGGTGCTGCCTATGCCTAGTTCGCCCTCCGCTCCGGAATTCCAAGGTTGCTCATGGCGCCCTGCTCACCAGCACGAAGCGCCCGGCTGAGCCAGAACAGGTTCTGGTACGGCAGCAGGCGACGCACAGCGCGGATGTCAGCCTGGGAGACGTCTCCGGTGGCCGCGGCCCCGAGCGTCGTCATGACGTCCTGAGCCGCACCGAAGGACGGTCCGAGCATCGAGCCCGTCACATTCTGCGATGCGAACCGGCTGATGGGGCGATCGGAGCCGGCCAGGATCCGGTTCGCCGAGACGTTGCCGCGGGTGACCTTGTGCAAAGTCTGGTCGACGTCGGTCAACCACCCGATCACGCCGGAGTTCGCAACACCGGCGTAGACCCATTCCGCGGTTGTCTTTGGCGGACCCTTGTCCTCCTTGCCGTGGATGACGCCCTTCAGGCGCTCCGAGAGCATGCCAAGCGCGATCATGCCGGCGAGGGCCGTGATCACCGCAGCGTCGAGCTCCTGCATGGCGGGGATCAGCGTCCGCTGGATCGAGACGAGCTGGAAGGTACGGAACTGGGCGATGACGCTGCCGACCGTCCCTGACGTCCAGAGCGGGCGCTCCTGTCCGGGCGTCACGATGGTGATGTCGGCTTCCCGGCGTACGGCAGCCCGCAGCGCCGCAGCGGCCCGGCGCGCCATGTCGGTGCTATCCCATTCGTTCGCGTTCGCCAGCCAGAGGCGACCGTGCATACCGCCATGCTTGCGGTACTGCTCCGCGATCTCCATCGCCATCTCCGGGCCGATGCCGGACTTCGCAAGCTTTGAACGTTGCGTCTTCGAGATGCGGCCGTTGGCGAGGTCCATCGATGCGCGCAGCACGCGGTTCACAGTCATGGCGCCGGAAAGCTGCTTCAGCGTCGCGTTCCAAGGGTCCATCAGGGTGAGGCGGCCGAACTTCTTCGTCGCCGCCTGCATCGTCTGATCGAACCGGGAATGCCCGCCGAAATCATCGAAGGCGTCCCACAGCATGCCGCCGCGCGACATCACGAGATCCAGCCCCGCGCTCATCTCCTTCGCCTGGTCCAGCGAAACGCGGAGGCCTTTGAAATTCGTTGCGAGCGTCGAGAAGAGGTCGACATTGCCACGGAAGCCGTGGGTCACGAGAAGCTTCATCGGATCCGAGATCGACGATGCGACCACCGAGCCCATCAGTCGAAGAACATTCCATTCCTTCACGCGCCGCGCGGTCCACTGCGACCAGCCGGTCGGGTCCTGCCCGAGATTGTAAGTGCCGCGGAGACGCTTTGCGATCGCAATGAGATCGTTCTGCGCGCGCCGGGCCTCCTGTTGGATCGCTGCAGATTTGCCTGGGCTTTCGGTCGTGCGCCGGTCCGCGTCCTCCTGGATTTGCCGCAAAGCTTCTCGCATGTTGATGTCGCCGAACTCCCGCGCCAGGGCCACGTCAGGCGCCATGGAGCGAACGTAGGACGAGGCGACGCGCTCGATATCGTCATCCAGGAAATCGGCGAACGCGTGCCCCTGCGCCGATACGAACAGGTCCGGGATCTTCAACGTCCGCGCCTGCAGCGGGCCTGTCTTGCCCTCGAGGAACATGGGGTCGAACGGATTGATCATCCGGCCCGCAGGCGAGCCTGTGATCTTCGCGATGGTCTCTTCGGCGATCGATTGCAGCTCGTCGCTCCCCGCATCGGCGTAGAAGCGCATCTCGTCCATTTGGGCGAGGATCTTCTGCATGTCCTTCTCGGCGCCGCGACCAGCCTTCTGCCCTGCCGATTCGATCTTGCGAAGGAATGCCTCGAGCGCATCGATCTGTTCGTCGAACGACTTGCCGGCCATCCTCGCAGCGAGTTCGTCGCCCCCTTCGATGCCGAGCGTGCTCGCGACGCGACGAACGGTGTTCCAAAGCTCGGGAGAGACCTGAGGCTCCTCCGCGCCGGGTCGGATGGATGGTTCGTCCGCCATCGCATAGAGCTGATCGCTCCCACGCTCACGCGCAACTCTCTCGGCAATGCCCCTCAGACGATCGCCCTCGCGGGCCGCGATGTCTCCACCGCTGATCCGTGCCAAGACATCGTCGGCCGTCTGGAAGCCGAGGCCACGCAAAGCATTGCCAAGCCGCTCCAGCATGGCCTTGATGCGCTCGAAGAGCGTTGCGGCCTCGGGGCGGATGCGCTCGCCGCGTGTCCACGACTCCATGAGGGAGGCGACCAACTCCTGATCGATCAGATCGTCCACAAGCGCTTTGCGTTCCGGCGTTCCGGCCGCGAGATCGCCAAGTTGCCGTTCATAGTGGGTGCGGTATGCTTCGGGGCCATGCAGCAGATGACCATCGTCATCGACCACGTGCATGGCCTTGCCAGCCAGGGAGCGACGGGCCTCCCCGACAAGAAGTTGCCACTCGGCCGTCGTGTACAGATTGAGGCTTTTCAGCGCATGAACAAGCTCGTGATTGACCGCACTGTAAACCTCGCCGTGCTCAAGCGACTTCCGAATAAGGATCTCGGGCGGGCTGAAAACGAACTGGGCACGCGAACCACTCCCGCCAGCGCCGAGGCTGTCGACGAACCGAACACCCACACCTGCCGGGAGCGCCTTGCTGATCTCGGCAAGGATCGCTGCGCGTTCCGACTCGGTGGCGGGCGATAGGGCTTCGCCCATCCGGGGCTCGCGGCTGCGGTCGATGTCGTCACGCAGCGCGAACAACTGCTCCCCACCCCTGACGATCTGCTCGGATTCCGGGACGTCGTAGTCGAGCCACGGAGGACGGGCGCGGCGTTCTTCGGGGGTGAGGGCCATGCGCTTCTCGACCGTACGGGCCTCGACCTCGCCGGCGAGACGATTGTACATATCCGCCGTCGTAGACCGGTCCGGGATGCCACCGGTCGCGAAACTCTCCCGACGCTGCAGAGCGTGCTGCAGCTCGTGGTGCCAGGACGATAGCCTTGCATCGTCGCCAATCGTGATGCGCTCGTCGCCATCGCCGAACAAGCGAGACAGCCACCCACCGCGTGGCGTGTACGCTCCACCGTCCCCGAACTCCGAGCCCACGGCAATCCGATCCAGGTCCGGGTAGGCATCAAACAGCTCATCATGAGCAACGACGTTACGTAGGGGTGACATCTCGTACGAGCCCCTGACGGAGGCCGTGTCGATTGAGGCTGCCGCGTCACTGATCTCGAACCGCCAGCGGCCATCGACGCCCTTGAACCAGCCCGTCTCGGTCCAGATGCGGGCCCGGTCCTCGTTCGCACGACTCATCTCTTTCGCGCGGCTCAGCGCATCCAGGTCCGCCGTCTTTGCCCTCTCCCCGGCAAACGCGAACAGCCTCCCATCAGGAGACGCAGCAGCGGCGGTGATGTCCTCGGAGCGCAAGCGCTGCACTGCATCCCGCCGCCAATCCGCCCTGGCCTCGCGCCGTGCTGCTTCGCCCGAAAGAATCGCCTGCACCACGTCCTCGCGGGACTGGAAGCCGTAGCCCTTTAGCGCTTGCCGGATGCGCTCCATGATCTGACGGACGCGCTCGACGATGGTGTTCGCGGGGCCTTCGACCGCGCCAGAGAGGCGAGCTTGGATGTACGAGGCAGCGGCCTCTTCATCGAGAATGCTTTCGAGATTCGGACGCCCCTTGTAGGCCTCGCGGTAGCGCAGCTCGTCGACAAAGGTGCCGGTCTCGCGAGCAAGGTTTGCCAGGGTCGCAACTTCCTCCGGCGAAACGTGGCCTCGCGTCACCAGGGTGTGCACGGCCTCATGGCCGATCTTTGCAACGGGATCGACCGCTGAAAGGGCGAGTTGAATGTGTCCGGTCGTCGTGTCGGACGTGGCATCAAGCAGATCACCGGCAGCCGAGCGAAGGGCTGGCGCCAACCGGATTTCAGTTCCTTCCGGCGTGATCTTCTTGCCGAAAGCCAATGCTTCCTCGATCGCCGCTTGGAGATGCGTCACTTGTCGACGAGCGCGCTGGCGCATCGCAATGTCGTACAAATCACCACCGCCGGACGACGGATCGATTTCCCGCAAGGCCTTCTGAGCTTCGGAGATCTGCGTTCGAAGATTGTCGATCTCCGCTTTCAGCATCTGCCGCTCGTCCGGGTCTGATGCCCGGCGCAGCTGCTCCTCGAGGCCCGACAGGCGGACACGATCCTGCTCGATATCCTGCTTCACACGGCGAGCAATCTGCGACTGCCTGCGCAGCCATTGCGTCATCAGGTTGCGAGCTTCGGTTTCGTTTTTCGCGGCCAACACCCCGCTTGCCTCGAGCTCAGCCCGGAGGTCATCTGCCAAATCCCAGCTTCGCAGCCCTTCGCTGTCGCGCTCGCGTATGACGCGACCACCGCGGACATCCTCGTCGATCAGAGCCAATAGCTCATTGATCGTCGGCCGGTCCGCGCGCGTGCCAAAGAAGCCTTCCTCCCAAGCTCGCAGTGCGACGTCATCAAGGGACGAGCCCTTCTTGTTGTTGATGAGCTTGCCTGCCTCGCGCCGGCTGCCGAGCATGAGCTCCATGTCCCGGCCGGCATCCTTGATCCCGCCATTCCGCCTGATCCATTGGGCGAGCGTTTCCGGCTTCTTGGGCGGTGCCTTCGCCGCAAAGCGCCAGGCCGTCAGATGCGACTCGAGCAAATCGGGATCCACGGCCCACCGTTGGCGCAGTTCGGCAATGTCGGCCTTCAGCCGAGCGATCTCGGACGTCGACTGATCGCCGCCACTCTGTCTGGCGCGAAGCTCCTCTTCGAGGCGCGAAAGCTCTTGGCGAACACGACTTTGCCCCTTCGACATCCAATCGACCAGGATGTCGCGGAACTTCGTGTGCTCCTCGAGGATCTTCGGAACGTCATAGCGGCGCATGACATAGCCGGCCAGGAAGTCCGTGTCCTCCGGGAACAACCCGAGTTTCTTTGCCTGATCGCGGAACACATTGAACACGTCCTTACGGATTGCCTCGGCTGCCTTTCGGACCTCGGGAATGGCGTGGGTGATGCCGCCATCGGGGCTCTCTGTCCGAAGCGCACGCGTGACCTCACGTTTGAAGTCCTGATAGGAGAGCTTGTTCGGTCCGCTACCTTCGATCCAAGCGCGGCTCTGTGAGAACCATGCCTGCGGATCCTGGAATCGATGCTCCGAGAACGCCTGCTGCAGGCCCTCCTGCATGCGGTAGAGCGCCAGGTCGCCGTCGATCTTGATGCGGGCCTCCACCGATCCGCCCTCGGGACCTGTCGGAATGCCGAGCTTATTCTGCTCCAGCATCATCGGCATGTCCGCCAGCCGGGTCGCCGCATCACGAGCGGCTCGGTTCTCTGATCCGATCAGACGCGACAGCGGATTCGTCCAGCGGAAGGCCTTCTCCAGCCCGAATGCCGGCGCGAGCTTGTTCTCCTGGATCGTGCGCGAGGCGGCAGCACCGGCATCGGCGGCAACGCCGCCCGCAATCGGTTGACCAGCCGTATCGAACTTTGGGAACGGATCGGCCGCCGGTTCGATCCCAGCTAGCCGTCGCGCTTCGACGATGTCCCGATCAATCGCCGCTGAAGCGCGCGCCAGGCGTCGAGATCCATAGGCGCTGACACCGCCGCCAATGAGCCCTCCGAGGACGACACCGCCGCCAACGTTGAGCATGCTCTCGGTGAAGGTGCGTGTCTCGCGCG
>Ga0180220_1001949_pt1 | contig 14133 bp, 13 predicted proteins | sample eDN5th37CBELigBY_FD_151335 | JGI IMG/M metagenome (GOLD analysis project Ga0180220, IMG submission 151335) | Enriched backyard soil microbial communities from Emeryville, California, USA - eDNA 5th pass 37_C BE-Lig BY (version 2) (version 2) | ecosystem: Environmental > Terrestrial > Soil >... | reverse complement strand
CCGGCTCTACTACTTCTGTATAATCTTTTTTACTAACCTCACCTTTTGCACGAAAACCGGCAATACTATCTGCAAGCCCTGAAATCACTTCTACCATAGTATTAGAATAAAGTACCTTCCTGTTTTGATTAACATGACAAGCAGAAAAAGGTTCTTCAGCATTGTATCAAAAAAATTTACACAAAAATAAACCTGCTTTTTTCAGATTAAATTCTATTAGATTCGTGCCTTAAAATAGTAGAAATTATAAAAGATGATCGGTACAGAGAATAGTAGTTTAAGCCGCGGATGGACAGCGTTTTTTGCCTTATGCATTTTTTTCCAGTTTACAGCATGCCAGACACAGACTTCAACAGAAAGGCTTAGCAATTCAACTTCTCTGGAAAAGCCTGACGCTACAGTTAGTAACGAGAATAAAGATGCAGCAGAAGAAAAAACGGAAGAAGAAACCATAACCGCGGACGCAGAAACAATCATTGCCCGCAAGCAGGTTCCCATACTTTGCTACCATAGGATCAGGGAATGGAAAGCATCCGATTCAAAAGCTGCAAAAGACTATATCGTACAGGTACAGGATTTTAAAAACCAGATAAAGATGCTGGCCGACAGCGGCTATCATACCGTGCTTCCTGATCAGTTATACAGTTATCTCACAAAAGGCACTCCTCTCCCGCCCAAACCCATCATGCTGACCTTTGATGATACTGTGCTTGAGCAGTTTACTATTGCTAAACCTGAGATGGAAAAATATGGTTTTAAAGGTGTTTTTTTCATCATGACCGTTTCCATCGGCCGGCCGGGCTATATGAGCAAGGAACAAATAAAAGAATTATCGGATGCGGGACATGCTATCGGAAGCCATACTTGGGACCATCATAATTTTAAAAAATATCAGGGAGATGATTGGGTAACACAGATCGAAAAACCAACTAAAACACTCGAGGGAATTACAGGAAAACCAATCAAGTATTTTGCTTATCCCTTCGGTTTATGGAACCAGGAAGGGATTCCTGAATTAGAAAAACGGGGCTTTATCGCGGCCTTCCAGCTGGCCGAAAAAAGGGATCCCGTTTATCCGCTTTATACCATCCGCCGGATTATTCCAAGCGGTTACTGGAGCACAAAAACACTACATAATAGCATTGTAAAGAGCTTTTAGTAAAGCCCCAGGCATCTTCATAAAACAAAGGTTTGAGTGGTAAGCTGAATTAAATTTACAACCAGATGCCTGTTTAATGTCTTTTGCTGAGAGAATCAGCTGCCGCCAGCAGCCTCAGAATTTTCTTACCGCGTACCTGCAGAGCGGCGCTGCTGTCTTTCTGCAGAAAGCGTATCTGCTCTGCCAGTTCTTCCTTTATCCAGTCAAATCTTCTGCTGAAATCAAAAAGAATATCCAGACAATTCGCTTTAACAGCCACAGGCGAACGCGGATCGATCAGCCATTCAACTACCGCTTCAACCAATGGTTCAAATATATTATCTGGAAACTGCTGAAGTGTAAATTGTAACGAGGGATGTTTCAGGATATTGGTATAATGTCGCTGACAGCTGCGATTGTCCTGGCTGGGAAAAATTCGGATAAACTTATCAAGCTGAGGATAAAAATGTTCAGGGTTATATTCCAGAACATTTTCCAACACCCAGGCCGCTCGGAACGCGGTTTTTTTATCTCCTGATAAACTTAATTCCATAAGGTACCCGATAGAAGCATCTGAATGCAGGGCACGCTTTGCCAGCTCATCTGCCTGCTTCTTCGTTAGTGTTTTTGAAATCTCCGCAAGGAGTTCATCATTATTCATTTTGTATAACATCAACGTCATTAAAATTAATAAATCCGCCTTAATTTTCTATGGCTTTGAAATTCCGTACCTTTGCAAACTCATTTTACAAAACATGATTACAGTATCCAATCTATCTTTACGTTTCGGAAAACGCACACTCTTTGAAGATGTAAACTTAAAATTTACTCCCGGCAACTGCTATGGCATTATTGGTGCCAATGGTGCGGGCAAGTCAACATTCCTTAAAATTCTTTCCGGTGATGTTGATCCTACAACCGGTTCGGTAAGTTTTACACCTGGAGAGCGGATGGCGGTTTTGAAACAGAACCACTACGAGTTCGATGAATTTCCTGTTATCGAAACTGTTTTGATGGGCCATTCCGAGCTGTATAAGGTGATGAAAGAGAAAGATGCGCTTTATGCTAAAGAAGATTTTACAGAGAAAGACGGTGAGCGTGCCGGCGAACTCGAAAATATCTTCGCGGAAATGGATGGCTGGAGCGCTGAAAACAACGCCGCTTCCCTGTTAAGTAATCTTGGAATCAAAGAAGAACAGCATTATAAATTAGTTAAAGAGCTGGATGGGAATGAGAAAGTACGTGTATTGCTTGCCCAAGCCCTGTTTGGCAGTCCCGATATCTTACTGCTTGACGAGCCGACCAATGATTTAGATATTCATACCATTGCCTGGCTGGAAGACTTTCTTGCAGGATATGAAGCCACTGTCCTTGTAGTTTCGCACGACCGTCACTTTCTGGATGCCGTCTGCACTCATGTTGTAGATATTGATTTTGGTAAGATGACAATTTTTACCGGAAATTATTCTTTCTGGTACGAATCAAGCCAGCTTGCTCTGCGTCAGCGTGCCGATCAGAATAAAAAAATGGAGGATAAGGTAAAGGAACTTCAGGAGTTTATCCGGCGTTTCAGCGCCAATGCTTCAAAATCACGGCAAGCTACCAGTAGAAAAAAAGCGCTGGATAAAATCAATCTTGAAGAAATAAAGCCTTCAAACAGAAAATATCCCGCGATTATGTTCAATAACCAGGAACGTGAAGCAGGCGATCAGATCCTTCAGGTTGAAAAGCTGAAGAAAGAATTAAATGGAGAGATATTATTTGACAACGTTGACTTTCTGGTAAATAAAGGCGATAAAATAGCGGTACTTGCACAAAACAGCCTGGCAACAACAGCTTTTTACGAGGTTTTAGCGGGAAAAGACAACGATTTTTCGGGCAGTTTTAAATGGGGCGTTACTATCAACACCGCTTACATTCCCAACGACAATACGGAATACTTCGAAGGAAAAGACCTGAACCTGATCGACTGGCTGAGGGAATATTCAGAAGCAGAAAAAGACGAACAATTTATTCGGAGCTTTCTCGGAAGAATGCTTTTTTCGGGCGAAGAAGTCTTAAAAAAATGTTCGGTTTTATCTGGAGGTGAAAAAATGCGTTGTATGTTCTCAAAAATGATGCTGCAGCAAGCCAATGTATTGATGTTTGACGAGCCTACCAACCACCTCGACCTGGAGTCTATCACAGCTTTAAACAACGGCATGAACGATTTTAAAGGAACTATACTGTTCACTTCACGTGACCACGAACTTACACGGACAGCAGCAAACCGCATTATTGAACTCACTCCCGGAGGTATAATCGACAAGCTGATGGAGTACGATGAATACATTCAGAGCGAGGCGGTAAAGCAACAGCGTGAAGAGCTGTATGCACTGGCCTAAGCTTCCCGCTGCTGCTTATTTACTTCCAAAGCTGGTCGAATAATACGGAGAAGTAATACATTCCTCCGACAAGAGGATCTCCATAGGACGTAATGTAATAGCGGTTCAATAAATTTGAGCCGCCAAACTTCAATATCGCGTTATATTGTGAAAGCTTGTAGCTGATCTGCGCATCCAAAGTACCAAATGCCGGAACTTCACCGTTTACAAAACCAGAACGCCAGTAGAAGCCGTTCTGCCAGCGATATACTGCCTTAAATCCAGTATTCTTTAAAATTTCCCTACTGGAAACACCGACATTGAATATCACATCAGGAATGTTAAAGCCGCCAGTATACGATTCAGGAAGAGCATCAGCCCTGCTGTAAGAGACATTTCCGTTAAACGACAGCTTTTTCCAGGTATAAGCTGCGCCCAGCCCTGCACCCCACAAATTAAGGTTTTCACTTATGTTAACAGGAATCAGGAAACGTCTCATCTGCTGTAATCCCGCGGCGGCATTTTCCCTTTGATAAATATCTATGTAAGAAATATAATTAGTATACAGACTATAATGGGCAGACGCATTAAGTTCCAAAGCTGATGAAAGTTTTCCATTGTATCCAAGTTCAAATGACTGGATATTTTCGGGGCGGACTCCTTCCCGATCAAAAAAGTATTCTTCCAGTATTTTATTTTCAGATGCCTGATATCCCCGGTAACTTGCGGCAGTATAGGGCCTGTTAGTATAAAGATCGTATTTTTCAATCATTTCCGGCAGCCCTCCTGTCAGATGCGTTCCGCCGCTGCCCATAACATAATCAAGATATTGATTTTGAATAGAAGGATTGCGATAGCGAAGCTGATAGGAAGCCCGCAGCTGATTATTATCGTTAACCAAGAAAAAACTACTTACCCCCGGCGAAAACAATGCTTCAAAATCACCGCTTTGATCAAAACGTAATGAACCAATCAGTTTCATTCGTTTAGAAATATTTTTTCCTGCTTGAAGAAAACCACTGTATTCATCGGTTTGGATACTTCTATCGGCATCGCCAAAGAAAGTTCCACCAGTTTTGGGCTTATATTTACGGTAAGATGCGGCCGCCTGCAAATCCAATTTGTGCTTAAGCATGGTAGAAAAATCATAAGCCGCTTCATAATGAAAAAGGGCCGAATGGTCTACTAGTCTGGTTCCCTGGCCATTTCCTATCGTTTTAGCAGAGAGGTCGGTTTTTAGAGAATTATATGCGGCTGAACCTGCTTCCGGCCGCTCATTATCAGCCGCTGCTCTTGCGGCATCATGGGCATTTTGCTCGGAGCTGCCGGCAAGCCTTTTTCCTGCGTAAGTTTCGGCATACTGCCGCATCCAGATATCAGAAGGCTTCCAGGCTTCATTAATCATGCTTCCCAGCATGGAGACATTATACGAATCGCCCGCGTGCTGTTGTACCGTATACGCTTTCAACATAAAATCTCTGCCCTTTAATTCCAACTTATACTGTCCGATGTTAAAATTCTTAAGGGCATACCGATCAAAATTAGTAAATACGCCGCTTCCTGCCCCCCAGCGTGCCAGCAGCGAGGCTTCAATGCCTGGCTTCAATTTATAATGCATTGCTCCGGATACATTAAAAGAGCGGGCATAACTATCATTCAATAAATCCCTTTCTGAATAGCCAGTACGCGTAACCGCAAGCTTTGGAAGCAGACCTTCATTATACGCCCGGACCACCGTCTGGTCCGGCTGAGGAATACAATCGCAGGGAATGCCGGGATACTGCTCTTTAACCGCCTGTCCAATCTGATGAAGTGTCAGCGCTTCGGGTTCATCGCCGTAGATGTTTACACCATCATATGCAGGATCAGTTTCTCTGTTTCCAGCCTGCATACGCATATTGATACGATTAAAGTTTGACACATCCCGCGACTGCCAGTCTTCACCCTGACTGTAAGAAACGGAGGTTTTGAAAGCAAAACGACTGTTTAACACTTTCGCATAGCGCAGCGCCATAGTTTCCCATGGTGAGGCTTTATGAGAGAAACCATTTAAATGATTAAACCCAACCCGGTAATGGGCACTTAAGCCCGGATAATCAAACGGGCTTTTTGAATTGATATGTAAAGCTCCATTTACTCCACCCGATCTATCTGCCGGAGAAAACAGCTTTACCTCAACCGCATCGATAGCGGGAATAGCGCCAATCGGTCCGGGATTAAAATTAAAACCAGGCAGCCGGCTGTCCATCCCATCAATAAACTGAAGGAAACGGCTGCCATTATCCCATCCCCTGCTGTAAATATTCTGGAAAAGAAAACCTTGTGTATTAGCGGATATGCCTTTAAATTTCAAAAGCGCATCATAATAAAAAGGCTCAGGACTAAATACAAAATCACTTGCTGCCATAGAATCGGCAGGGGTACCAGGGTCCATATTGTCAGCTTGAGGCTGCTGGGCCAGAAGTAATGCAGACAACAGGGAAAAACATAAGAAAGGTAGAGTTTTCTTCATATTACTTATTTTTCAATGATAGATGAAGGCGCATCAGAGTGCGGCAGCCACAGCAATTGCTAATCCTTTACAGTATTGATTTCACCCTTTTTACACTAACGCCACAGTTTTAACCAAAAAAACTAATTTTTTGTTTGCCTTTTGTGAGATTATTTTCTCAATTAATTAGACATTATTCACGTGAAGTACCTGAGATGTGTTTTTTTACACAATAAATAGCGGGAACCGGCTCTGTTTAATCCGGCGCCTAAGAATTTCAGAACAATACAAATAGAAGTCATTAAGTCACTTTCCGTTATTTCTCATAAAAAGCAAAAAAGCGATCTCGATACAGCTTAAAATTTCATATATCCCATTCTATAAACACTACACCTGAGAAAATATCACTACTAGGCATTTCTTTTATAAATAATCAGAAAAGATTAAATTTTATGAATTCATAGAACAGATTCGTACGTATCGATCTTTCCCATTCTGGCTTTTGCATCTATCTTTGCTTTGTGGATACAGTTACAGCCAAGCGGATTTTTTCTGTTAGTTCTGAGGAGTTTGAGCCTTTGGCCCTTGATATTTTTCGTTTCCAAGCCCGGGAGTGCCGCGTTTATAGCGAATTTATTTATCATTTAGGAGTAAACCCTGAAAAAGTTGCCCGGATAGAAGAGGTTCCTTTTCTCCCCATTGAATTTTTCAAAACCCATCAAGTTACAGCTTCGGAGGATCCGCCGGAAATAATCTTTACCAGCTCAGGCACGACGGGAACAAGCCAAAGCCGCCATCTGGTCACTCAGCTCAGCTTGTATGAACAGAGCTTTCGAAAAGGCTTCGAGACTTTTTATGGCAGCATTGCAGATTATACTGTTCTGGCACTCCTTCCCTCTTATTTAGAGCGTGAGGGATCATCGCTGATTTACATGGCTGATGCTTTTATCCACGAAAGCGCAAATAATAAAAGCGGGTATTTCCTGTTCAATCATGATGAATTATACACTACACTAATGAATCTTAAAGATCAAAAAAAACGAACCTTGCTTATTGGTGTTACGTATGCTCTTTTAGATTTTGCAGAGACTTACAAACTGAATTTTCCTGAATTGATTGTGATGGAAACAGGCGGAATGAAAGGAAGGAGGAAAGAGATGACCCGGGAAGAACTCCATGAAATACTGTGCCGCGGATTCGGGGTAAGTTCTATTCATTCAGAATACGGAATGACAGAACTCTTATCACAAGCTTACTCTAAAGGAAATGGAAGGTTTCAATGTCCGCCCTGGATGAAAGTTTTGATCAGAGATATTAATGATCCTTTTTTCATTATGGAAACAGGAAGAAGCGGCGGACTGAATATTATAGACTTAGCTAATGTAAACTCTTGTTCGTTTATCGCTTCGCAAGACCTCGGGAAGCTGCATTCCAATGGTTATTTTGAAGTTCTGGGACGTTTCGACAATAGCGATATAAGAGGATGCAACCTTTTAGTTCAATAATAAAAATGTGGAAAACCGCAAAAAGCTGACATTATATTGATATTAAAAAAATCAATTTTCCTTATTTTTGTACTACAAAATCTACAAGAAAACAATTATAATTTTCTACCTAATTATTAACATCAATTACAAGTGAAGAGGGGAATCATGAGGAAAAATTCATTAATCAGGACCGGTGCGATCTTATTTTTAGCTGTATCTGTTACGGCATTAAGCTGGGCTCCTGCTAAACAAAGTACAACTGTAAAAGAAATTACTGTTACTGAAAAAACAGCCGTTGGATCCAAAGCCGATAAAACAGCTTTATTCAGTGATTATCTTAATGACCTTTATACAGATGCCGGATTGAATGCCGCTGGCCTGGATTTCGAAGTATTTAAGAAAGCCCTTACGGGATATTTAAATTTAAAAACATATGGAGAATTATCTGAGAAGGAAATTATCTCCATTGCAGACTTCAATCTGCCCAGCAGTAAAAAGCGGCTTTGGATTGTAGATCTGGCAAAAAAAGAACTACTGTTCAACACCTATGTTGCTCATGGACAGGGAAGTGGTGACAACATGGCTTCAAAATTTTCAAATAAAGCCAATTCACATCAAAGCAGTCTGGGGTTTTATGTTACCGGAGAGATTTATCATGGGAAGCATGGGCTATCTTTAAAACTAGATGGCATGGATCAGAATATCAACAACAATGCACGTAATCGTGCTATTGTGGTTCACGGCGCTGATTATGTAAGTGAAGACTTTATTAACCGCCACGGCCGCTTGGGAAGAAGTCATGGCTGCCCTGCTGTTCCGCAAAGTTTAACTCCTGCAATTATTGATACAATAAAAGGAAACACTTGTCTGTTTATTAACGCTCCCAGCAGCGTTTCTTATGCTTCATCCTATCTTGATCAAAGCCGTGCGTTAGAAACATTTGCACCAGCAGCTGTTGCGAAAATTTAATATTAAAACATTATCCGCAAAAAAAGAGGCACCTGCGAGTGCCTCTTTTGTATTGGTCCCTAATTTTAAGATCATTCATTTTTCACGTCGACAAGCTCCACATCATAATCCAGAATGGCATTTGCACGAATACCGCTGCCTGGGTTAGGGCCATAGGCTAAACCTGAAGGAATGATAAGACGCATTTTACCGCCTTTCTTTAATTTACTTACTCCTAGCTGAAATCCTTCAATATTTACTGAAAGGATAGATTTATAAGGGGAAGCTGCAGTTGTCTGGTCGATAATTGTACCATTAAGATAACGCAGTTTGTATTGAACAGTGATCTCTGTAGTATCTGCTACCGGCTCTGTACCAGTGCCAGGCTCAATAATCTGGTAATAAATACCGGTTGTGTCTTTTGTAAGATCGAGATTTTTATCAACAGCGAATTTTTGAATAATAATATCATCAAAACCGGCTTGGTCCTCAACATCATACAAGCTCAATGTGCAATCTAAAGAAGCATTTCCTGGAATTTTATTAAAGCCGTTTCGCCCGTATGCCAGACGTGAAGGAATCACTACACGTATTGATCCGCCTTTATTCAGCTTCTTGACAGCTTCACGAAAAGCTGCCGGCATACCAGAGTGTTCACGGTCGAGATAACCGAGATAACTGCTGTACCTGTTAGTTACATATTCGTCGGTTGAAGTATATTTACCATCAAGGGAAGTCATCGTAAAGGTAACAAAAACCTTATCGGTGTAATCTACAGCACTTCCAGAACCCTGCTCAATAATATGATAGTAAAACCCTTCAGAGTCGAGCTCCATATCGAGGTTTTTCTGAGTAAGATAAGCCTGAATGTTCTGTTCGTCCAGCTGTTCAATCGTTTCGTATTCTTTTTTACATCCAGAAAAAGCCAGAAGAAAAGCGGCAGACAGAAAAATATAACTCGTAATTAACTTCATGCTATTTGTTGTCAACTTTAATCAGTTCAATTTTAAAATCGAGAATGGAATTTGGAGGAATATTTCCTTTGCGATAAGGGCCATACGCCCAGCCGGAAGGCAGAAAAAGCCGAATCTTTCCTTCTTCAGAAATTAACGGCACACCTATTTTCCATCCTTCTATAATATTATCGCCAAGACGAAAAGTAATTGTATCGACCGGCGTAATGACAGGACCATTCATAAGACGGAGTGAGTATTTTGCTTTAATTTCCGTGTCTGCATTCACTATTGTATCTCCATTGCCCTGCTCTCCAATTACATAATAAACTCCCGAGGAATGTCTGACAGCAGGAATACTGTCAGCAATGTATGCTTTTATCAGGCCTTCATCTATTTCAAGCTGTTTATATGGATCGTAGGGCTTTTCCTTTTTACATGAACTAATGATTCCTGTTATTACAAACAGATATAGTACGGTTTTTATTATTTTCTTCATTTCAACGCAAATTTATCTTTTTATACTGCAAAAACTATGGCTTAACAAATTTTAACAAACTTATTAATTTATTAACCATGCTGGCGGCGTACATCCTATAAAAAGGACAAATCCCATTTCAACGCATAAAAAGAGATTTATCTTTTTTGTATTGTATCTTTGGCCTTATTAAAACAATTAAAAACAACATGAAAAAGTTAATTTTATTACTTGGTTTCACTGCAGGCATCTTGTTAGTCTCCACATCTGTAACAAATGCACAGCAGACTTACAAAAACGCTTTGGGGGGAAGGCTGGGAACGGCCAATGGTATCACGTTTAAAACTTTTGTAGACAGCGACAGAGCCCTTGATTTTATCCTGAATTTCCAAAGTAAAAAGGATTATTCTTATTTCCGCTTTACAGGATTGTACGAGATCCATAATCCCATCAATAATGCTCCAGGCCTCCGCTGGTATTATGGACCGGGTGCAACTATAGGGAATGTGAGATATAAGCCGCTTGATCAAAGCGATTTATTGATCAGCATTGATGGTGTTTTAGGGCTTGATTATAAGTTTGACGGTGCCCCCATCAATTTATCACTCGACTGGAAACCGGCTATAGAAGTGACGCCCAATACGGAATTTAATGCAGAAGGGATTGGACTTTCTATTCGCTTTACTTTCTAAAAAACGTCGGCAGATCCGTTCAAAATCTGAGCGGATCTCTTTTTATATCTATCTTCTCTTTGATCTTCTTCTTAATGTAACCACACGGTATTTCAAACTATCGTAAACAAGTCCCCCTATCAAGGCAGAAGCAGATAACAGCAATACCTGATTCTTTAGGAAAAAATATCCTGTTCCCCCGGCCGCACATCCTAAAAAGAAAAAAAAGATAATCGTAAACCGCAGTTTGATAGACTCGCTCAGCTTTTGCTGCTGCCGCCGCTGCTGATAAAAGAATAATTGGGAAAGTTCGATTCCCAAATCTGTGAATAGACCCGTTAAATGCGTAGTACGGACTACAGAGTTTGAAAGATTGGTAACAAGCGCATTTTGAAGTCCCATAGCGAACAAAAGACCGCAGGCAATAGTGTGAGGGTCCTGCCTGACTGCGTCTGCACTTAGAGAACCGATAATAACCAGAATAGCTATTTCGATAGCTACAGGCATCGTATTTACAAACCGCATATTCCGCCTAAGCATGATCTCTACCAGGAAATTTGAAAAAAAAGCGCCTGAAAAAAAAGCGAGGATGTACAGCAGGTAAACCCAGGCCAGGCCGAAATTCCCCTGAACTGCTTCATCCGCGAAGAACGCGAAATGGCCTGTTACATTTGTTGTAAGCTGATGAACGGCGAAAAAACCAGCCGTATTTACAGACCCGGCAACCAGGGATAATAAAGATGCAAGCTTTAAGTTGTGTATTAAAGTCCGGTTCTTTCCTCTGTGTCTGAACATTTAAAATAAAAGCAACAGTACTAACTGTAGTATTTTTTATAAAGGAAAAACTAATAAAAGATAACAGATAATAAAACTCCTGTTGATAAGTTTATTTATTTCGTAAAGGTCCATACAATTATGAACATTTCAAGCATTGCCAGCTTTGTAGATCGATATCTGGGGTTAAGACGGCTGCTATATTGGTTCAATAAATAGGCGGTTTTATTACTTTTTTTTCGTTCGGTAATACTTATAAACCTTAACAGCCGACATAATAATTACCGCGAAGAGGATCAGGCCGATAAGGCCGTAGAACCAGTCCATTGTACTTTTAAGGATTACGGTAAAAACAATAGCGACAAGAAATATAGTGGCAAGCTCATTCCATAAACGCAGCTGTGTAGATGTCCATTTAAGCACACCGTTTTTGAGCTGTTTTATTATGCGCTGACAGGTAAAGTGATAAGCCAGCAAGCCGGCAACAAAAAGCAGTTTTACCTGCATCCACGGCTGTAAATATAATTTACTATCAATAACCATATACAATCCTGACAAAACAGTAAGCACCATTGCCGGAGTCGTAATGATATTCCACAGTTTCGCCTCCATCACTTCAAACTGCCGGTGCAGCACAAGCTTTTCCTGCTCAGGACGCTCGTTCGCTTCCGTATGATAGATAAACAGCCGGACAATATAGAACAGCCCCGCCATCCAGCTGACGATGAAAATGATGTGTATGGATTTGATGTAGAGATATAACATACTACACGAATTACACGAATGGCACTAAAGACACGAATTGCACGAATTATACGAATTTCACGAATCAGGCCAAGTTCTTTATCGTTTCTACAGCATATTTCACATTATCAAACGGCATATCAGGCATAATACCATGGCCGAGATTGATAATAAACCCTTTCTCGCCCCTCATCTTTTCGTTTAAACGCAAAATACGTTCTTTGATCACTTTTTTATCAGCATATAAGATCTGTGGATCCAGGTTTCCCTGGACAGCAATTCCCTGGGGAAGCTGCTTTTTAATATCCGGCAGGTTCCCATTCCAGTCGAAGGAAATAACATCGGGCTTAGGCGCTGCCATCAAAGGCCAGAAAACTGAGCTTCCCTTACCAAAAGAAATTACCGGAATATCTTTGCGGTTTAATTTTGAAATGATCTCTGAAACATAGGGATGAGAGAATTCCTTATAATCATCCCAGGAAAGTGCTGATGCCCAGCTGTCGAAAATCTGAACGGCGTTTACACCTGCATCAATCTGCATATTCATGTAATCGATAGTAACTTTCGTGATCTTTGCTAAAAGCTGATGCGCCAGTTCAGGTTCGTTAAACAGCATTAATTTAGTACGTTTAAAATCACGCGACGACCCGCCTTCCACCAGATAACTCATCACGGTAAACGGCGCTCCGGCAAATCCGATCAGGGGAATATTGTGCGGTTCCAGCCGCTGCCGGATTACTTTTATGGCATCGCCCACATACTGAAGTTTATCCAATACCTCAGTCTGCAGCTTGTCCACATCAGCTTTGCTGCGAACAGGATTGGAGAACTTTGGCCCCGTTCCCTGAATAAAATCCAAGTCGCCGCCCATTGCTTCACCGGTTACCAGGATATCAGAAAACAGGATCGCGGCATCGATTCCCAGCAAATCCACAGGAAGCATGGTGACATCAGCTGCGATTTCCGGCGTTTTACACATTTCTAAAAAAGAATACTTATTTTTAATTTCCCAGTATTCTTTCATAAACCGGCCAGCCTGACGCATCATCCAAACGGGCGGACGTTCTGTCTCCTGCGAAAATGCAGCCTTAATAAACAACGAATTCTTAATGCCTTCTGTAATCACTTGGGTATTTCCTTTTCTATTTTCTCAATAATATGCCTTACTCGGCTGGTTATTTTTAATGTTTTTGCTTTCGCAGTATAAGCTTTTGTTTTCTCATAATCACCCTTACGCAGGTTAAGATTGGCCAAATGTGACAAGATTATGGCTTTATCGTTCTCATTCCGCAGCGGAAAGCGGCTTGCGATCTGAAAATGGCGTTCAGCTTCATCAAAATTCTCCCGATGAAGCTCAATGTTCCCATAAATAAATTCATAAAAACCACGACGGATGCGTGCCAGACGGTCGGGGTCTTTAATTTCCAGCAGCAGTCTTTCTGCTTTTGCATAATCTTTCTGCTGAAATGCCCTGGCTGCCGGCATAACCGTTCCCAGCCGATAATGACTCCATATAAGCAGTAAAATGCTCAGCCCTGCAATGGCAGCAATTTCATATTCTTCCTGATACAGCGCCCATAAAAAAACAAGGGCCGTAACTGCTACCAGGATGAAACGATACTGCCGGCTCATTACTGATTGTCTGTGAACTTATAACCTACCCCGCGAATAGAATGAAAGTAAATTGGATTTTTCTGGTCGGGTTCAAAATATTTTCGGAATGTCAGAATGAAGTTATCGATCGTTCTTGTTGAAGGATATACATCGTAATTCCAAACAGTTTCCAGGATCTGCTCACGTGAAACCGCTTCATTCCGCCGTTCGATAAGCAGTTTCAACAGCATGGTTTCTTTTTTCGTCAGCGGAGTTACGGTTCCATCGTCGTGCCGCAGTTCAAATGAATTGAAATAAATGGTTTTATCACCGATTTTGTAAGAATTCAACTCTTTTAGATCATCCCCTTTCAAACTCCTTTTAACCAGATTATTTACCCGGAGGATAAGCTCTTCGAGATTGAAAGGTTTCACGAGATAATCATCAGCGCCTTTTTTCAAACCCGTAACACGGTCTTCACTGGTATTTTTTG
>Ga0180220_1001948_pt1 | contig 14135 bp, 20 predicted proteins | sample eDN5th37CBELigBY_FD_151335 | JGI IMG/M metagenome (GOLD analysis project Ga0180220, IMG submission 151335) | Enriched backyard soil microbial communities from Emeryville, California, USA - eDNA 5th pass 37_C BE-Lig BY (version 2) (version 2) | ecosystem: Environmental > Terrestrial > Soil >... | reverse complement strand
ATTCCCACCCACCCGTCTACGACCTCGAGCACGAGGGCCGCAAGCTGACCTCCGAGGAGCTGGCCGGCTACTGGGCCGAGATGTGCTCGCGCTACCCGATCCTGTCGATCGAGGACGGCATGGACGAGGAGGACTGGGACGGCTGGAAGGTCCTCACCGACCGCATCGGCGACCGCGTCCAGCTCGTCGGCGACGACCTGTTCGTCACCAACACGCAGCGCCTGAAGCGCGGCATCGACGCGGGCGTGGCGAACTCGATCCTCATCAAGGTCAACCAGATCGGGACGCTCACCGAGACGCTCGAGGCCATCGACATGGCCCGCAAGGCCGGCTACACGGCCGTCATGTCGCACCGCTCGGGCGAGACCGAGGACGTCACGATCGCCGACCTCGCCGTCGCCACCGGCTGCGGCCAGATCAAGACCGGCGCGCCGTCGCGCAGCGACCGCGTCGCCAAGTACAACCAGCTCCTGCGCATCGAGGAGCAGCTCGGCGCCGACGCCACGTTCCCGGGGCGCAGCGTCTTCCGCTCGTAAGGCAGGACTCGGCGGCCCGCCCGCGAAGCGGTCCCGCGATGCATCGAATTCGCTGGGACCGCGTCGGGCGGGTCGCGCTGCTGTGCGTGCTCGTCGCGATCGTCGGGCTGTACATCGGGCCCGCGCGCTCGTACTGGACCGCGCGCGGGGAGTCGGAGCGGCGCCAGGCCGAGGTCGAGCGCCTGGAGCGCGAGCACGAGCGCCTGAAGGCGCGCAAGCGCGCGCTGGGCACGCCGCAGACGCTCGAGGCCGAGGCGCGCAAGCTCGGGTACGTGCTGCCCGGCGAGAAGGCCTACGTCATCGAGGACCTGCCGGAGGGCTGAGGGAAGCCCTCGTCGCGTGAATGGCGATTCAGCCCCGCTCAGCGGGGCTAAATCGCCACTCGTGCCTGGCTATGGTGCCGGGGTGCCCTACGAGACCGCCGTGTTCGACTGGCGCGCCGGCGAGCGCCGCGTCGAGGAGGCCCCGCCCGCCGAGCGCCGCGAGCTCGAGCGCGTCGTCGACGCCATCGTCGCCGAGCTGCGCCGCCGCATCGGCATCACGTTCACCGTCGACGAGCTCGCCTGCCTCTACGACCAGGGCACGGACTGGTGCCTCGACGTCGCCCAGCGCGCCGCGCCCGAGTCGCCGTTCGCCTGGGAGGCGTCGGTCGTCGCCGACGCCGCGTTCAGCCGCTACGTGCGCACGGCGACCGACTACGCCGGCGGGCGGCGCCTGTCGGACTGAGGGGCGGGCGTCCGCGGACGCCCGCGGTCAGTCCTCGTCGTCGCCGGTCGCGGCGCGACGGATGATGATGCGATCGGGCTCGACCGTGACCTCGACCGGGCGGTGGCCCGCCCAGTGCTCGGCGTAGACGGGGTCCTCCGCGACGGCGGGGTCGAGCCACAGCCCGTAGCCCTCCTCGCCGTGGTCGAAGGTGCCCTCGAGGACGGCCTTGGACTTGCGCCCGCGGCCGCGGCGCCCGCGGCGCCGGCTGGGCTTCTCGTCCTCGGACTCCTCCTCGCCGGCCTCCGCCTTGGCGGCCGCCTCCTCGGCGGCCTTCGCGGCCGCGGCGGCGGCCTCCTCGGCGGCCCGGGCCTGCTCGGCCTCGAGCTCGGCGGCGATCTGGGCGTCGTCTTCGGCGCGCAGGTCGATCTCGTCGTCGAAGTCCGCGCCCGGGGCGGTGTCGCCCGCGTCGGCGGCGTCGGGGGCGAGATCGTTCTCGCGCTTGAAGGTCTCGATCTGCTGCACGGTCACCTCGAGCTGATGCGCGATCCAGGCGTCCGTGCGACCCTGTCGCACCCATGTGCGAATCTGGTTGAGGTGGGGACGCAATGAGCGGCGTGCCATGAGTGGCGGGGACCCTAGCGAAAGAGCCGGGCAAGCCGCATGTTTCGTGCCCTCCGATGGCGGGAACGCCAGTCCAACCGTGCGCCCTAGGCAGGGAGGTGCCACACCATGCTGGTCCTGACACGCAAGTCCAACCAGAGCATCATGATCGGTGACGACATCGAGGTGTCCGTGCTCTCGATCATGGGGGAGAAGGTGCGAATCGGCATCCAGGCTCCCCGAGACATCCCGGTGTTCCGGCGGGAGGTCTATCTCGAGATCCAGGAGGAACGGGGCGGTGTGGGCGCTGCCGTCCAGTCGCGGATGAACGGCTCCGACCGTGAGTCCGGCGGCCGCAGCCTCCGGGACGAGGTCGACTCCGAGCTGCGTCGCCTCGGCGAGCGCTGACGCGCCAACCCGCTCGGCTCCGGGGCGCTGCGGGGCGCCCCGGGCTCAGCCCATGACGAGGTAGAGGATCCGGAACATCGCGATCGTGACCGCGACGGCCGTCGCGACGAGCACGAGGACCAGCACGACGAACCGCACCGACCCGTGCCGATGCCGCCGTTGCAGGGTGCGTTGACGCGATCGCTCGATCGCCTGCTGACGCAGCGCGTCGCGGCGCTGGCGGTCCTCCTCGGACTCCTCGACGAACGCTCGCTCGAGATCGGCGAGGCTCTGGCGCATGCGCAGGGCCATCGCCCGGAAGCGTACTCGGATGGTCGGCGGCCAGGAGTTTAGTCACGGCTGAAAATACCTCGTGACCTGCTATAACACCGTCCCATGCGGCTCAGGAACCTGTTCGCGCCCCTCGCGCTCGCCGGCGCGCTGGCGCTGGCCGGCTGCGGCGCCGCCACCGACGACCAGCGCGTCGACGCCGGCAGCGAGGACGCCGTCCTGCGGGTCGCCACGACCACGAACTTCATCACCGACACCGTCAAGCGCATCGGCGGCGACCGCGTCGCCGTCACCGGCCTGATGGGGCCCGGCGTCGACCCGCACCTCTACAAGGCCAGCGCGGGCGACGTGCGCACGTTGCGCGAGGCCGACGCGGTCTTCTACGGCGGCCTGTTCCTCGAGGGCAAGATGGCCGAGGTGCTCGCCGAGATGTCCGAGCGGGTGCCGACCGTCGCGGTCTCCGAGGCGATCCCCGAGGACGAGCTGCTCGACCCGCCGTCGGGCGCCGCGCCCGAGGAGGAGCACGATCCGCACGTGTGGTTCGACCCGTCGCTGTGGGCGCACGCCGTCGAGGCGATCCGCGCCGAGCTGACCGAGCTCGACCCCGAGGGCGGCGCCACCTACCAGCGCAACGCCGACAAGCTGCTGGCCGAGATGCGCGACCTCGAGGAGCGGGGCCGCGAGACGCTCGCGCAGGTCCCCGAGCGCCAGCGCGTGCTCGTGACCTCGCACGACGCCTTCGAGTACTTCGGGCGCGCCTTCGGGCTCGACGTCCACGCGATCCAGGGCATCTCCACGGCCGCCGAGGCGACGACCGCCGACGTGGACCGCATCGCCTCGCTCATCGCCGAGCGCGAGGTGCCCGCCGTCTTCGTCGAGTCCAGCGTGCCGCGCCAGACGATCGAGGCCGTGATCGCGGCCGCGCGCGAGCAGGGCCACGAGGTCGAGATCGGCGGCGAGCTGTTCTCGGACGCGGCCGGCGACGCCGGCACGCCCGAGGGCACCTACGTCGGGATGGTGCAGGCCAACATCGACACGATCGCCAGGGGGCTGCGATGAGCGACAGCGACGGACGGGCGCCGGCCGGCGGGGGACGCGCACCCGCCCTGGAGGTGCGGCGGCTGACCGTCTCCTACGGCGCGCGCCCGGTCCTGTGGGACGTCGACGCGCGCTTTCCCGCCGGCGCGCTGTCGGCGATCGTGGGGCCCAACGGCGCCGGCAAGTCGACGCTGCTGCGCGCCGCCCTGGGCCTCGTGCCCTCCGACGCCGGCCAGTCGCTGATCGAGGGCCGCCCCGCCCGCGCCGCGCTGGACCGCGTCGCCTACGTCCCCCAGCGCGACGCCGTCGACTGGGACTTCCCGATCTCCGTGCGCGAGGTCGTCGAGATGGGCCGCTACCGGGCCGCCGGCTGGTTCCGGCGCGTCCCGCGCGCCGATCGCGAGATCGTCGACGCCTGCCTCGAGCGGGTCGGGATGACGCCGTTCGCCGGGCGTCAGATCGGCGCCCTGTCGGGCGGCCAGCGCCAGCGCGTGTTCATCGCCCGCGCGCTGGCCCAGCAGGCGCCGGTGATGCTGCTCGACGAGCCGTTCGCCGGCGTCGACGCGCGCACCGAGGCCAACCTCCTCGAGCTCCTGCGCGCGCTGCGCGGCGAGGGCCACTCGATCGTCGTCGTGCACCACGACATCGCCACCGTGCGGGCCACGTTCGACTGGGCCCTGCTCCTGAACGTGCGCGCGATCGCGTCCGGCCCGGTCGCCGAGTCGCTGACGACCGAGACGCTGCGGCGCGCCTACGGCGGCGTCGTCGGCGCCTCGGACGCGCCGCTCGAGGAGTCGCTGTGGGCTGGCTGATCGACCTCCTGCCGCTCAGCTACACCAACTCGGTGGTGCTGGTCGGCGCGGTCGTCCTCGGCATCACCGCCGGGGTCCTCGGCGCGTTCGCGGTCCTGCGCGAGCGCAGCCTCATCGGCGATGCGCTCTCCCACGCCGCGCTGCCGGGCGTGGCGATCGCGTTCATCGCCACGGGCGCCAAGGACGCCACCTCGCTGGGCGTCGGCGCCGCGATCGCCTGCATCGCCGGCGCCGTCCTCATGGTGCTCATCGAGCGCACCGGCCGCATCCGCGCCGACGCGGCGATCGGCGTCGTCCTGGCCGGCTTCTTCTCGCTGGGCATCGTCCTGCTGACGTACCTGTCGAACTTCAACAACGCCAACCAGGCCGGCCTCGACAACTACCTGTTCGGCCAGGCCGCCGGGCTGCTCGAGGGCGACGTGAACGTGATGACGGCGCTGTGCGTCGCGTCGCTGGCCGCCGTCGCGCTCGCGTTCAAGCCGCTGAAGACCACGCTGTTCGACCCGCGCTTCGCGGCGTCGGCGGGGCTGCCCGTCCGCGCGCTGGAGCTGGCGATGACCGCGATGCTCGTCGTCGCCGTCGTCGTCGGGATCCGCACCGTCGGGGCGATCCTCATGGTCGCGCTGCTGATCGTCCCCACCGTCACCGCCCGCCAGCTCAGCAGCCGCCTGAGCTACGTGCTCGTCCTCGCGGGCCTGGTCGGCGCGATCGTCGGCGCCGCCGGCGCGCTCGTGTCGCAGTCGGCCGAGCTGCCGACCGGACCCGTGATCGTCCTGTGCGGCTTCGGCGTGGCCACCGCCGCGGTCCTGCTGGCGCCGCGCCGCGGGGTGCTGTGGCTGGCCCGCCGCCGCCTGGCCGACCGGCGGCGCACGCTCGTCGAGGGCGTGCTCGTCGACCTCGAGACCGCGCTGCACGCCGGCCCGCCGCCCACGCGCGAGGAGCTGGCGCTCGCCAGCGGCCGCCCGCCCGGCGCCGTGGCGCGCGCGCTGCGCCACCTCGACCGCACCGGCATGCTGACCCACGACGGCGACCGCGTCCTGCTGTCGGAGACCGGCGCCGCGGCCGCGCACGCGCTCGTCGAGCGGCGCGAGCTGTGGAGCCTGTGGCTGGAGCACGGCTGGCGCCTGACGCTGCCCGACGCGCGCGAGCCCGACCCCACCGACGTGCGCGCCAGCCTCGGCGACGAGTACGTCGAGCGCCTGCGGCGGCTGGCCGTCGCGGGGGCCGGGCCGGAGGCCGCGCGATGAGCGACGACCTCACGATCGTCGTCACCGCGCTGCTCGTCGCGACCGCGACCGGCCTGCTGGGCCCGTTCCTCGTCCTGCGCCGCCAGGCGCTGATGTCCGACGCGGTCTCGCACGCGGTCCTGCCCGGCATCGTGCTCGTCTTCGTCCTGTTCGGGACGCGCGCGCCGCTGCCGGTGATCGCCGGCGCCGCCGTCTTCGCGGTCGTGTGCGTGCTGGCCATCGACGCGTTCCGCGCCACCGGGCTCGTGCGCTCGGACGCCGCGATCGGGCTCGTCTTCCCGATGCTGTTCGCACTCGGCGTCATCGGGATCAACACGTTCGCCAGCGGCGCCCACATCGACCTCGACGCGACGATCTACGGCGAGATCGCGTTCTCGCCGTTTCGCACCACCGAGGTGCTCGGGGTGGAGGTGGCGCGCTCGATCCCGATCCTCGGGGCGGTCGCGCTCGTCAACCTCGTGCTGGTCGTGGCGCTGTGGAAGGAGCTGAAGGCGACGACGTTCGACCCCGAGTTCTCGCGCACGACCGGGTTCGCGCCGCTGCTCGTCTCGCGGCTGCTGCTGCTGGCCGTCGCGGTCACCGCGGTCGTGTCGTTCGAGTCGGTCGGCGCGATCCTCGTCGTGACGATGCTGATCGTCCCCGCGGCCGCGGCGCGGATGCTCACCGACCGGCTGCTGCCGATGGTCGCCGTCACGCTCGTCGTCGGCTGGGTGTCGGCGATCGGCGGCTACCAGTCCGCGCTCGCGCTCGACGCCTCGATCGCCGGCGCGATGGGCATGGTCGCCGCCGGTTGCTTCGCCGTCGCCCTGCTGGCCGCGCCGCGCTACGGGCTGCTGGCGCGGGTGCTGCAGCGCCGCCGCGCCCGCCGGCGGGTGGCCGGCGCGCTGCAGGCCGGGCAGCCGACGTAGAACCGACGCTCGGTTTGGCGCGCAGACGGGTATGGCTGTGCCTGTCCCACGACCACAGGAGGATGGGAATGGCAGCTCAGGGGCGAACGGGAGGCAGCACCGGCGGCATCGGCCTCGGTGGGATCCTCGTGATCGTCGGCATCGTGCTGATGATCGTGTGGAGCTTCTGGATCGGCCTGATCATCGCGATCATCGGCCTCGTCGCCTTCGGCGGCTTCGCGAAGGGCAAGTGGTACTGACCGGGCTCAGCACGCCCGCCAGAGCCCGCGCCGCGCTTCGCGCGCCTCACGCTGCAGGCGCGCGAAGCGATCGGCGAACCGCACGTTCGGCGGGACCGTCAGCGTGCGCGCGTACCCGTCGCGGATCAGCCGCGCGTTGACGAACAGCCCGTCGCCGGCGCGGTACACGTAGGCGAGCAGGCGCCCGTAGCGGTCGCGGCGCTCGACGTCGAAGCGCAGCTTGACGTCCTCGCCCTCGACGAGCCGGGCGTTGTACGCGGACGCCTTCTTGGCGAAGCACTCCACCGGCGTGCCCGGCTTGACCGACTCGGGCGTGTCGACGCCGATGTAGCGGACGGTCTCGTCGGTGCCGTCGAGGTCGACGTGGATCGTGTCCCCGTCGACGATGCGGGTGACCTCGGCCCGCACGCCGGCGGGCGAGGCGTCGTCGCGCTGGATGGCCAGCCGCCCGCCGAGGACGGCGAGCACCAGCACGACGAGGATCAGGACGACGCGGCGCGGGAGCATCCCGGCCACCGTTCCACAGCGGGCGGCCGGGATGCAGCGCGCGTTGCAGTCCCGTTACGCGATCGTGACCTCGTCGGAGAGGTACACGTCCTGGATCGCGTGCAGCAGCGCGATGCCCTCGTCCATCGGGCGCTGGAACGCCTTGCGCCCGGAGATCAGGCCCGAGCCGCCCGCGCGCTTGTTGATGACCGCGGTCTTGACGGCCTCGGCCAGGTCCGTCGCGCCCGACGACGCGCCGCCCGAGTTGATGAGCGGGGCGCGGCCCATGTAGCAGTTGACGACCTGCCAGCGGGTGAGGTCGATCGGGTTGTCGGTGGTCAGCTTGTCGTAGACGAGCTTGCTGGTCTTGCCGAACCCGCTGCCCATCGCCGGGTAGCCGCCGTTGTTCTCCGGCAGCTTCTGCTTGATGATGTCGGCCTCGATCGTGACGCCCAGGTGGTTGGCCTGGCCGGTCAGGTCGGCCGACACGTGGTAGTCGACGCCGTCCTTCTTGAAGGCCGGGTTGCGCAGGTAGCACCACAGCACGGTGAACATGCCGAGGCGGTGGGCCTCCTCGAACGCCCGCGAGACCTCGACGATCTGGCGGTTGCTCTGCTCGGAGCCGAAGTAGATCGTCGCGCCGACGCCCGCCGCGCCCAGCTCGTGCGCGCGCTGCGCGGTCGCGAACATCGTCTGGTCGAACTCGTTCGGGTACGTCAGGAGCTGGTTGTGGTTCAGCTTGACGATGAACGGGAACTTGTGCGCCCACTTGCGGCTGACGGCGCCGAGGACGCCGACGGTGGAGGCGAACGCGTTGCAGCCGCCCTCGACCGCGAGCTTGACGAGGTTCTCCGGATCGAAGTAGATGGGGTTGGGCGCGAACGACGCGGCGCCGGAGTGCTCGATGCCCTGGTCCACGGGCAGGATCGAGTAGTACCCGGTGTGCGCGAGGCGCCCGGTGTGCATCATCCACTCGAGGTTGCGCAGCACGTTGGGCGAGCGGTCGGTGTGGACGAAGACGCGATCGATGAAGTCCGGGCCCGGCAGGTGCAGGTTGGCCTTGTCCACCGTCTTGCACTCGTGCTCGAGCAGGGTCGCGGCGTCATCGCCGAGCAGCTCCTCGAGCCGGGAGGTGGTCATCTCAGTTGCGGCCACAACGATCTCCTCTGAACGATTCCTGTCGTCGTCCTGAGACTACCCGGGGTAGCCTGCGCGCCGAAGCCATGGACCATTCCTTCTCCGGGCCCAACTTCACCATCGGCGTGGAGGAGGAGCTCATGATCGTCGACGGTGAGACCATGGACCTCGTCAACGCCATCGAGGCGCTGCTCGAGGACGCGCCCCAGGGCGCCATCAAGCCCGAGCTCATGGAGTCGGTGCTCGAGGTCTCCACCGACCCGTGCCGGACGGCCGGCGAGGCGGCCGACCAGGTGCGCGCGCTGCGCCGCCAGGTGCGCGAGACGGCGGCGGCGAAGGGGCTGGCGATCGCGTCGGCCGGAACGCACCCGTTCGCGATGTGGGAGGACCAGCGGATCGTCGCCCGCCACCGCTACCGCGAGCTGATCCAGGCGCTGCGCTTCGTCGCCCGCCAGGAGCTGATCTTCGGCATGCACGTCCACGTCGGGCTCGACGACCCCGACAAGGCGATCCACGTCGCCAACGGCATGCGCGTGCACGTCCCCGTCCTGCTGGCCCTGAGCGCGAACTCGCCGTTCTGGCGCGCCGACTCGACCGGCATGCAGTCGACGCGCACCCCGATCTTCCGGGCCTTCCCGCGGGTCGGCATCCCGCCGACGTTCCGCGACTGGGCCGACTACGAGCAGCGCGTCGAGTTCATGGTGCGCGCCGGGGTCATCGAGGACTACACGTGGCTCTGGTACGACGTGCGCCCGCACCCGCAGTTCGGGACCGTGGAGATCCGGGCGATGGACTCCCAGACGCGCGTCGAGCACACCGCCGCGATCGCCGCGCTCGTCCAGGCGATGGTGAAGGAGCTGGCCGAGCACTTCGACGCCCACCGGACGTTCACCGACTACCCGTGGGAGATGCTCGACGAGAACAAGTGGCTGGCGTCGCGCCACGGCCTCGACGGCGAGCTCGTCGACCTGCCCAACAACGAGCGGATCCCGACGAAGGCGCTGGCCAACCGCCTCCTCGACCGGCTCACCGAGCACGCCCAGGACCTCGGGTCGGCCGACCAGCTCGAGGGCATCCGCGACCTGCTGGCCCGCGGCAACGGCGCCGCGCGGCAGATGACGGTGTGGGAGGCCAACCACGACCTGCGTGAGGTCATGACCGAGCTCGTGGAGGCGACCGGGGCATAGGCGACGTCCTGCGGATCGCCGCCGTGCTGGCGCTGGTCGGGGCCAACGCCTTCTTCGTGATCGGCGAGTACGCCGTCGTGACCGCGCGCCGGGCGGTCCTGGCGCCGCAGGCCGAGGCCGGCCGCCGCGGCGCCCGCGCGGCGCTGCGCCTGATGGACGACCCGGTGCGGGTCATCTCGACCGTCCAGGTCGGCATCACGGCGATCGGCATCCTCACGGGCGCGATCGGCGAGCCGCTCGTGCGCGACCTGCTGGGCGGCGGCCTCCCCGGCTGGCTGTCGTTCGCGCTCGCCTTCGCGGTCGTCACCTACCTGTCGGTCGTCCTCGGCGAGCTCGTCCCCAAGGCCCTCACGCTCGAGCGCACCGAGGCGCTGGCCGTGCGGGTGGCGCCGCCGATCCAGGCGATCTCGGTCGTCCTGCGCCCCGTCGTGTGGCTGCTGCAGGGCTCGGCCCGGCTGCTGCTGCGACCGTTCGGCGTGCGCGGCGTGGTGGCGGGCGAGACGATCCGCAGCCCCGCCGAGCTGCGGGCGCTCGTCGACGAGGCCGAGGACACCGGCGTCATCCCGCAGGCCCAGGAGGAGCTGCTGCACAACGTGTTCGACTTCGCCGACCGCGAGGTCCGCGACGCGATGCGCGCAGTGCCCGGCGTCGACTGGCTGGACGCCGCGCTGACCGCGGACGCGGCGCTCGACGAGGTGGCCCGCCGGCCGCACGAGCGCTACCCGGTCTGCCGCGGCAGCCTCGACCGCCTCGTCGGCATCGTCCACGTGCAGGCGCTCATCGCCGCGTCGCGCCGCGACCCGGACACGCCGCTCGCGCAGCTCGCCCGGCCGGCGTTCGTGGTGCCGGAGCGCAAGGACCTCGGGGTGCTGCTGCGGGAGCTGCGCGAGCGCCGCGAGCAGATCGCGGTCGTCGCCGACGAGTACGGCGGGATCGTCGGGATCGTCACGCTCGAGGACGTGCTGGAGGAGCTCGTCGGCGACATCGAGGACGAGTTCGACCTGCCCGACCCCCGCATGGAGCGCCTCGACGACGGCCGGATCCGGGTCGCCGGCTCGATGACCATCGACGACGCCAACGAGGAGCTCGGCACGCGCCTGCCCCAGAACGGCATCCACACGATGGCGGGCCTCGTGCTCGACGCGCTCGGGCACCGGCCCCGGCCGGGGGAGACCGTGACCGTCGGCGGCGTCGACATCGAGGTCGAGGCGATCGACGGCCTGCGCATCGCCAGCCTCCTGGTGTCGCTTCCCGAGCCGCCACCGGACATCGGCTGACCGAATGCGGGCCATGCGGCTCGCGCGGCCGTATCATCGGACGGACATGGCACGCGGGGCGGATCTCTTCGTCGTCTGCAAGAACTGCGGGTCCGAGGTCAGCCCGTACGTGACCGAATGCCCGTACTGCGGACAGCGGGTGCGCAAGCGCGCGCCGAAGATCGAGCGCGGCGGGCCGCGCGCCGAGTCGGCGCCCAAGGCGCCCAAGCGCCGCCGCTGGCGGAGGTCCGGGTCGCGCGAGCGCTTCCAGCGCATGCGTCCGTCCGCCGACGTGTCGGCGCTGTCGGGGCGCCCGGTGGCGACGATCGCGCTCGTCGCCGCGTCGTTCCTCGTCTACCTCGTCTACTTCGCCGGCGCGTTCCCGGCCAGCGACGTGATCGTCGTCGGCAAGCTCGACGGCGACTGGTGGAAGCTCGTCACCGCGCCGTTCCTGCACGTCGGCAGCGGCGGCGGGATCGTGCTCGCCGGCGGCGCCTACCAGTTCGCGACGATGGTCGCCGTCGGCATCTTCGGCACGCTGCTGGAGCGCCGCCACGGCTCGCTCGTGGTGCTGATCGTGGCGCTGCTGTGCGGCGCGGGCGGCATGCTCGTCGCCGCCGCGATCGAGAGCTTCCCGATCGCCGCCGGCGCCAACGGCCTCGCGCTCGGCCTCCTGGCCGCCTGGGCGGTGCCCGACCTGTTCGCCTGGCGGCGCAACCGCGAGTACGAGGGCGATCTGCTCGGCACCGCGGTCATCGCCGCGGTGCTGCTGCTCATGCCGGTCGCCGTCGAGCCCGCCAACGCGTACGCGGGCGTGGCCGGCGGCCTGATCGGGCTGCTGATCGGCTTCCCGCTCGCCCGCGTCGCCGCTCGCACCTGAGGCGGGCTATCGTGGCTGGTCGGTGACCGACCGCACGTACACCGCCGAGGAGGTCGACGCGGCCGTCGAGGCCCTGCAGGACCCCGAGCGCCTCAAGCACGCGGAGGAGATCGTCATCCACGCCGCGCCGGGGCTGCAGCGCATCCTCAACGCCGCGCTGCACGCGGGCGGCTACTTCAACGACGCCCACGAGCAGGAGGTCATGCGCGCCGCCGGCGCCACCGACGTGCAGGCGCTGCGGACGCTCCTCGCCGAGGAGACCCGGCTCGGGATGATGGTCGGCGTCGCGGTCGGCTTCGAGCTGGCTCACGAACTGCAGCGACGACGGGAGACCTGACGAGCATGGAGATCCGCTACCTCGGCCACGCCACGTTCGAGCTCAGCGACGGCGACACGACCGTCCTGATCGACCCGTTCCTGGGCCCGAACAACCCGAAGGCGCCGGTCAGCGCCGACGAGGTCGAACCGACGCACATCGTCGTCACGCACGGCCACGTCGACCACGTCGCCGACGTGATCCCGCTCGCCAAGCGCACCGGCGCGCCGGTGACGGCGATCGTCGAGCTGGCCAACGAGTTCGCCGAGGACCTGGGCGAGGGCCATCCGGTCCACGATCCCAATCTGGGCGGCACCGTCGAGTTCGACTGGGGCTGGGTCAAGTACGTGCCCGCCTGGCACACGTCGACGACGCCGAAGGGCACGGTCAACACGCCGGCGGGCGTGATCGTCCACCTGGGCGGCACGACCGTCTACCACGCCGGCGACACCGCGCTGTTCGGCGACCTGGCGCTCGTCGGCCGCCGCACGCCGATCGACATCGCGATCGTGCCGATCGGCGGCCACTACACGATGGACCGCCACGACGCGGTCGAGGCCGTGAAGCTGATCGGGGCGCCGACCGTCATCCCCGGCCACTACGACACGTTCCCGCCGATCGAGACCGACGCCGAGGCGTTCAAGGCCGACGTCGAGCGCGAGACGTCGTCGAAGGTCGTGCTGCTGAAGCCCGGGGAGACGCACGCGACGTGACCCACGCGATCGTCCTCATCGAGGCGGAGCGCGACGCGATGCCGACCCTCGGCGGCCGCCTGGCCGAGGTCGAGGGCGTCGGCCAGGTGTACTCCGTGACCGGCACGTGGGACTTCGTGGCGATCGTCCACGTCGCCCGCCACGAGCAGCTCGCCGACGTCGTCACCGGCGGGATCGGGCAGCTCGACGGCGTGTCGCGGACGCAGACGATGGTCGCGTTCGAGGCGTTCTCGCGCCACGACCTCGAGGCCCTGTTCTCCGTTGGCCAGTAGGTGGGTGCTCGCCGCGCTGGCGGCCGCCGCGCTGGTGGTCGCCGGGTGCGGCGACGACGACGGGGCGTCGACGGCGACGCCGCCGCCGCCCGTCACCAGCGCGCCGGCGCCCGAGCCGGAGCCCGAGGCCGAGCCGCTCCCCGAGGGCGAGGTCGAGCAGCAGGAGGGCGGCGCCGGCGACGAGGTGCCGATGGCGGTACCCGCGCGCTTCCGCATCGACGGCGCGTCGGTGCGCCCGCGGCGGGTGTCGGTCCCGGCGTTCTTCACGATCCGCGTGATCGGCGTCTCGGCGGACGGCGAGCCGCACCGCGTCGAGTTCCAGGGCGGCGCGGTCGACGTCCCCGCCGGTGGGCGGGCGTCGTTCGAGGTCGAGGGCCTGCGCGACGGCAGCCACCCCGTCACGATCGACGGGCGCGAGGGCGCGGCGACGATCGTCACCGGGGTCGAGCCGGGGCCGTGACCGCGTAGCCTGCACGGCCGTCATGAGCGACGGACCCGCCCCCGAGATCACCTTCGACGACTTCCTGACCGTCGACATGCGCGTCGGGCGCGTCGTCGCCGTCGAGGACTTCCCCGAGGCGCGCAAGCCCGCCTGGAAGCTGCGCATCGACTTCGGCCCGGAGATCGGCGTCAAGCGCTCCTCGGCGCGGATCACCAACTACTCCCGCGAGGAGCTCGAGGGCTCGCTCGTCGTGGCGGTCGTGAACTTCCCGCCGCGCCAGGTGGGCCCGGTGCGCTCAGAGGTGCTCGTGCTGGGCGCCGTCGAGGACGACGGCACGGTGCTGATCCTGCGCCCCGACGGGGACGCGACGCCGGGCGCCCGGATCGCGTAGCCCGGCGGGCCCCTACGGCGCCGGCGTCGTGGTGGCCGGCGGCGGCGCGGCCGGATCGGCCGGGGGCGGCGCGGCCGGATCGGCCGGCGGGGGCGCCGCGGGGTCGGTCGGCGGCGGCACGACCGGATCGGTGGGCGGCGGGACCGCCGGGTCGGTCGGCGCGGGCGCGGGCGCCGGCGCGGGCGTCGTGGTCGGCGGCGGGACGGTCTGCGTCGGCGCGCCCGGCTGCACGGTTCCCGGCACGACGGTGACGCCGACGCCGTCCTGCGCGGTCCCGGTCGGCGGCGGG
>Ga0180220_1001947_pt1 | contig 14143 bp, 8 predicted proteins | sample eDN5th37CBELigBY_FD_151335 | JGI IMG/M metagenome (GOLD analysis project Ga0180220, IMG submission 151335) | Enriched backyard soil microbial communities from Emeryville, California, USA - eDNA 5th pass 37_C BE-Lig BY (version 2) (version 2) | ecosystem: Environmental > Terrestrial > Soil >... | reverse complement strand
TCGTTGTGGTAGACTTCACCTATAAGGTGCTCCTCTCTTTGGATGTAGTGTTCCAAGTAAACACCATTCTACCAAAGATTCGGAGCCCTTTTCATATTTTCAAGAAGCGATACTTTCGAAATTCAGGGTGAATTTTTCTTATATTGATCATGAAACTTTTAATGAGGAATTTGTTCCTGTTCCGGAACAGGGCGGCGGCAAACTAATCCCAGAGGGTATGGGCAAGCCCGGACATATTTACACGGTCTCGCATGGAAAGTCTGGCATGATTGGTGTCTACAAATTGGAGATGCAAATGACCTCCGGTTCCGGGAAATTTGAGAAAACCGGTCTTGGATCGGATCGTGAAGCCAGGGAAGCTGTGGATACGGCGTACCGCTATTTGAAAGCGAATGGCAAGAACATCAGCGGTTCAATTAGCACGACGACAAAGGATTACCTCTTGCATGTACAAGATATGAACGGTATTGGAATGACGAAACATCTGACCTTACCGGCTTTAGTGGCAATTTGTTCTGTGGCTTTGAATAAGCCTGCTCTAAGTTCATCTGTAGTACTGGGCGATTTAAGTATCGGCGGCACCATTATGAAAGTCGAGGAACTTGCCAACACCTTGCAGGTTTGTCTGGATAGCGGAGCGAAAAAGGTCTTGATCCCGATTACGTCTGCAGTTGATCTTGGAACTGTCCCGTCCGAATTGATTGGTTGCTTTAATATTATTTTCTACCAGAGTGCGGAAGATGCCGTATTTAAGGCATTAGGGGTAGAGTGAACAAGTGACACAATATTTTGTCGAATTGTAGTTTGCCAAATCTATGAAACTATGATATTATGATTTTGCCTTGCAGACTGCTGTAAGGGTTGGAGATTGAAGTCAAGGGTCTGGCGAGCAGAAGCACGCACATGACACATTGACAAAGTTCACTGGTGGATACGAACTCACACATCAACCAACAAGCACTCCACATTGAACACGCCTCCTCAACTATCATAGCATAGTTGTTCATGCGTAATGTACGGGTGGCTGCAATGCAATTACACCATACCTGCCAACTTAGGGATGCTACCCCCCGTGTTGGCAGGTATTGCACTTTATGGGGGACTATATGACTCTGGATGAGTGGAAGAAAAAGGTGAAATTTCGAGGCTATGCCCATTTCGATAGAAAAATAACCTTACATGAAGCATGGGATTATATCTCTGATCCACTAAAAATAAAAACTCATGGATTTCTTCCTTTTATCCACCATACATTGAAAATTACGAAGTATAGTAAATCCAAAGGTAAGACTACCAAAGACCGTGAAATTTGTTATTCCGCACACATGGATCGGTATATCTATCAGTACTACGCTTATCTATTAAATGAAGAATATAATAAAAGAGTAACTATTGACGGTCTTGATCAATGCTCGATTGCGTACCGCAACAATCTGCACATGAATAATATTCATCTTGCTAAACAGGCTTTTGACAAAATAAAAGAACTTAAAGAATGCTATGTCGTCATCGGGGACTTTAAAAGCTTTTTCGACAGCCTTGACCATCAATACTTAAAAAAGCGAATGTGTGAGCTGCTTCAAAAAGACAAGCTTCCTAACGATTATTATGCGGTATTTAAAAACATCACTAAATATTCAACATGGGAATTATCCGACCTTTTGAAAGAAAATGGGCATTTGTTAAATCTTTCTGGAATTAAGCGACTAAACAAACAAGAATTGGCGATACCTTGGAGTAAATTTAAGGCCTTAAAGAAGGACATGGTTACTCCTAACAAAAAATCAGTTGGAATTCCACAGGGTTCGGCAATTAGTGCTGTATTGTCAAATATATATATGCTTGAGTTTGATGCAAAGATAAACTCGTATGTTTCTTCTAAAGACGGTATGTATATGAGGTATAGCGATGATTTTATTGTTATACTTCCGAAAGATAAGGCACTGCTACTTAATCAAGAACTTGCATTTTTATTGTCAATCATACAAGCAACTCCTTCACTGGTATTGGAACCTAATAAGACCCAACTTTTCGAATATAGTCAAGGTAACATAGATTCATTTGAAATCCGAGATGATTTAATATGCAAGACAGAAAAAAAGAGAATTGATTACTTAGGTTTTTCCTTCGACGGGACTGCTGTAACTATTAGGGATAAGACAATTTCCAAGTATTATAATAAGTTAAATCGGAATATAAAGAAGGTTCTGAAAAGCAAAGATGATTCAAAAACAAAAGTAATAATAAAAAGCATGCGTCTCTATCGGAAGTTTGGATATCATGAGGTTAGCAAGGATTTGAAAAATAGAAATTTCCTTAGTTATGTCGATAGGGCAGAACGAATATTTGGTCCTTTGGAACGGGTTAACGTAGTAAAGTCAAGACACATACAGAAGATTAGAAAGAAATTGAAAAACCATGAAAGTTGACGATCATAGTGGTCGTCTTTTTTTGTGTTAATTTACATAAACAAGGACTAACTGCCTATATTGTCGAATTAGCAGCAAGGGGGTTTTATTCCATGAGAACGTATATTCTATGACAACATGTTGTCTAATCAGTATGTTCTAATATGATCAGCAGACATTAGCGATGGAGGGATTGGTTATGGCATTTCTTAAATGCTCGGAATGCACGAATATGCTGAAGGCGATTCAAATTTCTAATAAGATCAGTCAAGTCGGGGAGCAACGGCTCCTAGAATATTCGCCAACCGGGATCAAATGCTCAGACTGGACTCCTGTAATTGAAAACCTCCGAGGATACGAAGAGGGAATTTACTGCCCTTCTTGTTTTGCTATCGTTCCTCTAGAGAAAGAAGAATTTATTCTATGTGAAGATAACCGAATTCCCGGCGTAGTAAGTCATGAGTTTTCATCCGATGATGTACTGGATAAGCTGAAGAAGTTGGCCGAGGAAGAAGTTGCCGAGATTTATGTTCATACACTTCCTGCGAAAGAAGCTACTTTTGCGGATATTCCTGAATCAACGCCAGAGCCCATCAAGGACGCCTTACATCGAATGGGAATTACACAGTTATATACTCACCAAGCACAAACAGCCGATGCAGTCCATTCTGGGTCGAATGTTGTCTTGGTTACTTCGACGTCATCCGGAAAGACGTTGTCCTATAACCTGCCAATTCTTAGTCGTTTATATAACCATCCCGAAGAGCGTGCATTATACATATTTCCAACAAAAGCATTAGCAAATGATCAGTTGGATCAAATTAGGCGTTTTGGCTTGCAACAGACGGACAATCATTCTTCCTTGGATGAGTGGTTTGAGACCCAGTTGCACTTAGGAGATCGCCTGATTCATATCGGCCGGCTGGATGGGGATACCGAGAATGGGCCGCGGCAGCGAATTATGGAAAAAGCACAGGTATGGATGACGAATCCGGATATGATTCATTACTCCATTCTCGGGCAAGTTCAGAAGGTGAAGTATGCGACCGCACACCACATTCGGAATTATCTGCGGAACCTCAAATTTATCGTGCTTGATGAGATGCATATGTACCGAGGTACATTCGGAAGTCATGTCGCATTGGTACTCAGACGCCTGCTTAAGGTTTGTCGAGAACTTGGTAATACTCACAACATCCAGATTATTACGAGTTCAGCAACGATTGAAAATCCTATTAGATTAGCAGAGGATCTTACAGGTCTTAGCGGATTCACCCTCATCAATACAGATGGTTCCGCCCATCAGAAAAAGGGGATCGTCCTCTGGAATCCCGGTATGTCAGCCGATGAACAAGTCCGCCGCGCGCCTTCTACCGATGCGATTACGATGGCGAAACAAATTATGACTGTGGATCAGAAGGTGATTAAGAGCATTATTTTTCAGCCTTCTCGCAGCCAGACTATGGTATTTACCCGTTATATCAAAGACGTCTTGCGCCAGCCTCTCCGACTACCAAAAGAGAAAGTGGAAGGAGAAAAACTCGCGGCATTTTATACCGGAATACTGCCGAATGATACTCGGAAACGGATTATTGAGAGACTCAAGTCCCACGACATTCATGTCATTATTACTACCAATGCCCTTGAAGTCGGGATTGATATCGGTGATTTGAGTCTTGCCGTTCTTGTTGGTTATCCCGGATCGAAAGCGGCATTCTCCCAACAGATCGGACGTGTTGGCCGCAAAGGCGAGGGTGTTGCCATATTGATCTGGCAGGATGAACCGCTTCAGCAGTATTACATGCGTAACCCGCTTGAATTTATCTATAAAGCTCCCGAGGTAGTTCGAATTAATCCAACAAATTACAAGTTGTTAGCCATGCACATCCCGTTACTAAGAGAAGAGCTCGGGAGAGAAGTCACGAAGGAAGACTTGCAGGACATGTTTCCTGGATTACTCGAAGATTATATTGAGACTGTACTGCAAGTAGCTGCAACAGCTAACGATGAGGCGATCGTTGATGACAAGTTTAGTCTTCGATCAATGTCTGGTAAAAATTACAGCGTAACCATTCGGGGACAAAATCAAACGATAGTAGACAGTTTGGATGAGTGGAGTGCTCTTCGTGATTTTTATGAAGGCGCGATCTATTGGACTCCTGGAGAGAAAGGCTATCGAGTAGACTCTATCAATCGCAGAAAAGGTGAAATTATTGTATTGCCTATTCAGGAACTAACCTATTACACTCAATCTACTTATCGTGATGTCATCGACATTATGCAGACTTATCAGAAGCAAAATATCGAAGGCATCGATATGGCCTATGGTGAACTGGAGATCAAGCGGAGCGTCTTCGGTTATAAAAAAGTTTACTTCGGACAGAAGCATGAGTCGGAGCAGGTTCAATTGGATCATCCGTCCGTCACCCGATTCACTCCGGAAGGAATGTGGGTTACACTAACGGATTCTCAATGGAGCCAATTGAAAAATGGCATTCAGGAGTTAGCGGATGAGGGCAGATCCATCGACTTATTGGCTGAAGCTTCCCTTCACGCTGCAGGTCACGCTATGACTTCGGTTATTCCTGACCTCATCATTTGTGACGCTAATGACTTTACAGGCTTTTCGGCGAGCGGGATGACGGCTTTTGCCAATAGACCTGTTATCGGCTTCTATGGCGAGAACGGGTCCGGTCTCGGGACCATCGAAGCGATCTATGAGAAACTTCCGCAAGTGCTTCGAAAAGCGCTTGAACTTATTGAGAGCTGCCCTTGTGCCGAAGGATGTCCTAGCTGCGTGCAGCTCCCAGGTAAAGGGAATATTGAATTGTTCAAACCTGGAGCCAAAATGCTGCTGAAGATTTTGATAGAAGGGATCGATTAAGAATGCCTGTAATCTGTTCCGCTTGCGGAGGCCAAAGACCTTACGGGGACTTCATTCAAATCAGCTATAAGGCGGATCCAAAGGGCTATTACCGTAAGATCCATCAACGTGCAAACGGGATTCGAGTTTCACAGTGGCGCTCCCTTGAACCCGATATGGAGTCCTATATAAACAAACCATCCGGCGTTTATTGTTCTCATGATGGATGTTCAATCTTGGATGACATGCTGACACCGGAAGAAATGGAATTGCTCACAGACCGAAGACTTCCTGTTCAACATGTATTCGATAGTGAAAAACTCGTCCAGAATTTGCTCGAACTCGGAACTCGTATTCGAAGTGACGTCCACGTGCATCAAATTGACGCCAACCAAGGCGCTTATGCTGAACAAATCCTTATGCCCAGTTGGCTGCAACGGAAGCTTCTTTCACTGGGGATCAATAAGCTGTATCAGCACCAAGGAGAAGCCATACAGAACATCCGGGAAGGACGTAATGTCGTTCTCTGTACGAAAACCGCATCGGGAAAATCATTGGCGTACAATGTTCCCATCATCGAAAAATTGGTTGCTGATCCGAATGCCTGTGCGCTTTATTTGGCCCCGTTCAAGGCATTAGTCGAGGACCAGTACGCTCACTTGAAAAAATGGGCTGATGATGTAGAAGAGCAGGGGAATCAAATCTCGCTTAATGGATTTTCTCGATTCTCTGTTAATGGACAGCAATTATCCGTTGGGGTTCTCCACGGGCAACGTAACGTTCCAGAGCATATGAGAAAAGATCAGGCATCTAGCTTCGTGTTCTCTGAGGGGCGCTATTGGCTGACCAACGTACACTATCTGCATTTAATTCTTCAAGGTGCAGGTTCGCCTAAGGGAAAAGGCCCTGGGCTGTTGCGCTTTCTGCAAAATCTTCGGTTTGTCGTCATTGATGAGCTGCATCAATACTCAGGCTTGTTAGGTTCAAAGGTTTCTTTGGTCCTTCGCAGATTAAGAATGTTATGTGACAGGTTGGGAAATAAAAACGTCCAGTTTATTGCCTGCTCGGCTACAATTGCTAATCCAAAGTATCTAGCTGAAGAATTAACAGGAATGCGTGGAATGAAAGGATTTCATGAAATATCGGGAGTACAAGCGCCAGTAAAGAAGAAAGCGATTTTGATGTGGAATCCGGGCTTATCAGACGATGAGCAAAAGAAAAGGGCCGTTGTTTCCGATCTCTATGAGATTCTGCGCACGATCTACAAGGATGGAAGATGGCCGAGAAGTATCATTTTCACAAGCAACCGCCAGCAAGCCCAGCTTTTAAGTCGTGAAATAAACATGATACTGCGCAGCCACCTTCATGATCATGGCGGGCTTTCGGCAGACGAACCACATGAGTTTTTTCTGCCGTACCATGCATACCTCACGCAAGAAGTTAAAGAACGAACCATACAAAAACTTGAGCAAGGCGAGATCCTTGGAGTGGTCACTACTAGCGCCCTAGAGGTCGGAATTGATGTGAAGTGTCTGGATGTATGTATCTTACTCGGATACCCTGGCTCCCAGGCTTCCTTTTGGCAGCAGGCTGGACGAGTGGGACGCAGCAGAGACGGTGTGGTGATTATGATGCTTCAGGAAGAGCCATTGCAGCAATACTTTGCCCGCAATCCTGAAGAATTCTTTAAGCTCCCGCCTGAATCAGCAGCGATTAATACAACGAATCCCAAGCTATTAAAGGAGCATCTCGCATACGCAGCTCACGAACTGGGAGGAACGTTGACCAATGCTATGAATTATGTTCGCTCTTCGGCGCTTCGCAAGGTGGTTGCGGAAGCAAGCGACCAGTGGCAGCAGATCGAAGGAAAACTCCTCTATCATGGTGAAACGCCAAGATATCAAACTTTGTTTACAATGGGGGCTACTTATACGGTTGTAACCAAGAACGGCTGGAATGAGGACATCTTGTTTCAAAGTGTAGATGAGCGTTCCTTAATAAGAGATTATCACGTGGATGCAGTATTTCTGGGACCTGACAATCGTACCTTCTATAAGGTCAAGTGGGTCAATAACAGGCAACGCAAAGTGGTTGTAGAGCCAGTAAGAACGGATTATCATACTCGCGGAATTGTTCGTGATAGCATTGAAATCCATGAGATAACCAATCCTCTGATAAGTGACGCGGCGATCAAATCCAATTTTGGAAGCATAATCGTAAAACGAAGCACATTTGGCTACAAAAAAATCTACAATCACGGCGCAACGCCTCCCGAAACCGTGCAATTAACAAACACATATCCTGTCAGTTTCCAAACAGAGGCATTTTGGCTGATGTGGGATCACCAAGGAAGGGATGAACTTAGAGGTCTGCTCAAGGATGTGCAGAATCGCGAGTCCATTGACTTGGAGACTTTGGTTGAGGGAAGCCTTCATGCCGTTGAACATGCCATAGCTTCGGCGATACCGGCCGTTGTAAGGTGCAGTATGGCTGATTTTCAGCACACCTCTTTTTATTCTGGCTCAGCATTGTTTGGAATGCCCGGAATGTTCTTCTACGACAGCCAAGCAGGAGGCGGTTCGGGGATAGTCGAGGTTGTCGCTGAAAAGTTCGGGGTTCTATTGGAGAAAGCCCAACTGATCATTAGCAGCTGTGGTTGTTCGGACGGCTGCCCATCCTGCATTCAGCTGTTTCATTGTGAGAAGCAGAATGAGCCGCTGCATAAGGCTGGGGCTTTGCTGGTTCTTAATCACCTGCAAAAATATCCGGTTCGCAACCATTCATGAGAAACTGATCTTTGAAATTGAAGGGAGGAAACCGTGTCCATGACTTTAATCGATAAGGCAATTGAGTTTGCTGCCGTTGCACATCGGGAACAGCGCCGAAAAGGCACAGAGATACCATACATTAGTCATCCTTATGCTGTGGGCATGATTTTGCAGCGGGCAGGTTGTTCGGAGGAAGTTGTCGCGGCTGGAATTTTGCATGACACGTTGGAAGATACCGATACAACGGAGGAGGATTTACTGGCCTTCTTCGGTCCTAAAGTATTGGAAATCGTAAAAGGCTGCTCAGAACCGGACAAAGGTGCATCATGGGAGGAAAGAAAGCAGCATACGCTCGATGAACTTAAACATGCAACCGTTGCTATTCGGCAGACGTCCTGTGCAGACAAACTACACAATATTCGTTCGATTAAGAGGGACTTGAAGCAGTACGGTGAGGAGGCATGGTCTCGTTTCAAACGAGGACGTGATAGTCAGGAATGGTACTATAAGGGGCTGGTGGAAGGCCTCGGGTACAAATCACGGTTTAAGTTGCTTGAAGAGTCCCGAAATATGAGGCAGACTTCGATCGTCTAGCTAACTATTTGGTGGAACGCGGGATCGAGTTTCAGTCGAATAGTGAAGGGCCAATCATCCTGATCGGCTTCTGCACAGCGCTGATGCAGCTATTGAACTTATATCCGCATGAGATTTATCATCATTTCAATAAATGAAATCGAGGAGATCCAATATGAGCAAAGTATATTTCGGCAAGTTTGACAGTAGAAGACCGCATCAAATCCAAGAGAAGTATTACGCCGCCGGCGCCAAGGAGAGTACCTGGTACGGAGGGATCGAACCGGGGGATTTCGTGTTTGTGGTGACCAATGCCAACGTAATTGCGTTATGGAAAGTGAGGGAATATGGGCATAAGGTAAATCCTATTAATCCGTCGGATACAGGTGTTGTTTTTTTCGAAGAAATCAAGCGGTTTCCGCATCCTGTACCCGTCGTGCAATTTATTAAAAGTCCATATTTCAATTTGGATCTCAACTTGCTTAATAAAATTAACAAAGCTACTCCAGGTTACGGTTTCTTTCCCATTGAGACAACCTCGGCGTTTCCCATGGAAAACTGGGATCAGCTTTCTTTTACATCGGTTCGTCGTTATTACGTCACACTAAGTTCTCAACTCCCGCCAGTTGCAGAAAACGACATCATGGTTGTAATCGACAATCTCGTAACATCAAGAATAGTCGGGATATTGGAATGGAAGAATGGACAATCCCAACCTTATGCCAGTTTGCAGAAACTGTACGAGGACAAAAATTCCGTCAATGAACGGTATACATTGCTACAGTTGCTTGAATTTGCCGAAGAGGAAGCGCCGATTAAACGTAACTATTTGAAAAGCGTCCTGAATGAATTGGAAAAGCAAGGTTATTTTGTAGTGGATAATCCTATTCGCCTTTATGACAACGTCTTGGTTGGCCGCCGCAAGACACCGATCAGCAAACCGAATATGGAAGTTGGAACTGATGGGAAAACGCCAATCACGCATGCGTTAGAATCTTCGGATGTCGAGGACGCGCCGGAATTGTTTGAACAATACCGTGCGTATGCTGAGTTGCTGGATTTCAACCCCAATTTGATTTTATACGGACCGCCGGGAACAGGGAAGACGTTCGCTACGAAGAACATCATTGAAGCGATTGAGTATACATTCAGTAAAAGATATATCCCGTTCGTCCAAGTTGAACGGGAAGAACGGGTACGTTTCATCACTTTCCACCAGTCCTACTCGTATGAGGAATTTATTGAGGGCATTCGCCCCCAATTGGAAGAAGACATGAAGCAAGACGAAGCAGGTGGTGAGATTCGGTACCGTGTGGAGCCTGGCGTTCTGAAAAAGATGGTGGAAGACGCGTCAGCACAAATTATCAAAGCGGAATCTGAGTCCTCCGGTATTTCGGGAGCCGAGTTCATACATTCGGGATCCCGTGTCTGGAAAGTATCGCTCGGCCGCCGCAACAGCGATCACATTTACAACCAATGTAAAGCAGGCAAACAAATAGCGGTCGATTTTCTCGATCACATCGACCTTACAGACAAATCATATGACGAAATTTATTCCTTGCTTGAGAATGAGCGGGATGATGGGGCTCAAAAGCCTACAATGGATGCCAATACGCTAGATACTCTCATTAACCAAATGGAACGAGGTGATATCGTATTTGTCTATGATGGCCCTCGGACGATTCGGGATATTGGTGTGATAACAGGGGATTATGCTTACAGAAAGGGACATGTGGCGCCACATGTCCGGCCGGTTGCGTGGTTGAAAGAATTTACGGACCCCGCGGATATTTACGATATGAACGGCGGAGTAAGTCTTACTCTCAAAACGATTTACGAGCTTCCCCGAATTCAAATGTCCGACGTTCAGAAATTGATCGGTATTTCCAACGATATAAATAAAACGGTTAAGACACAGCAGCATCAGCAAAAACCATACTATTTGATCATCGATGAAATCAACCGAGGTAACATCTCTAAAATCTTTGGCGAACTGATAACATTGATTGAAAAGGACAAAAGGCAAACGGTCAGCACGATCTTGCCCTATTCCAAAAAGCCTTTCTCGTTGCCTAGGAACCTGTATATTATCGGTACGATGAATACTTCCGATCGATCGATCGCGATGCTGGATACCGCGCTAAGAAGACGGTTCGTATTCGCGGAAATGGAACCAGATTATGCGGTTTTCGAACAAAATACAGCAAAAGTGGGCTCGGTGGAACTTGCAAGTCTTTTGCGCAGCCTTAACGAAAAAATATCGGAGAAGCTGGATCGAGACCATCGGATCGGCCACGCCTATTTGATGGATGTTTTAACGATCGATGATCTTTTTAAGAGCTGGTATTATAAAATTTTGCCATTAATCGCTGAATACTTCTACAACGATGTCGCTGCTATTCAGTCGGTTGTTGGAACCAAGTTCTTCGAGAAATCCGGAAGCATGCGGTTCTTAAGCACGCAGCCTTCCGATAAAGATACGGTTTCCGACTTCGAGAAGGCCTTGTTGACCCTCTATAAAGGAATAGAAGACTGATGCCGAAACTCATCACCGTCTTTGAAGACAGGTATTCGTTGGAACCAATCTCGAATGAACATAGGATGGAATTATCTTCGTTGGAGTCCATTTGGGGAAGGCAAAATATTAGCTTCAGTGTAGATAACCGAGTGCTGCTAAGGAAGTATGTTGGATTTATCGCCACTCCTTCCTTGCAGCTACAGATTCTGCCCAAACTTTATGAAGATGCGGCATCCGCTGAAGACTTCGAAGAGGAAAAACGTTCGTCCGTTCGGATGCTGTTCCGTTTGCTGGCATCTAGCGGGTTCCTTTCAGTCAAAGATATTCCGGAACCTCAACTAATAGCGGCTATGAACGGAGATTTGCTGGAGATTTTCATTCACATTTTCATTAAGAGGTTCTTGGAACTCTTTCAGAAGCAAATTCATCGTCAATATGAAGATTTTGAGGGCAACCTGGCCTTCATTAGAGGAAGGATCCTTTTTCAGCGGCAGTTGCTCAGGAATGGGGGATTTAAGCATAAGCATTATGTTAGTTATCAGGAATTCACGGAAGACAATCTGCTTAACCAAATCATTAAAGCCACAATGATTTCACTTAGAACATTGACGAAAAACGAGGAAAACAAAACTAGTTTGAGCCATGCGCTTTTGCTTTTAGAGGATATTTGTCCCATCCGGCTTACCGAATCGATGTTCCAAAGAGTACGATTCAATCGGTTAAACGAAGACTATCGGCCGGTGTTTGAACTCGCTAAGATGTTTTACCTTAACCGTCAACCTGGGGTCCATGCGGGCGACGAGCGTACCTTTACCTTTTTGATCCCATTGAATCAATTATTTGAGTTCTCGTTATATCAATGGTTGGATAAGGGGTTATCTTCGGATGATTGGGTGGTCCGTTATCAGACGCCACAACGTTACTTGGATGCTGAAAAAGAGGTTTTTCTGCTCAGACCCGATATTACAATCGCATGCAGCCGAGCAGGATCAGACACGCCAATCGAAATGATTGTAGATGCGAAATATAAAAATCCCATTTCTGAAGAGAATACTCGACTTTCGGAGTCGGATGTTTACCAAATGTTGGCCTACGCAGTCCGTTATCAATGCAATCGGTTGTTTCTGGTATACCCAGTTTTCCGTGCGAATAAATATTTCCAGAATCCGCTAGCAACCTATTTGATACATAACGGAAATCAGGAGATCCGGATATCAGCTCTTCATATTGACATTGCTTCCGAAGACCTGGATCAAATACAAAAAGAGTTCATAAAGTTAATATGCCATTTTTTTGAGAGTTAAGAAGGGAGCATGAAATGAAAGTTCCGGAAGAGGCTAGTCCTTATGAGATACGAGAACTAGCCGAGCAACAGTGACCTTTGCTATTATTGATTTCAAAGCACATCCACTATATAATAAATTTGTTCCTTCTATCGCTTCTGTTCCCAACGGAAGCCTAATGAGTGGCCATCCTCTGGCCCAAATCATGTCCTCGCGGGACAGTTGATTGATACCATTTCCTCGAGCCAGGTGCTTTCGGTATCCAATTCCCTTTATGGTGATTAATTACAACACGGGAGTAGTCTGTCCTTGTGTACTATAATTGTTCAAATAATGAACCCGAATGAAGCATTTTTTCTTTGCTTTCTTCGGGTTCTTTTTGTTGTTATTCAATTAGAGTTGAGCACGCGTCGTTCAGCAGCTTCGCAGCGTCAACTGGAGGAACATATCGCAAAGTTGTCGACAGCTGCTTATGGCGTAGTTGTCGTTTTATAGCGATAATGTCAATCCCGCTGCTCTGCATCAAGTATGCCGTTGTATGTCGAAAACTATGGGCAGTGACTGTCTTTTGTATACCGGCCTCTAGGCAAAGATTCTTGATGATTCGGTTTAATACTGCTTTTGTTAGTGGTCGATTGTTTTCAAAGAAAACCTCGGAATGTCCGGAATTCCGCCATTCTTCTACAACCGGATGATGCAAATAACGCTCCAACTCAACAACGAGGGAATCGGGCATATAAACGACTTCGGAGGAGGTTTTCTGCCCTTTGTTAACCAGAATAACCTTGCGCTCAAAATCAATCTGTTCGTACGTTAGCTGTATAATCTCCCTGTTTCGAAGAGCGGTCGTTGACATTAGCAATATGAGGATGTAGAACTTCCGGACAAATGGATCGGCTTTAAGCGCTGCTTGAAATAATCGTTGACATTCACCCATGGAGAGGGAACGATCTATTATTCGGCGTTCATAATACGGATTCGGAAAATTCTTCATGGGGTTTTGTTTAATCATCCCAAGACCGTGAAGTAACGTGAAAAAATGTTTCAGGTAAACAATGTTATTGAAGATAGTATTCTTGCTTGCCTGAAACCTCTTCTTGAGAAACTGGATATAACCGTCAATACATTCAGTATCGATCGGGCGATAAGTCTCGGATTCAGTATCATAATAAAATTTATCGAAATCCAGCTCTCCCTCAAAGTCTAAGCTCAGATATTGTTCAAATTTCATGAATTGGCGACTATAAGCGTAAATTGCAGAATCCTTGAGATGGGTATGTTTTTTCCAGTTGGCATAGTAAGGGGAATCCAATAACAAACGTTTCATTTGTTCTCCAGCCTTTCTCTTATTTTCTGAACAACCTCTTGAGCGAATGGGTGTTTGTTTATGGCGTCTCGCAGTTGATCGTCGAAAAGTCTCAAGTACTTCATCGTACTGTCGAGCGATTCATGACCGAGAAGCTTTGCAAGAGTATAGATATCGATTCCCGCTTCAAGGCCTTGAACGGCAAAAGAATGACGAAAAGAGTGAGGACCTAAACGATCTTTGTCTTCCTCTTTTATCGACCGAGACTCGCGAATAATACGTTTCATAAATTGCTGAATGGCTCTAGAAGTCCGGTGATTTAGGTCAGTTGTAACCGTCTCTTCGGCATAAAAAAAAGAGGAAAACAACCCAACCAACGCCGAAATGAGCAGGTCCGACACTGCCTCCATCATCACGGATTTCG
>Ga0180220_1001946_pt1 | contig 14158 bp, 13 predicted proteins | sample eDN5th37CBELigBY_FD_151335 | JGI IMG/M metagenome (GOLD analysis project Ga0180220, IMG submission 151335) | Enriched backyard soil microbial communities from Emeryville, California, USA - eDNA 5th pass 37_C BE-Lig BY (version 2) (version 2) | ecosystem: Environmental > Terrestrial > Soil >... | reverse complement strand
CATGACGGTGGCCGAGAATGTCGGCTATTCGCTGAAAGTCGCCAAGGTGGACAAGGCCGAGGCGAAGCGCAAGGTGGACGAGGCGCTGGCGCTGGTGGACCTGAAGGGCCTTGCCGACCGCCGCCCGGCCAATCTTTCGGGCGGGCAGCGGCAGCGCGTGGCGCTGGCGCGCTGCCTTGTGGCCGCACCTTCGCTGGTGCTGTTCGACGAGCCGCTGGCCAATCTGGACGTGCATCTGCGCGCCTCGATGGAGGACGAGTTCGCCGCCTTCCACAAGCGCACCGGCACGACCATCGTCTACATCACCCATGACCAGTCCGAGGCCATGGCGCTGGCCGACCGCATCGCGGTGATGGACCATGGCCGGCTGGCGCAGCTCGCCACGCCGCGCGAGCTTTACAGCGAGCCGGCCAACGAAATGGTCGCCTCCTTCATCGCACAGGGCATCGTGCTGCCGGCCAGGGTGCTTTCGGCGGAAGGCGGGAAGGCGCGGGTGGAGGTTCTGGGCCAGGAGGTCACGGTGCGCTGCCGCCCGGGCGACGGCCCGCGCGCTGCCGCCAGCATCTGCGTGCGCACCCCCGATCTGGAGATCGCCGGTGAGGGCGAGCCGGGCATCGACGGCACGGTGACGCGCGCCGTCTACAAGGGCGGCGCGCTGCGCATCGATTTTCAGCCGACGGCCGATCCGGACCGGCACATCAGCTTCGAATATCCCGGCCATGCAGGTTTCGAGGAAGGAGCGCGGCTGCGGCTGCGCATCGTTTCGGGCTGGCTCATTCCCGGCGGGCAGGGCGCATGACCCTGGACGTGGAACTCGCCGGCGGCTTTGGCGAGAAGGGCCGCACCAGCGTCGTCGTGGGGCGCGAAGGCCAGCGCGTGATGCTGGATGCGGGCATCAAGGTGGGCGCGACCGGCCGCGACTACTATCCGCGGCCGCTGACACTCGTGGACCAGCTCGACGCGGTGCTGATCTCGCATGCCCATGAGGATCATGTCGGGGCGCTCAACTGGCTGCTGTCGGAAGGCTTTCGCGGGCGCATCCTGATGACGCGCGAAACGCTCGAGGAGGCGCCGGCCACGCTGGCCGCCTATGGCGAGAAGGCGCTTGTCGAGGCATATCCGTTCCCGGCCGACAGGATCGAGCTGTTCAGGCCGGGCGATGTGCTCGACGTCGCCGGCTTCCGCATCGCCACCGGGCGCTCCGGCCATGTGGTGGGCGGCGTGTGGTTTTCGCTGGAAGATGAAGGCACCCGCGTCGTCTACTGCGCCGACGTGGTGCCGGACAGCGCCGTCTTCGTCATGGACCGGATGCCCGAATGCGATTTGCTGCTGCTCGACGCTTCCTATGGGGCGGACCCTGTATCGGGCGGCGAGCGGGCGCAGCGCATTGCCGCGTGGATCGCGGAGCGCGCGGGCGGTTGCCTTTTGCCGACGCCGCTTTCGGGACGGTCGCTGGAGCTGGTGGCGGCGATGTCCGGCCGCTTCGCCATCCATGCCTCGATGCGCGAACATCTGCTGGCCCAGATCGAGGCGCGCGATGCGCTGAAGCCCGGCATGCCTGAATTGCTGCGCGGCCGCATCGATGCGGCGCTCGACTGGACGGACGGTGAGCCGCTGCCGGATTGTCCGCTGCTGGCCGATGACGGCATGGGCAAGGCGGGGCCATCGTCGCGCCTGATCCCGCTGGCCGATGCGCAGGGCTTTCCGATCCTGCTCTCCGGCCATCTGCCGGCCGGCACGCCCGGTTTCGAGCTGCACGCGAAGGGACGCGCCGACTGGATCAGGATGCCGACGCATCCGACGCTCGCCGGCAATGTCGAGATCTGGGAGAAATCCGGCCGTCCGGCGGTGCTCGGTCATTCCTGCGGAGCGGACGAGATCGCGCGGCTGGGCGAGCATATTCCGGCGCTGCAAAGCGCAAGGCGCACCGGCGAGCGGCTGGTGGTTGGACAAAAGGCAAGTGCATGAGAATTCTGGTTTCCAATGACGACGGCATCGACGCACCGGGCATTGCCCGCCTGGCAGAGGCCGCGCGCCGGCTGAGCGACGACGTATGGGTGGTCGCGCCGGAGAAGAAGCATACGGCGGCGGGGCCTTCGCTCACCATCGCCCAGCCGATCACCATGGAAAAGCGTGGCGACAGGCGCTTCTCCTGTTCCGGCCGCCCGGCCGATTGCGTGGTTGCGGCCATGGCGTGGCTGTTCGGGAACGACCGCAAGCCGGACCTCGTCGTGTCCGGCATCAATGACGGGCGCAACGTCGCCGAGGACCTCGCCTATTCGGGCACGCTCGGCATCGCCCGCGAGGCGACCTTCTGGGGCGTGCCTTCCATCGGATTTTCGCGGGTGAAGAACCCCGAGATCACCGACGCCGACGAGGTCTGGCTCGCAGGCTTCATCGGCAGGCTGTGGGAGAAGCGGGCCGAATGGGCGGCGCAGGGCCACTGGCTGAGCGTCAACCTGCCGACACGGCTGCCGGCCGAGGTGCGCCAGCCGGTGATCGGCCGCGACAAGATCGCCTCCAAGGCGGAAGTCGTGGAAAGCGACGGCGACCGCACCGTGATCGTCGTGCCGCGCGGCCGCCCGCACACCTCCATCCAGGGCGACGAGAACAGCATGATCGACGCCGGTTTCGTCACCGTCAACCGGCTCAACTGGTTCGGCGGCTCGCGGCTGGACGACGGGTTCGTGGCAGGGCTCTGACGTTCTGCGTTCGCGAACTGATCATCCCGGAACGTTTGTGGCGTAGCGGAATGGATCCCGGCTCGTGGTCGCTATCGCTCCGTTGGCCGGGATGACGGTGGAAGTGCTGCTTCAGGAAGGCAATAAGGCTCAGCTCAGCCGGAAGCCGAGCTTTTCCAGTTCGGTCGCGACGCCTGTCCAGCTTGAGCTGATCACGGTGGCGCCGCTGGAAAGCAGGCGTTCGCCATGGCCGTCATAGCTGTGGCTGCCGCCGGTGAAACCGATGGCCGTCATGCCGGCCGCGACCGCGCCTTCCACGCCGAAAGGCGAATCCTCGATCACCACGCAGTCGGCCGGATCGGCGCCCATCTTTTCCGCCGCGAACAGGAAGATGTCGGGTGCCGGCTTGCCATGCTTGACCATCGACGACGAGAAGATCGCATCGCCGAAATGTGAAGCGATGCGGGTGACGTCGAGGCTGTGGTGAATGCGTTCCAGCGAGGACGAGGAGGCGACACAGCGGTCGATCTTCAAGCCGGACAGGAAATCGGGCAGGCCGGCAGTCGGCTCCAGCCGCTCGGTGAACAGTGCCTTCGTCTCGGTCCAAAGGTCGTCCGGCGCATGGTCGGGATACTGATGGCCGGTCAGTTCCTTGATGCGGGCGATGATGTCGGCCTGCTTCATGCCGAAGCACTGGCTGATGATGTCGACGCCGACGCCGGGCATGCCATGGCGCTCATAGACGCGCTCATAGGCGAGGACCGCCAGCGGCTCGCTGTCGACCAGAACGCCGTCGCAATCGAAAATGATGAGCTGTGATCCTGTCACGGATTTCCTCTTTGTCGGGGAGATAGGGATTGAACTAGGCGGCGGGAACGCCGAGCGGCGGGGCGCCGTCCAGCGCCGGCTTCATGCGCTGCATGGCATGGCGTGCTGCCGGATGGTCCGGCGCGATCCAGTTCGGCTCACCGCCCAGGAAGCGGTCGAGGAAGGCCACGGCATAGGCCGGAACCTCCGCCACGTTCTCGCGATAGGACCACCATGTGCGCAGGTCGTCGGCGCATTTGTCGATGGCCGGCACCGTGCCGAATTCCTGCTCGTGGACCGCCGCCACCGCCGCCACGCAATAATTGGTGTAGAGGAAGCCTTCGGGCCAGAAGCGGACGATCTCCCGCGTGGCCGTCGACACATCGGCCTCACCCGCTGGCGCGGCCGCTTCCGAGACCGCCCGAGCCGGGTTCTGGCGAATCAACTCGCGCAGCACCACGCCGGCGGCGAAGACGATGAAATCGGCGCGGTTCACTTCGGCAAAGGCCTTCTGCCCCTCCGCGATCTCGATCCAGTCGAGGAAGGCGCGGGTGAGGCGGGCGTCGTCGATTTCGAAGCGCACGCCATAGGCACGGGTGACGGCCTTGGCACTGGCCCGGAAGGTGGCGCGGAACCAGCGCAGGCGCCTGAGCCTGTGGCGCAGGTCCGGCATCGCGGCCAGTTCGTCCTTGAACCGAAGGTCCATCATCCATCCTCTTCGCGCGCAACTTTAGCATGGGCGCGGCGTCGGCTATAGTTAATAGCTGAAATCATACATATTGACACTCAAGAAAACAAATGTTCTCTAGGATCGAGATTGCGCCAACGGCGTGCGTCCGCCTGGGCATGGGAGGAAAAAGCTGATGGCGATCTGGCAATGGGCCTTGCTGCTGCTGGCCGTCGTGTGGGCTTTGCAGGCCTTCGGCGTGTGGCTGCAGATGAGGCACTACACCGATGTCTTCAAGGGCATCACGAACAAGTACAAGGATGGTTTTGTCGGCGCTGGCAATTTCAGGGGTCGGTTCAGGAAGGGCACCATCGTGCTCATCGTGGTCACTCCCGATCTGGTCGTGCGCCGGCTGTTGGTCATGAGCGGGCGCTCCGTGTTCACGAAGTTCAAGCGTCATGAGAAATTCGAGGGCGTGCCCCTCGACGATATCCGGTCCGACCCTGCAATTCTGGGGGAGGGGGAACCCGGTGTGGCCGAGGCTGTGAAGCGGGCGATCGAGCAGATCGACCGGGCGCGGTCGGAGCCAGACAGGAAGCCGGGCTTGTCCGGCTTGAGTGCAGCAAGGGCTTAGAAACGGCGCCGCCATCGCCCGGTTGAGGGCGGCTGGCGCGGCGCAAGGAGGGAACATGTCTGTCATATCATTGTTGGCGCCGCACGCCGACATGGCCATGCAGAACCTGCATGTCGCAGGCGCCATGGTTCACGATGCGGCACTGCACGGCAAGCTTGCCGTGGAACATGCCTCGGATCAGCTCGTCATCCTCGCGCAGGCGACGGATGGCGGCAACATCACCGTCGACGAGTTCCGCGAACGGCTGAACGAGGTCCAGCAGGAAGAGCAGCTCGGCTGGCTGACCGCCGCCGGCAAATATTTCATCGGCATCTTCCAGAAGGGCGGCGAGGTCTTCGCCGGTTTCGTCACCGGCATCATTCCCACGCTGGTCGTGCTGATGACGGCCTTCTACGCCATCACCGAACTGGTCGGCGAGGAGCGCGTGCACGGCATCGCCCGCGGCGCCGGGCGCATCGCGCTGACCCGCTACACGGTGCTGCCGGTGCTGGCCGTCTTCTTCCTGACCAACCCGATGGCCTACACCTTCGGCTCGTTCCTGGAAGAGAAGCACAAGCCGGCCTTCTACGACGCCGCCGTGTCCTATGTGCACCCGCCGCTCGGCCTGTTCCCGCACGTCAACCCGGGCGAATATTTCGTCTGGGGCGGCATATTGGTGGCGCTGCTGGAGCTGGAGCGCAACGGCTCCGTGGCCAGCGGCTACCATATCCAGGTGGCGATCTGGTACGCGATCGTCGGCCTCGTCGTGATCCTGCTCAAGGGCATGCTCACCGAACGCATCACTGCCCTCATGGCGCGCCGCCAGGGCGTCGAGCTCTAGGCGCGGGGAGGGACACATGGCCAAGAAGTACAAGGCAGTCAAGATTTCCAAGGGCTCCGGCGGCTGGGGCGGCCCGCTCGTCATCGAGCCGACCGAGCAGCGCAACAAGATCGTGTCGGTCACCGGCGGCGGCATCCATCCGGTCGCCCAGCAGATCGCCGACCTGACCGGCGGCGAAGCGGTCGACGGCTTCAAGTCGCCGCCGATCGAAAGCGAGATGGCGGTGGTGGTGGTCGACTGCGGCGGCACCGCGCGCTGCGGCGTCTATCCGCGCAAGCGCATCCCGACCGTCAACCTGACGCCGGTGGGGCAGGCGGGGCCGCTGGCCCAGTTCATCACCGAGGACATCTACGTGTCCGGCGTGAAGCCCGCCAACATCGCCCTGGCCGACGGCAGCGAAGCCGTGACCGGCGCGGGCGCGGCTGCGCCAGACGCCGCGAGTGCGGCTGCTCCGGCCCCGGCCGCCGCGGCCGTGGCACAGGAAAGCGAGGGCGGCATCGTCGGGCTGATCAGCTCGGTCGGCCGCGTCATGGGCAGGGTCGTCGGCATCTTCTTCAACGCCGGCCGCCGTACCATCGACCAGGTGATCCGCAACGTCCTGCCGTTCATGGCGTTCGTGACCATGCTGATCGGCCTGATCCTCTACACCGGCATCGGCGACGTGCTCGCCCAGCCCATGGGTCCGCTGGCCAACAACATCATCGGCCTGCTGATCATCTCGGCCATCTGCGGCCTGCCGTTCCTGTCGCCCATCCTCGGGCCGGGCGCGGTGATCGCGCAGGTGATCGGCGTCGCCATCATCGGCCCGCAGATCGCCAACGGCACGATCTCGCCCGCAATGGCCCTGCCGGCGCTGTTCGCCTACAACACCCAGGTGGGCTGCGACTTCGTGCCGGTCGGCCTGGCCCTCGGCGAAGCCAAGCCCAAGACCATCGAGATCGGTGTGCCGGCGGTGCTCATCAGCCGCCAGATCATGGGTCCCGTCTCCGTGCTGATCGCCTGGGTGGTCAGCCTGTTCGTACTGTAAGCAGAAACTAAAGCGAGGTTCGCCAGATGACAGTTCTTCTCAGGACACGGGTTACAGAGATTGGACCCGAGGTGGCGGACCTCGCGGAAGGCGGCGTGCTGATCCTGTTCGCGGATGGTTCGCCGCCGGAGCTGGCCGAGGTCTCCGTGCTGCACAAGACGGAAGAAGGCCCGAGCGCGGATGCGCCGCAGGTCGGCGCATCCATCGCCATCGGTCCGGTCAGCGCGACCATCACCGCCATCGGCCCGACGGCCTGGGCCAAGGTGCGCGAGATCGGCCATGTCGTCATCACCTTCAACGGTGCCGGCAGCGCCGAGCGTCCCGGCGAAATCTGCGCCTCCGTGGTGGAGACCGACCAGCTCGTGGCGGCGCTGAAGCCCGACGCCACGATCACGATCGCGGCATAGAGCGCCCCGCGTCCCGGCGGACGCGCGAGGGAGGCTCCGATATTGTAGTCAGGCATCGGAACGTCCGGAGACCGGATGCCGTTTCCGGACCGATACCCCCGGCAATCGCGCAAGCGGCGGCCGAAATGAACAAGGCAGAGTCATGGTCATGGAACGCTCGACAATCGTCAGAGTGCACGAAGGGCTGCATGCCCGGCCGGCCACGCGGTTCGTCAAGCTCGCCAAGAGCTTCGAGTCCGAGGTCGAGATCGTCCGCGACGGCAAGGCGGTCAGCGCCAAGAGTTCGGTCAAGCTGATGCTGCTGGGGGTCAAGGAAGGCCAGGAGGTCACCGTGCGGGCCGAGGGCGCGGATGCCGCCGAGGCGGTCGAGGCACTGATCGGGTTCCTCGAAAATCCCAAGGCCGGGCTGGACGAGGAGGCGGCGTCGCCCGCCGAGCCGAAGCCGGCTGCCGCGCCCGAGCCGGCGGCCGCGCGGCCGGCCGCGGTTGCGGCGCAGGCTGCGGCGCCCGGCAGCGGGCTTGCCGGTGTCGCCGCCAGCGAGGGCGTTCATCTCGGCCCGGCATTCGCGCATTTCCCGCCGCAGATCAAGGCCGAGGACCGCAAGCTGGGAGCGGCCGAGATCGAGCCGGAACTGGAGCGTTTTCGCGCGGCGGTCGAGGCGGTGCGGGCACGCATGGACAAGGCGCTGGCCGACGACAGGCTGGCCGAGGGCGACCGCGGCATCGTGGCGGCGCTGCGCGACATCGCCGGCGACGAGACGCTGGTGGGCGACACGACCGAAACGATCCGGGGCGGCCTCGACGCCGTTTCGGCGACCATCGCCACCACGGCGCGGCTGGCCCAGGAGTTCGGCGCGGTCGACGATCCCTATCTCAACGCCCGCGCCGACGACATGCAGGCGGTGGGCCGCCAGATCTGCCTGGCGCTTCTGGGGCAGGACGATGCCAGCCTCGACCACATTCCCGAAGGGGCGGTGCTGATCGCCGAGGACATCGGCGCATGGGATCTTGCGCGCGCCCCGCTGGAGCGCATCGGCGCAGTGGTCTGCGGCCATGGCGGCGCGACCTCCCACATCGCCATCATCGCCCGCTCGCACGGCATTCCCGCCGTGCTGGGGCTCGGCGCCCGCATCCACGACCTGCGCGCGGCGAAGGACGTGGCCGTCGACGGCAACAGCGGCGCTGTGATCCCCGATCCCGATGCGCAGACGCGCGAGGCCTATCGCAAACGCATCGACGAGGCGGCAGCGGAGCGCACGGCGCTGGAAGCCTACAAGGACGTGGTGCCGAAGCTGGCCAACGGCACCGTCGTCGAGGTCGCGGCCAATCTCGGCTCGCTGGAGGAGATCGACGCGGCCAGGGAGGCAGGCGCAATGGGCGTCGGCCTGTTCCGCACCGAGCTTCTGTTCATGCGGCACATGCACCTGCCGTCCGAGGACATGCAGGCCGAAATCTACGGCACGCTGGCCAAGGCCTTTGCGCCGGCGCCGGTCATCGTGCGCACGCTGGACATCGGCGGCGACAAGCCGATTGCCGGCATCGAGTTCCCGGCCGAGGAAAACCCGTTCCTCGGCTGGCGCGGCATCCGCATGTGCCTCGACCGGCCGGACATCTTCAAGCAGCAGTTGCGCGCCCTGATGCGCGCCGCCGTGCACGGCAACGTCAAGGTGATGCTGCCGATGGTCTCGCAACTGTCCGAGGTCGCCCGCACGCGCGAGCTGATCGCAGAATGCGGGGCGGAGCTGAAGGAACGCGGCGTGCCCTTCGGCCAGTTCGAGCTTGGCGTGATGATCGAGACGCCGGCCGCCGTGCTGATCGCGCGCGAACTGGCGAAGGATGTGGCGTTCTTCTCCATCGGCACCAACGACCTCACCCAGTATGTGATGGCGGCGGACCGGCTCAACCCGACCGTGGCCGGGCTGAACGACGTCTCCAACCCGGCGGTGATGGCGGCCATCGAGATGACGGCCAGGGCCGGCACGGAAGCCGGCATCATGGTCGGCATGTGCGGCGAGGCGGCCGGCCGCCCCGACCTGATCCCCGAATTCATCCGCATGGGGCTGACCGAGCTTTCGATGAGCCCGGCTTCCATTCCACGCGCCAAGAAGGTGATCGTGGAACTGGCCGAAGCGGCTAAATGACATGAAGGCGCCCGTTGAAGCCGATTCAACGGGCGCCTGCATCTTGTTGATTTGCGAAGGAAATCGGTGTGGGGACGCCGGAGTGCTATCCGGGCCCTGTTCCGTGCGGCTTCAAGGTTCCGGCATGGATTCCCGACACTCTCCATTCCATGCCGTTACAGTTCAGGCCAGGAACGGCCCCCGCCCGCACTCAGCGCAGGTGGAAGATCAGCATGGCGAAGATCGGCGTCAGTTCCGCGACCGGATCGGCGGCGCGGCAGGCGGGCATGATCCGGTCCACGCGCGCTTCCACGGCCATGGCGGCCATGTCGAGCAGGTCGGAGCCGGGTTCGGTCTCCACGCCGGCGCTGGCCAGCGCCACGGCCAGCGCCATGGGCACCAGAACGGAAACGGCGAGCATCGCTTCCGCTTCCAGCACATTCGCCGCCGCGCCTTCTGGCAGGCGGGGCCGCACCGGTCGCGCCCGCAGTAGTTCGACCGAAAGCGCCGCGCACAATTCGGCGATGCGGGCCGTGCGCTGCGTGTCGCCGGCCTCGCCGCCGGCGGGATGCAGGAGGCCGCCATGCTGGCGCAGCATCGCTGCGTGGACGGCGGCAAAGCCGGCTTCGTGCACGGGATCTGCCAGCGCCTTCTTGCGCGCCAGCATCGCCCCGGCCAGATAGTACATGTCGCGCCGAAAGGCCCGCTCGCCCTCGATCGCGCCGCTGCCGGAGCGGAAATAGGTCTCGAACGGACGTGCCTGCGCATTGCCCCCGCCATCGTGCGGGACCAGTGCCGTGGCCATGGTCATGGCGTCGTCGAAGGCGCTGACGGCGCGGCCGAGCAGCCCTTCGATCTCGGGCAACGGAAACGGCGTATGGCCACCGGGCGGCGGGGGCAGGAGGCTGGCCTGCCCGCTGTCGTGGCGACGGCGGCGGATGGCCTGGCGCATGTCGCGCAGCCTGTCCTTGAGGTTGATGCGCACTTCCTCGGAGATTTCACGCAGCATTCTGGCGCCCCGGTTTGGTGGTGGACCAAGAGTTTTAGAAAAGATAGCCGGAAAACAGGATTGTTCCCATCGTGCCTTCGCGGTCAATAGACCATATTGTGCAGCCGCGCTGAATCGTTACACGTGCAGCGTGCATCGTCCGGGGAGCAGGAATTTGGCAAGGAAGCCCAAGGGAGAGAGCGGCTCGATGGTGAACGGCGATCCCGTCGTCGCCAATGGCGGCGCGGAGAGCCGCAGCGACCGGCTGCGCATTCGCGCGGCGTGGATGTATTTCGTCGAGCAGATGACCCAGAACGAGATTGCCGACGTGCTGGGTGTCGGCCGCGTCACCGTGGTGCGCATGCTTGCCGATGCGCGGGCCCGCGGCGAGGTGAAGATCACCATCGAAAGCGAGCTGGTCGAGATCGTGCGGCTGGAGCGCGAACTGGAACGCGCCTTCGGGCTGGAGCAGGCGATCGTGGCGCCGCTTTCGAGGCCGGATGCCGATCCGATCCCGGCCATCGCGGCCAAGACGGGCGGCTACGTCTCGGAAATCATGAAGGCCGGCATGCGGGTCGGCGTCGGCTGGGGCAACACGCTGTTTTCGTCCCTTCAGTTCCTGAGCGCCCGCTCGCTGGCGGATTTCAAGGTGATCTCGCTGCTCGGCGGCGTCGGCGTCGCCCGGCGCTTCAACCCGGCCGAGTTCGCCTGGCGCTTCGCGCAGGCCTTCCAGGGCGACGGCTACCTGATCCCGACGCCGGCCGTGGTCGACAGCATCGAGACCAAGGTCGCGCTGGTCGAGCGCTGCGGCTTGCAGGAAATCTTCCAGCTTGCCGATTCGCTGGATGCCGTGCTGGTGAGCGTGGGCGGCATCGCTTCGGCCACCACCTTCTATCGCGGCGGCTTCCTCAAGGAGGCCGATCGCGAGGAACTGGTGGCGCGCGGGGCGGTGGGCGACCTTCTGTTCCATTTCTTCAACCGCAATGGCGATCTGGTCGATCACCCGGTCAACCAGCTGGTGATGTCGGTGGAGGTCGACCGGCTGCGCCGCGCCCCGGTGCGTATCCTCACCTCGGGCGGCGAGGAAAAGATCGGCGCGCTGATGGGCGCCATGCACCTCATCCAGCCCACGGTGCTGATCACCGACGAGGAAAGCGCCCGCCGCATGCTGGCGGAACGGGCAGGGGCCCCGGGTAAATAGCTTAAAGCGCGCCGCGATCTTTCAGATTCGCTCCTTGCGGTTTAAGCCTTTGTTTTTACGCATGTCGTGGTCCCGAAACCGGTTCCCACTTTGGGGCGACATGCTTTAGATATTGAGCGCCAGATCGGCCGGGAAGTCGTCGTTGGCGGCATCGCGCATGGCGGCGAGGCTGCGGCCGTCCAGCACATGGGCGATGGCCTCGCGCACCTCCAGCATCATGTGCCGGACCTCGCAAGCCGCTTCGTCCCGGCAATCCTCGCACCGCACATATTGCGTGCGGCTGGCGCAGGCCAGGGGGGCCAGCGGTCCGTCCAGCACGCGGATGACATGGCCGATGCGGATTTCCGAGGCGGGCCGGGCGAGCCGGTAGCCACCGTCCTTGCCCTTGCGGCTTTCGACGAAGCCGGCATTTCGCAGCTCGACCAGAATGGCGTCGAGGAACTTCTTGGGAATCTTGTTGGCGACGGCGATGTCGTTGACGAACGCAAGCTGCCCGGCAGGCAACCGCGACAGATGCACGAGGGCCTTCAGACCATATTTGCCTTTTTTGGTGAGCATGGCCGTCGATGATCTAGCGAAAGGCCGGACCGGCGCTGGTTTGCCGGTCGCGGTTTGGAGGGTTTTTCAGATCGGAGCCGACCTTTTGCCGAGGATAGGACCGCCGGCAGATTTCCACAAGGCCACACCTGCGGGCAGGGCTGCCGGAGATCGACCGCAACGGTGAAAGCATCGGAGGTTCATGCAAGAAAAGCCGGCGTGGGCCGGCCTTTCTCCAATGCCGTTACCGCAGATCAGCGGTTGCCGTAGGCCTGATCGAGCAGGGCGCCCTCGGCGAAGTGCTCGGCCTGGACCTTTTCCCAGCCGCCGAACACGTCCTCGACCGTCACCAGGCGCACATCCGGGAACTTGTCCTTGAACTCGGTGGCGATCGCCTCGTCGCGAACGCGCAAGCCGTTTTCCGCCTCGATCTTCTGGCCAGCAGGCGAATAGAGGAATTCGAGATAGGACTTGGCCAGATCGCGGCTGCCATTCTGGTCCACCACCTTGTCGACGATGGCGACCGGGAATTCCGCCAGCAGGCTGACCGAGGGCACGACCTGCTCGTACTTGTCGGTGCCGTATTCGTTGGCGATTCCCTGGGTTTCGGACTCGAAGGTGATCAGCACGTCACCGATGCCGCGCTCGGCGAAGGTGGTGGTGGCGGCGCGCCCTCCGGTGTCGAACACCGGCACGTTGTTGAAGATCTTGGTGACGAACTCCTTCACCTTGGCCTCGTCGCCGTTGAACTTCTCGCGGGCGTAGGCGGTGGCGGCCAGATAGGTGTAGCGCGCATTGCCCGAGGTCTTGGGATTGGGGAAGATGATCTGCACGTCGTCGCGCACCAGATCGTCCCAGTCCTTGATGTTCTTGGGGTTGCCGGCCCGCACCAGGAAGGAGGGCAGTGAGTAGAAGGGCGAGGCGTTGTCCGGGAATTCCTTCTGCCAGTCGTCCGACACCAGACCCTGCTTGACGAGGAAGTCGATGTCGGTGACCTGATTGAAGGTGACGACATCGGCAGCGAGGCCATCGGCGATGGCGCGCGCCTGCTTGGAGGTGCCGGCATGCGACTGGTCGACGCTGACGCCCGGATGCTCGGCCACGAAAGCCTGGTTGATCTGGACGAACAGCTCGCGCGCCACGTCATAGGAGGCATTGAGCAGCTTGTCGGCCGAGAAGGCCGAGGCGGAGGAAAACAGCAGACCGGCGGCGGCCGTTGCGGCGAGCAGAAGGCGTTTCATGACAGGCTCCAGATGAGAATGCCCAGTCTATAGCCCGGGGCGCCTGTCCGTCGCGAGGCATGGCGCTGCTGTTCCAGCCTCGCTTTGAGAAAATAATTCCATCTTTCTCCAGGAATGATGGAATTGTCCTCCTCGTCTTTTGGCTCAGGCGTCGCTCTGCGGAAAAACCTTCCACTTTCGCGGCCGGAAGGCCACCCGGCTCTTCTGCGCCGCGGGATGGTCCACCGGCAGCTCGATCTCGACCCGCTCGCGCTGGCCGCCGATCTCCAGTTCCACCCGCCTCGTGCCGGCGACGCGCCGGCTGGCGGCGACGGTGCCGGCGATGCAGCCCGAGCAGCCGTCCAGCAACTCGACGTCGTGCGGGCGGAAGAACAGCGTGCCGGGACCGGGCGGAAGGTCGGGCGCGGAAAGGCCGATCGGGCGCTCCGCCAGCCACACCTGCCCGTCCTCGACCTTGACCGGCAGGGAACTGGAATCGCCGATGAAGCCGTAGACGAAGGGCGAGTTCGGTGTGTCGTAGACCTCGTCGGCGCTGCCGACCTGCTCGATGCTGCCCTGGCTCATCACCACGACACGGTCGGCCAGTTCCAGCGCTTCCTCCTGATCGTGGGTGACGAAGACGGTGGTGTGGCCGGTGGCGTCGTGGATTTCGCGCAGCCAGCGGCGCAGGCCGCGACGCACCTGCGCGTCGAGGGCGCCGAAGGGCTCGTCGAGCAGCAGCACCTTCGGCTCGATGGCGAGTGCACGGGCGAGCGCCACGCGCTGGCGCTGGCCGCCCGACAGTTGCGCCGGATAGCGCTTTTCCAGCCCCGAAAGCTGGACCAGATCGAGCAAATCGGTGGCGCGCTTGCGGATTTCGGCGGAAGCGGGCCGGGTTTCGGCCGGGCGCACCTTGAGGCCGAAGCCGATATTGTCGGCCACCGTCATGTGCCGGAACAGGGCATAGTGCTGGAAGACGAACCCGACATTGCGCTCGCGGATGCTTTTTTCCGAGGCGTCCTCCTCGCCGAAGAAGATGCGGCCGGCGGT
>Ga0180220_1001945_pt1 | contig 14162 bp, 12 predicted proteins | sample eDN5th37CBELigBY_FD_151335 | JGI IMG/M metagenome (GOLD analysis project Ga0180220, IMG submission 151335) | Enriched backyard soil microbial communities from Emeryville, California, USA - eDNA 5th pass 37_C BE-Lig BY (version 2) (version 2) | ecosystem: Environmental > Terrestrial > Soil >... | reverse complement strand
TTTTGGATGAGCAGGTGGCAAAGGGCTGGATGGATCGCGAATTCGCCCTCCGCTGCGCGGCTGAATGGTTGCATGGAAGCGCGGCCCGGCGATACGGCCTTAATGGGCAGGGGGGAGCATGATGGATTTTTCGCTGATGGATCGGATGCTGCCCGCGCCGGTCAACGGCGGTTTTCGGATGGATGGCTGGTGGGTATGGTGCGGATCGGTCGTGCGCGGAGAGGACGGTCGCTACCATATGTTCGCTTCCCGCTGGCCCGGCTGGCTGCCGATGCATCCGGGATGGCTGATCCGGTCGGAGGTCGTCAGAGCCGTATCGGACACGCCGGAGGGGCCGTATGTGTACGCGGAAACGGTGCTTCCCGCCAGGGGCGCGGAGTATTGGGACGGACGCAGCACGCATAATCCTCATATTATCCGGCATAGAGGAAAATATTACCTCTACTACATGGGCTCCACGCATCCGTTCGCGGAGGCGAAGCCCGGAGACGAGGTCGGGCCGGACGACTGCCGCGCGATCGCGGCGAGGGCGAACAAACGGGTAGGATTGGCCGTGGCGGAAAGCGTGCTGGGGCCGTGGAAGCGGATGGATTCCCCGATTCTGCCGGTGCGTCCCGGCAAGTTCGACAGCTACCTGACTTCGAACCCGGCTCCTTGCATCCGGGAGGACGGATCGGTGCTCCTGATTTATAAAGCGCGGAAATATGAAGGGCATGCGTACGGCAACATGACGCTTGGCGCAGCGGAGGCGGATGGGCCGGAGGGGCCTTGCCGCGTCATCCGCGAGGAGCCGCTGTTTCCGCCTGACGTGCACGTGGAAGACCCGTTCGTGTGGAGAACCGAAAGCGGGTACGCCATGATCGCCAAAGACATGGAAGGCCATCTTTGCGGCGAAAAGCATGGCGGCGTTTTGGCCTTGTCGGGTAACGGAGTGGATTGGCGTCTCGCCGATGCCCCTAAAGCTTATTCGCGGGAAATTGTATGGGATGACGGGCGGAAGCGGGTGATGGGCAGCTTCGAGCGGCCGTTCCTGCTCTTTCAGGACGGCAGGCCGACGCATCTGTTTGCGGCGACCGCCGACGGGCCGGGAGGGTTCCGTCATGCGCGGCAGACATGGAATATGGTGATTCCGCTGGCGGCCGATCCGCCGGGCGGCCAGTAGGAGGGAGAGCTAGTGCAGCATACGGATTGGATTCAGGCAGCGCCGGGGGTGTGGAAGACGGTCATCGGCAGCCCGGAGGGGCTGACGCCGCTGACCTGCATGAAACGGAAGCCGAACATGGAAGCGATGGCCCGGATGCCGGATGTTCCGCTTCCGCTGGGCTGGGAGGATATCGTATTGAGCCGGCCGACCTCTGGGGGGAGCCTGCTGTCGTTTCCGCTCGGCCGAAGCGAGGAACTGTACGGCGCCGGACTGCAGTTCATGCGCATGAACCAGCGCGGCCGTACCCGATATCTGCGGGTGAACAGCGATCCCCGGCAGGATACGGGGGAGACGCATGCGCCCGTCCCTTTCCTCGTGAGCGGGCGGGGGTACGGCGTGCTGGTGGATACCGCGCGAGCCGTCACCTTTTATTGCGGTTCGACGATGCGGCAGCACGAAGGCGCCGCCGCCGAAGCCCGCGACCGCAATACGGACCGCGGCTGGAAAGCGACGCCGGCATCGGACCGGCTGGAGATTCGTCTCCCGCTGGAAGGAGCGGAAGTATATCTGTTTGCCGGTCCCGGGATGATGGATGCGGTGCGCCGCTACAACCTGTTCTGCGGCGGCGGCGTGCTGCCCCCGCGCTGGGGGCTGGGCTTCTGGCACCGCGTCCCGACGCTGTACCGGGATGAAGAGGTCGAGCGGGAAGCGATGGAATTTCGCGCAAGGGATATCCCTTGCGACGTCATCGGGCTGGAGCCTGGCTGGCATTCGGCGAGTTACCCTGTCACGTTCGAATGGGATGCGGGCCGTTTCCCCGACCCGGCCGGATTCGTTTCCCGCATGCGGCAGGCCGGGTTCCGGCTCAATCTGTGGGAGCATCCCTACGTATCGCCGCGGTCGGGATTGTACGTCGAGATGCAGGCGCTATCCGGCGATTATTCCGTCTGGGGCGGCCTCGCTCCCGACTATACGCTGGAAAAAGCGCGGGAGTTGTACGCCGCCCAGCATGAACGGGAGCATGTCAGCCTCGGCATATCCGGCTACAAGCTGGACGAATGCGACGGCAGCGAACTGACCCGCAATGCATGGATGTTCCCGGCGCATGCGTCCTTTCCGTCCGGACACGACGGGGAGCAGATGCGGCAGCTATACGGCTTGCTGCTGCAGGACATGACAAGCGGCATTTACCGCCGAAGAAACCGGCGTACCTACGGGTTGGTCCGGGCTTCCAACGCGGGCGCTTCCCCGCTCCCGTACGTGTTGTACTCGGATTTGTACGATCACAGGCAGTTCGTCAGGGCGCTGTGCAACGCTTCGTTTTGCGGGCTGCTCTGGAGTCCGGAGGTGCGCCGGACCGAAGGCACCGAGGATTGGGTGCGGCGGATGCAGACGGTATGCTTCTCGCCTTTGGCGATGCTGAACGCCTGGGGGGACGGCGTGAAGCCGTGGAGCGATCCCGAAGCGGAGACGACGATCCGCCATTACATCCGTTTGCGGATGCGTTTGCTGCCTTATATATACTCCGTATTTGCCGAATACGAGGGGAACGGGACACCTCCGTTTCCGGCCATGCCGCTCGTGCTGGACGAAGCAAAGCGAACGAAGCGGAGCGCCGCACCCGCCGCCGGAGAAATGCCGGACGCTGCAGCGGTGAACGGCAGCGCTCAGAAAGGAGCGATCCAAGCTTTCGACGTGCTTAATACTTCGGAGGGAGCCTACGGAGCCCAGCTTGGGCGCGAATGGGATGACCAGTTTTGCATCGGGCGCGACCTGCTTGTTGCGCCGATGTTTGCGGGCGAAACCGGACGGGATGTGCTGTTGCCGGAAGGCGTCTGGTATGAAGCCGAAACCGGCGTGCGCCGCGAGGGCGGGCGCGTCGTTCATGTGGAGTGTCCGCTGGAACGCATGCCGATCTTCGTTCGCGAGGGTGCCGTCATTCCGATGATGCCCGCCTTGGATCATGTGCCTGACGGAGAGATTCCGGTAGAGCTGATCCATTTCGGATCGGAACCGGGCGAAAGCAAGCTGTACGACGATGACGGAGAGACCTTTGATTACGAACGGACCGGCGGCAGCTGGCGTCAGGTGACGGTCGCCAGAGCCGCGGACGGAAGCTTTTCCGGCACCGTGGAATCGGGAGGTCCCGGATGCCGTTATCGTATTACGGGCTGGCGATTCGGGCAGACCTGCCTGCCGCCGGAATCAACCGGGCCCGCCAATAGAGGAGGAGTACACGATGAGTGAACAGACGATACAGAAAAACGCTGCAAACATGCTTCAACCCGCGGAAATTCCCGCTTCCGTCCACGCCTGGGCGGAGGGCGTATGGGAACGGATCGGGGAAAAAATAGGTCGGACCAGCCGCCGTATCGGCGTCAGCTGTCCGCATGCCTCGGTGAATGGCGTATATGACGATATGCGCGTATCCTGGTGGACGGCCGGCTTTTGGCCGGGGATTCTATGGCAGTTGTACGCGGACGGCGGACAACCCGAATTAAGGAATATTGCGGAGCAATGCGAGGAACGTCTCGATGAACCGCTGCATGCGCTGGCCGTGCACCATGATTCGGGTTTTATCTGGCTGTTGTCCGCCGTGGCCGATTACCGCATCACGGGAAACGAACGCTCACGGCAGCGGGGGCTGATGGCGGCGTCGCAGCTGGCGAGCCGTTTCAACCTGAAGGGCAAGTATATCCGGGCCTGGCATGATGCGGACGACGTCAACCGCGCGGGCTGGTCGATCATCGACACGATGATGAACCTGCCGCTATTGTACTGGGCGTCGGAAACGACGGGCGACCCGCGCTTCCGCCATATCGCCGCCGCGCATGCGGAAACGGCCCTCGAGCATTTCATGCGCCCGGACGGATCGAGCTATCACATTCTGCGATTCGACGCGGAAACGGGGGAACTGCTGGGCGCGGACGCCGGACAGGGCTATGCGAAGGATTCGGCCTGGGCCAGAGGCAGCGCCTGGACGGTGTACGGGATGGCGCTTTCCTATAAGTACACCGGCAACGAGGCGTTTTTGACCGGCGCCAAACGGGCCGCCCATTTCTTTTTGGCCAATTTGCCGGAAGATTACGTGCCGCATTGGGATTTCCGTGCCCCCCGAAACGGCGGCACGCCGCGCGATACCTCGGCAGGCGCCTGCGCCGCCTGCGGGCTGATCGAGCTTGCGGCGCAGGTTCCCGCCGGGGAAGGCCAAATGTATTTGGACGCCGCCGGACGGCTTGTCCGTTCTCTGGATGAGCATTACGGCGCTTGGGACCGGGAGGACGAGGAAGGCTTGATTTTGTCGGGCACCTCCAATCTGCCGGGCGGAGTTCATATCGATACGCCGCTCATTTACGGCGATTATTTCTTTGTGGAGGCCGTTTCCAGGCTGCGCGGTTCCAAACGCTGCTTCTGGTAAAGGTGATCTGTTCGGCTTCCCGGTGCATGGACCATTGGGCATGGAAAGGGGATCAAGAGAACCATGGGAAAACAAACGGATACGGACAAAACTGAACTGGGACATCCTTCGGCCGTCCGTGAGGAAAATCTTCTGGACGACCCGCTGCAAACGGTAAAAGAAAGCACGGACGTTGCCGATGAAGCCCATGAACGAAGAATCGCCTGGTGGCGCGAAGCCAGGCTCGGCCTGTTCATTCATTGGGGGCCATACGCGCTGCCGGCCGGCGAGTGGGACGGCGAGGAAGTCCAGGCTTCTTACAGCGAGCATATCATGCTGCGCGCCCGCATTCCGGCGCAAGCTTACGAGGAAATGGCGGAGCAGTTCAATCCGACCGCCTTCGATGCGGGGAGATGGGTGCGAACCGCCAAGCGGGCGGGGCTTAAATATATCATCTTTACCGCAAAACATCATGACGGATTCGCGATGTACGATTCGAAAATTTCCGACTATTCCATCGTGAGGCATACCCCTTTCGGGCGGGACCCGTTGAAGGAATTGGCGGAAGCCTGCCGCGAGGAAGGGTTGGTTCTCGGCATTTATTATTCGCACGCCATGGATTGGCATGATCCGGATTCGCAGGGCAACACCTGGGATTATCCAGGCAATATCGGCGCATACGACGAGGTGGGGAGCTGGATCGGCGATGATGACAAGCGTTCCCGGTTCGACCACTACCTCCACCGCAAATCGCTGCCGCAGGTGCGCGAGCTGCTGACCGAATACGGCAAAGTGGGGCTGATGTGGTTCGATTGCGGCGGCAAGCTGACCCGGGAACAGGGGGAGTTGTTCCTGACTACCGTTCATGCCCTGCAGCAGGACTGCCTGGTGAACAGCCGCGTCTGGAAAGGCCCGCTCGGGGACTACGCGAACACCTCCGACAATCAGCTCGAAACCCGGACGATCCGCCGCGACTGGGAAAACATCATCACGTTAAACGATTCCTGGGGGTATAAAAAGTCCGATCACAACTGGAAAAGGCCGGATGCGATCATCCGCCAGATCATCGACGTGGTCAGCAAAAACGGCAATCTCGTCATCAACGTCGGGCCGACGGCCACGGGCGAGTGGGACCCTGTTTCGGAGTCCATCCTGCTGGAGGTCGGCGAGTGGCTTCAGGCGAACGGAAACAGCATTTACGGCGCCGGCGCATCCCCGACCGCAAAGCCGTCCTGGGGAAGATGCACCTTGAAAGGCCATACGCTGTATCTGCACGTTTACGATTGGCCGGCGGACGGACAGTTGGTGGTGCCGGGTTTGCTCAGCCAAGTCCAGCGGATCTATCCCTTGGCAGGAGGGGAGGATTTGCCGTTTCGTCGGCTGGGAGCGGAGGACATCGTCGTATGGCTCGGCAATAAAATGCAGATTCCGGACGGAAAGCCGGTCGTGCTGGCGGTCCTATGCACGGAGGAGGTTCGGGGGAATCCCGTCCGATTGCTGATGAACGGCCCCGGTTCGCCGCCGATGTACGAGCTGGGGGTTTTTGAAAGCGAAATCTCCGGTTCTACGCTCCGTTACGATACTGGCAAAAAGAACCGTGACAACTTGCTCGATTGGTCCGACACTGCGGACTTTGCGTTCTGGAGCATACGCACTTCAGGTCCCTGCACGTTTACGGCAAGCCTGGTTTACGGATGCGGCGGGGATGGAGGAGGCTCTTACCGGTTGGAGGTTTCCGCTTCCGGCCAAATGCTCCGTCAAGAGGTCAAGCCGACCGGAAACCCGTATCATTTCCGCGAATTCGAACTTGGAACCCTTCATTTTCCCGAAGCGGGCGAATATCGGATCGAGCTGCATGCGGAGCGGATCGCCGGGGCTTATTTGATGCAGCCGCGCCAATTGAGGCTGATGCCGCTTCATCCATAACGAAACGTAAAACGAATGACCCGCCGGAAACCCGGCCGGGTTATTTCGTTTCGGGTTGACATGTTGTGCTTCTGTGAGTAGTATTTATAAATAATACTACCGAATCCAAAAAGGAAAGGGGTTCACCCATGATCGAGGAGTTGCGCAGCATCGGCTTGTCCGATTTGGAGGCGAGAATCTATCTTGCCCTGCTGGAGGAGCCGGAGATTTCCGGATATGAAGTGGCTAAACGGGTCTCCGTATCCCGCACCAATGTCTATGCCGCTTTGCGCGCGCTTACGGACAAAGGCGTGTGCCGCACGATTGAGGCAGAACCCGTTTTGTACGATGCCGTCCCCATCGCGGAGCTGATTCGCACGATGAAGACGCGCTTTGACCAAACTTCAAGGCTGCTGCTGCAGGAACTGGATGCGCCCCCCAAGAAGGCGGCGTCCTTTTATTCGTGGAAGGGAGAACAGGCGCTCCGGCAGGCGATGGAAAGGGTGATTGCCAACAGCGATCGCAGCGTTATCGTGGATGTATGGTCCGAAGATTTCCATGCGATGGAACAAGCGCTGCTGGATGCCGAGCAAAGGGGCGTCCGCGTGACGGTCATTACGATCGGCGAGGTTCATACCCCGTTGAAGGAAGTCATCACGCATATGCGGAGTGCGGATTGGGAAGAGCATATTTCCAGAAAGTTCTCCATTTTGGCCGACGGCAAGGCCGCGCTCATCGGAAGTTTTGGAAGAGCCGTCAAATTATCCGCGCTGGAGACGGATCATCCGTCGATCATCGAGCTTTTGACCAACGGTTTTTACCATGACCTTGTGGCCGAACGGATCGAAAGGGATTTTGGCTCCGAATTGGAGCAGAAATACGGCAGGGATTACGACAAAATCATTGCCTCTTACCGGGAGCTGCTCTCGTAGGGCTTGCTCCGCCCTTTTTGCGGATTTGATAGTAGTATTCATAAATACGATTAGTGAGGAGATGTATTTTATGTTCCAAGTGAATGTGGAGGAAATTCGTGACGTGTTGACCCGCACCGGGCAGCTGCTTTTGCAAAAATACAACCGCGAGCTGCCGCCTCAATCCCGTGAGCTTTTGATCGAACGTTTCATCGATGCCAACGGCTGGGCCGAAAACGAAATCCGCAAGGCGCTTGAACCGCTCTACCCCGGGGTGCGTTGGTCGGAATCCGAACTCGAAGTCGACAAACAGGAGAGTCCCGAATTCGGCGGGGCCTATTGGGTGCTTGATCCGATTGACGGAGCGGTGCACCTGCATCAGGGATTTGCGTTCTGGTCGACCTCTTTATGTTTGATCGAAGACGGCGTTCCCGTCTTTGCGGCGGTATATGATGCGAATCGGGACGAGTTTTTCCATGCGTTGCGGGGCCAGGGGGCTTTCCTGAACGGGGAACGGATCGGAGTGGCGCGGAAAACGAATTTGGCGGATGCGCTGCTGCTGACGGCGCCGCCCAACAAAGTCGACGTCGAACCGGAAAACGTCCGCTTCACCTCCTGGAGCCTCGGCAAGCTGCTTCCCGAATCGACGGCCGTCCGCATGCTGGGGTCCGTCGCGCTTCAAATGGCCTACGTCGCCTGCGGCCGGATGGATGCGTATTGGGAATACGGACGCGAAATCTACGATTGGATGGCCGGATCCCTGCTGGTCGAAGAGGCGGGGGGAAGCGTGTCGGACGTGGACGGCAAGCCGTTTGCATGGGGAACCTCGGGCGTCATCGCCGGGCATGAACCGCTGCGGTTTGGCATTCAAAAAGTTTTGGCGGAGTAAAAGTTGCTGTCATGTTTGGTTTCGCCGCAGCCCTCATCCCTGGATGGGGACTGCTTCTTTTTCTGGAGGAAGCGGACAAACATTTTACGATGGCGATGCGTGCTGCCGGATGATGCCTGGGACGTTCCGGTTCCCATTGCAAATGGGCGTGTCCACGCCGCACGAAGGGCTGGGCAGGGTGTTGTACCATAACGGGCTGAAAAAGGCCGAAATTCAGGGAGGATCGGGGACGAGTTTCGGGGTGCCCAAGCATGCGGCCAACAAGGCAAGAGACGATAGAAAAATGTCGATTCGGGACTTTCGATGCAATCTATTCTGGAACTATTTACAAATATTAGCATGTCATCTAAAATGGATGTAGGCTTTAAAATTAAAGCGCTTTAATTTAATGGAGGTGATAAAGCAAGCAATTCAAGTTTAACCGTTATTACTTTCCAACCAGATGCTGCATGACGTCACCCGGCTTAAACAGGCAAAGGCACGGACCAAAATTCGACTTTAAAGGAGAGTAAGGAAAATGAGAAAAAACGGAAGGTTTTCGCTTCGCGGCAAAGCTGTTATGTTGAGTTGTCTCGCTTTTCTCTTGATTCCCTCAGGTTTCGCTTTAGCATCTCCTAACAAGCCGTTTCCGCAGCATACGACATATACATCCGGCACGATCAAACCGAACAACGTTTCGCAAAGCGCGATGGACAGCGCCGTCCAGTCGAAGTGGAACAGCTGGAAGGCGGCTTATCTGAAGCCGGCCGGCACCGGCAAATATTACGTGAAATACGAATCGAACGGGGATACGGTGTCCGAGGCCCATGGCTATGGTATGCTGGCAACCGTTCTGATGGCCGGATACGACAGCAACGCGCAGACCTATTTTGACGGACTTTATAAATATTACAAGGAACATCCGAGCGACAACAATCCGTACCTGATGGCTTGGAAACAAAACAGCAGCTTCCAGGACATTGAAGGCGCCGACTCGGCAACGGACGGAGACATGGATATCGCTTACTCGCTCCTGCTCGCGGACAAGCAGTGGGGAAGCAGCGGCAGCATCAACTATCTCCAGGCAGCGAAAAACATTATCAATGCCATCATGGAAAGCGACGTGAACCAGACCCAATGGACGTTGCGTCTCGGCGATTGGGCGACGGACAGCAAGTATAAAGACGCGACGCGTCCTTCGGATTTCATGTTGAATCATATGAAGGCCTTCCAGGCCGCAACCGGGGATTCGAGATGGAACAACGTCATCAACAAAACCTACACGATCATCAATTCGATTTACAATAACTACAGCTCGTCGACGGGCCTGCTCCCGGATTTCGTGGTTTTGTCGGGCGGGACGTACAAGCCTGCTCCGGCCGATTTCCTGGAAGGCGCCAATGACGGGAACTATGAATACAATTCCTGCCGCACGCCATGGCGGATTACGACCGACTACCTGATCTCCGGGGACAACCGCGCGCTCAATCAGCTGAACCAAATGAACACCTGGATCAAAGGCAAAGTAAGCAGCAACCCAAGCAGCATCAAAGACGGCTACAAGCTCAGCGGCAGCGTCGTCGGCTCCTACAACAGCGGCGCGTTTTACGCTCCGTTCGGCGTCAGCGCCATGACGTCCTCGGCTAACCAAAGCTGGCTGAATTCCGTATGGTCCAAAACGGCCGGCAGCTCGAACGAAGGCTACTATGAAGACAGCATCAAGCTGTTTTCGATGATCGTGATGTCCGGCAACTGGTGGACCTATTAAGGGAAAGACCGATTGAAACCGGTAGGATACAAAAAAAGGCCCGATTCGCTTGTATTTCAAAGCGGATCGGGTCTTTGTCATGTCTTGAACTCGAAATAACCTGGTTTAATGCATGAGATATTTCCAGATCAGCCAGCAGACGAGTACGGATGCCCATGAAATGAAGCCGAAAATCATGACGATTTTGTTTTCGCTCCATCCGTATTTCAGGCTGAAATGGAAGTGGATCGGGGTCATCCGGAACAGCCGCAGTTTCGTCCGTTTATAGTACCACACCTGCAAAATGACCGACAGTTGCTCCGCCAAATAGACGGAAAACAAAATCGGAATCAAAATTTCGACCTTCTCGATGACGGCCAACACGGAAAGGGAACCCCCGATCGCCATCGACCCCGTATCCCCCATAAACGCCCTTGCCGGATAAATATTGTAAAGGAAAAGTCCGAGCAGACAGCCGATCATGACGAGCGAAAAGGTCTGCACTTCAGGTTTGTCCGATATCATGAAAAAGAAAAAATACGTCGGAACCGACACATTGATCAGCAGCCCATCCAGCCCGTCCGTAAAATTAATGGCATTCGCGGAGCCGACCACAAACAGCAGGATCACCGCCACATACACGTATACCGGCAAGTGCAGCTCGTACCCTTGAAATAAAGCGATGTCGCTCGTCAAGCCGAACGAATGGAGCAGCACATACAAAACGGCTCCCGTAAAAAGGAATTGAAGCACCAACTTCGTGCGGCCGGAGATGCCGGACGGGTCCTGCCAGAAGGCTTTTTTGAAATCGTCCAGGAAGCCGACCGAGCTAAACAGCAAAAAGGTAACGCACAGCAGCAGCATGAGCGGCACAGGGTGGAACTGCAGCGAAGTCGCTACTCCGATCAGCAGGATGAGCCCCGCCATCAGCGGCGTGCCCCTTTTGGCTTGGTGATCCGCCGGAAGCTCGGCACGAATCGGCTGCGTCAGCCGCAATCTGCGCAGCGTCCAGATTAACAGCGGCATCAGCACCGCCACAAGCAAAAAGGACAGACCGGAAACAGCCATAATACCGTACATAGGATAAACTCCCTCTTTGAAAAATATGGTATCCCTATATTATAAATAATTCGGGCATGGAGACAAACATTCCTTTTTGCGGGAGAATATAGGGAAAATTCTGACGCCTTCATTTCGAAAGGGGAGGCTTGACGGAAAAAAAGCTGAAACCGAGACGGAGCCGGTGCCAGCTTTCAAAGTTATATCGAATTTCCGTGCTTTGGGGCTGAATCCCGATGGACGGTAAACAGGCTGGCGATTCCCTTTTTAACGTAATCGGGATCGCCAAGAGGTTCCTGAACCATCGGCTTCCAAATTTTCGGCGAGCCCGTCAGGGCAGGCAGTTTTTTGCCGTACCATGCTTCAAGGCTGCTCCGTTTGGCCGCGTACGTCCGATCATCGAATTTGAAGCGAATTTCGTCCAGATTGCCGATCAATGCAAAAGCGGCGGTAGCGTTGTATATCAGCGAGCGTTCCAGCTTCTCCGGACGGATATCCGCGGTCTGCGCATGATAGACGATATCCGCGGCCAGCGTATCCGGGTACAGCTCCAGCGTGCTGCGAACGTCGTTTAAGGGAAGGCTGTGCATCAGATTGGACAGATTGCTTGCATTGCCCATGTATTTGTTTTGATATTTTACGATGTTTTGCAGATCATGCGTCTGCGGGCTTTGCTGTGCCGCTTCGTATGCCTGCCGGTCCCGCTCCCATTTGGGCAGGATGACGCCTTGAACCGTTCCGAACAGCAGGATGCCTGCCGCGGCTAACAGAAGGATCGTTTTGTTTTTAGTCCACATATTCGGCACCTGCCTCATGTTTATATTTTAGCCGGATCGAAGCGTTAAAGAGCAGCGGAACGATCATCGTGACGAGCGGCCAGACATAACTTGCCGCAAGAACGCCAAACTGGTAGGGACCCGAAATATGCAGAGGTCTGCCGAACCAGATATGGCTTCCCATGTGGAGCGCGGTCGTGGACGCCGTCATCGCCAGGACGAAAATGCCCCATACGATCCAGGCCAGTTTCCGGCTGCGTTCCGCCGCTGCCCGGTCCCATGTTTCGATCCGGCGGTTTTCTCCCGTGACCGAACTGCGGACGATCAAGTAGATAATGCCTAATACGAGCGAAATCAGCGGCAGCGCCAGGCTGAACTGCCCGGCGACGCCGACGAGCCGCATCGGGATCGTGACGATCCATGCGATCAGGCAGTACAACAACGCGGATTGCAGCAGCTCTACCCGATATTTTGCCGCATCGTAACGCAATTGTCCCTCGATCAATCCGTCGACGCTGACGATGCCTGTTTTGGCGATCTCCACGGCTTCGGCGTATTCCGTTCCTTCCGCCGTCAAATCGGCGACCCGGGCTTCCAAATTGCCCAAGATCTCTTCCTTCAATTCGCGCGTTTGGCGAGTCGGCTTATACTCTGCAAATAACTTCTCCACATGCTCGCGTAACGGATTCAAATGTCTCCCTCCCCGGATTCGATCAACTGATCGATTAATTTTTTTGCCCTTTTCCATGCGTTTACGCTGCGGCGGTACGTCTCCCGCCCCTGCGGCGTAACCGCGTAATATTTCCGGCGCCCGCCTTGGCTTTCGTCGCCCCAATACGAAGCGATGTTCCCTTGGGACTCCAGCCGCTTCAGGCTGGTATAAAGCGACGGCTCTTTTAATTCATATTGCCCGTGGCTGTATTTGGATATGGATTTGATGATCTCGTAGCCATAATTATCGCCTTCGCTTAAAACACGCAGAATGATCGTATCGATGTTGCCGCGGATCAGATCGCTGCTGATGCTCTCCTCGCCCATTTGCCTTCACCTCATATATGCAATGTATCACATATTACTATGTGTGACAATGTAATTTAAAAAATATGCCGATATGACCCAAAAAAACCCTGATTTACATATCGCTTAATTTAAGCTAAGTTGAACTGTAAATACGTCAACTCATGTCGAAATGCGCGATAAGCGAAACTCACATATTCATGCTGGAGGTGTGCCATAAGGATGAATATTTTAATTATCGAAGACGATGCCAGTATCCAGATGCTGCTGAAGCTGAGCCTTGAGGTGGAGGGGTACCGGCCGGTCATTGCCGGGAGCGTTGCCGAAGGCTTGAGCGTTCTTGGGGAAGAAAAAACGGATCTTGTGCTGCTCGACCTCATGCTGCCGGACCGGTCGGGATTCGAGCTGCTTCAGCTGCTGCAGCGGCAGTATAGCAGCATCCCGGTCATCGTGCTGACCGCCAAAAACCAAATGAACGATAAAATCCTCGGATTCCAGCTGGGCGCCGACGATTATTTGACGAAGCCGTTCGAAACCCGGGAGCTGGTGGAGCGGATCAAAGCCGTCATGCGCCGGATGCGGGCGTCGCAGCCCCCGTCCGAGACGGTCGCGATCGGCTGCATCGAAATCGACCGGAGGGAGCGTGCCTGCCGGATCGCGGGGCAGCCGCTGAAGACGACGAGCAAGGAGTTCGATTTTTTGTGGCTGCTGTGCACGAATCCGAAAAAAGTTTTTACGCGGGAAGAACTGCTTGACCAGGTCTGGGGGTACGAATATTTCGGCCAAACCCGCTCCGTCGATATGATGGTCAATCGTCTCCGGGAAAAAATGAAGCCGTATGACCACTTGGTGGCTACCGTTCACGGCACGGGCTACAAGCTGGAGGTATAGGGAATGGGGCTGCGGAACAAAATGTTTTTCCAACACGCCGTCACGATCGTGATGCTGCTGGCGGCCATGTATTTTGTCGTCAACTACACGCTGAACAAAAGCATGATCGAACGCGATACGCAAACCTTGAGCCAATATTTCGCCCTGCACCGCATCGAGGCGCTCAAAATCGTCAGCGACAAGAAAATAAGCATGGACCAGCTGTTTTCCGGCACCTATGCGCCTTTCATCGCTTCCCATCTGGCCGCCAACAGCAATTTCCAGGTGCAGCTGTTCGCGCCGGACGAAACGATCGTCGGAAGCAGCAGCGACAAGGACAACCTGCTCAAACGGGGCGACATCGCGGCGGCGCTTGAAGGGCAAAGCGCGACGGTCATTACGGAAAAGGAAGGGATGCAGACGCTCGTGTATTCGGCCCCGTTTTGGTATGAAGGCAAAATCGTGGGC
>Ga0180220_1001943_pt1 | contig 14166 bp, 13 predicted proteins | sample eDN5th37CBELigBY_FD_151335 | JGI IMG/M metagenome (GOLD analysis project Ga0180220, IMG submission 151335) | Enriched backyard soil microbial communities from Emeryville, California, USA - eDNA 5th pass 37_C BE-Lig BY (version 2) (version 2) | ecosystem: Environmental > Terrestrial > Soil >... | reverse complement strand
CACCTATTATGGATCTGGGGCCGCATGAAAGCTACGTCGACAAAAGGCTGAGCGTGAAACGGGACGTATATCATACGAGCGTCGACCGGATGCACACGGATTATATTATGCCGCAAGAGAACGGGTCGCGCTTCAATACGGAATGGGCTGTGGTGAGCAATCCGTTGGGCATGGGACTCCGCTTCACGGCGCCGGACAGCTTCTCCTTCAATGCGAGCCATTATACGCCCGGGGACCTGACGAAGGCCCGTCACAACGTCGAGTTGGTCCGCCGCGACGAAACGATCGTGCATCTCGATTACAAAATGAGCGGCGTAGGTTCCAACTCTTGCGGGCCGCGTCTCATGGAGACGTATCAGCTGAACGAAAAGTCGTTTACGTTCGCGGTGAAGATTCAGCCGGTGTTTGGCGAGGATGAATAGGAACAACGTTCAAATTTGTGAATGGAGGGTCAAAACACTCATGGCGATCAATCCTGCGGAATGGAAGCTGGGCACGTATTGGGACGACAAGGAGGGGCATTCCCTTGAGGAGATCCGGGAGGCCGGTTTTTCCTGCATCGAGCTGAATCTGGACAATTATCAAGCGCCTGCGGATACGGTGACGAAGGAAAATTTCGCGCGTTACGACCGGGCGGTGCAGGCGGCCAAAGAGCTGGGGCTGGAAGTTTGGTCTGTACATCTGCCGTTCGGCGGCTTGTGGGACATTTCCGTTTTGGATGATGCGGTGCGCGGGACGGCAATCGAGGGACTTGTCGAGATCATGGATTGGGTCCGGGGCTGGGGATCGGGGATGCTCGTTATCCATCCGAGCTTTGAGCCGATTCCGGACGAGGAACGCGCGGAGCGGCTTGCAAAGGCTGGTGAATCCATCCGCCTGTTGAGCGGCGAGGCCGCGAAGCGGGGGCTTCGCCTTGCCGTGGAGGACCTTCCGCGGACCTGTTTGGGGAAAAATGCCGCAGAAATCGCAGCGATGATTCAAGAAGCCCCGGAAGCGGCGGTATGCTGCGATACGAATCATCTGCTGACCGAAACGCCGGAAGACTTCATCCGCGCCATCGGCAGCCGCATCCGGACGCTGCATGTGTCCGACTATGACGGCGTGGACGAACGGCATTGGATCCCGGGCCGCGGGATCGTAAACTGGGGGGGAGTGATGCAGGCGCTCGTGGAAACCGGCTACAGCGGCCCGTTTATGTACGAAGCCGGCTACGAGGACCCCAAAGACGTCGTCGCAAGTTTTCGCGCCATTTTGGACGCGTACAGCGCGGCGGACCAAAGCGAGCGGTAAAGATAAGGTTTATATCAGATTTAGAAAAGGATGCTTGGGAGCCGCTGATCGCCATGCTCGGACTTGGTATCCATCCCGACGCAGCAAATAACGATTGTCATTTCCAAGCGGTTCGGAAGATATGAAAAGCAAAGGGCACCCGCCGGGTGCCCTTTACGTCCTGTATGTTATACATATCTTTCAAATGTTTCATTCATTTTGCGGTATAAACTCGTACCTGTACCTTTCGAACGACGTTGAGGAATAATACGTATCGATTTCCTTGATTTCACCGGGTTCGATGCTCAGATTTTCGTAAGTCTTCCGATCCAGCTCTTTGTCCTGCTCATCATAGGTGGTGACGATCAACGTTCCGGCGAAACGGTACGAATCATTGTAATTTCCGGCGTAAAACTTGATTTGGAACGAATCATCATCGCGGAACGACCCGGCGGCAAGCGCCAAACGATCGATATCGCGCACCGAATCGCCGAGCTGCTCCATTTTATATTCATAGTGGCGGGCGACCTCCGTGCGCATTTTCGTTTCCATCAGTTTTTCATTGTACGTGATCGTAGCGATGGGAATCGTCGTAATGACGTACAGCATGACGACCGCCCCGAATCCGCTGCGGAGCACCACGCGCCGTTCATATCCGCCCGCAATCAGCGCCACCCAGGCAACCACGATCAGGGCAAGGGTAATCAAATGCCACTTGGAAAAAAACATCTCCGTAAATAGCGACAGTGCCGACGCCTCCTTTCATTTTGCTATTGCTTCCGACTAACCGGCATATCCCGTTAAGAGCGGCCCCGGCGCTTGCGGCGAATCCAGTACAGGGCGCCGAAGAACGGCCAGATGGCAAACGCCGTGAATATGCCGGCCGTCAACGTGGAGACGAAATACTCTTCGCCGATTCCGGTATCGGTCTCCGGCATCATCGCGCCGATCAGCGCCCATCCGAAAAACAATATGATGGCATAACGCAGAGGAACCCAGAACGTCAGGCGTTTTGCCATAAACAGATAGATCAAGCCGCCGACGAGTGACACCGCAAAACAGATGCCGACGCCGTCCGATGCAATGCTCCCTTGAAAAGCGATTTTTAGAAAGACATACACAAAAGCGAAAAGCAGCGGAAAAAGGACCAGCGTGGACCACTGCGGCTTGAATCTCTTGAGCCCTGCTGGGGGGCGTTCGCCATCTTTCTGCTGAGAATCCGTAATTGCGCTGGCGGTTTCCCCCGGTCTGCTTTGTTCGATTTCCCTGACAAGCTGCTCCAGTTCCTTTTGCAAATGGTGGTGAAAAGGAAACGGCCTCGAATTGGACTCGTCTTCAAGCTGCCAGAGCCGCTCCTCTTCCGGCAAGGCGGCTGGCAGCACAACGGTCGCCCAAATCGGAATGTCCCGGCTCTGCAGCTCTTTCAGCCATTGTTCTGCGTCGAAATATTCGTAAAAAGGAACACCCAGCACGCGCCGGTTCGTTTCATCCCGGTACACGACGTTGATCATCGGCAAGATGTGATGCATCGGCTGCTGTTCTTTGAATTTGCTTTTTCGGTAGGCATAATGGTACAGCGCGACATAATACGAAACGTAAATCCGTTCAACCCGGTCCAACGGGATGGTCCCTTCGCTGACTTTGGTGTCGGGATGATGGTATATCCGGTATTCGACCCGGTCGCGGCACAATCTGTAACGGCTTAAAAGACGGTTTTTGCGAATGGCGGACCGCAGGTAGCCGATGGAGAACCAGATAAGCCAGATGCCCGGCACCAGCAGAATGAGCAGCAGAAAGGCCCAGGATTGGTACCGGTAAACCAAATAAAGCGGGCCGATGACCAGCGCGGCGCCGAGCGCAAGCACGAACGCCATGACCTCGAAGGTCAATATCCAGTAAAAAGGCTCCATACGCCGATCGGCGCGTTCATGAATGCAATCCTGATCGGTAGACAAAATCAATCATTTCCCTCCCATGCTATGTTGATTTTTAAGATACAAGAAAAGCGCCTTCGGGGAAGCGCCCCCTTATACCGCAAGAAAACAAATCCCACTATACGCGACGGGCTGCTTTGAAAGCAATAGCGTTTTTATATGCCTATATACGGAAAAAGCGGGTTTAGGTTACATGCAAAAATGCGCCGGAAAAGTTCAAGGCTCCGCAAAAAAGAAAAAAGGCCGCCCGCAGGCGACCCTTAAAGGGGGCAAGGATAGAAAATTTAAAACACTCTCCGCGCGGTGACGAACCGTTTTTTCCACTGCCCGTCGAACGCTTCCATATGAACGCCGAGCTCTTTGGAATAGGTGTGCAGGATTTGGTTATTGCCCGCGTAAATGGCCACATGGCCGATCGGCAAATTACGCGCGGTGAAAAAGAGCAGATCCCCTTTGCGCAGCTTGTCGACGGGTACTTCTTTGCCCACTTTGGCCTGTTCATACGATACGCGCGGCAGATCGATCGAAAGCGTGTCCTGGAACACGCGTTTGACGAAGGAGGAGCAATCGAACGTTTTCGTTTGGTCCGGCGAAGCACCGAAAACGTACGGCGCGCCCCAGTAAGTCTTGCCGTAAGCGATCAGCGCGTCCCCCTGCAGCTCGGCGAGGGTTGGGCTCGTATAATCGGTATATTTCGGTTTGGCCGATATGTACCCGGTGCGGTTGTCCGGCGTTTGCACCTTCAGCCACGAGGCATTGACCTCCTGCAGGACATGAACTTTTGTGCCGGCCGCCAGCATCGCGAGCGAATCGCCTGTCTCGGCGTCGGGCTTGTCCCGCAAGTTCACTCCCCATACAATGGACGTTTCCGCGTCGATATGCGACGTGATGCGGACCGTGCGCTCGTTCGGTTCCCATTTGACGGTGCTTCCGAGGGCTTCGCTTACGAAACGCAGGGGAACAAGCGTATATCCGTTTGCGATTTGTCCGGGAACGTCGATGGATAACGCTTGTCCGTTCAACGATGCGGTGTGCTCGCCAATGCGGTAAATCAGCGTCGTATCTCCTTTTTTGGCGGTGACGGTTTTGGTGGCGTTATCCCAAGTTAATTTGGCGCCTTCCGCCTCAAACAACCCGCGCATCGGAACGAGCAAGGTTCCGTTGACGTTGTAAGGCTCCACCTCAGGCTGAAGCTGGCGACCGTCCAGATAAATCGACACCGGACCGGCTCCCTCCTGCATTTGGACGGCGTTGGCCGCATGAGTGGGGGCGGCGTGAAGCAGCGAAGCCGTTAATAGCGAAAGAAGCAAAGCTTTGCTTTTTGTCATGCCTTCATCTCCTTGTTGGCTGATGTTAAGAGTTCCCAATCTTCCTCTTCGTATAGTTGGACGACGTCCTATGGAATTGGTTTTGTGCCAAATGATGGGATGGATGATGGCAAGGCGGCTTGCCGCATTTTTCTATGCGCGGAACCTTTGGCTTGAATACAGCGTTTGATGAAGTGAAGACGAATGGGGGGATCGGTTTGAACATCGCTAAAAAGGCAGCGGCGGCCATGTTGGCCGCATCGTTGCCGCTTCTTGCAGCATGTGGCGGCCTTTTGGAAGGGGGCAAACAGGATCAGGCCCAGCAAACGACGCCCAAACAGCAGGAACAGACGGACACGGAATCCAAAGGGAAGCAGCAGACGACGGTGCTTGAAGCCGCATCTTCAGTGCTTGGCGCGCTGAAAAAAGGGGATATGGCATCGCTTGCGGCCTGGGCCGACCCGGAGCATGGAGTGAGGTTTTCTCCTTATGCGTACGTAGACGTGAAGTCGGACCTGGTTTTTAAGCAAGACGAATTGAAGGGACTTATGCAGGATTCCACAACGTATACATGGGGATTCTTTGACGGCTCCGGCGAGCCGATCGCGACGACGTATGCAGATTACCACCAAAGATTCGTATATGACGCGGACTTTGCAACCAAAGGAAAGGCCGCACCCAACCAAATTCTCGCAAGCGGCACGACGGTGAACAATATTGGCGAAGCGTATCCGAGGGAGCGGTATGAATTTGTGGAGTATTATATCGCGGGCGTCGACCCCCAATATAACGGGATGGATTGGCGGAGCCTGAGGCTCGTTTTTGCAAACACAGGCAAAGGTTATGCGCTCGTCGGCATCATTCACGACCAATGGACGATTTAAATCAACGGGCTTTTTGCGGGCTTTAGCGGCCCGGAAGGCTCGTTTCTTCTTATAGAGCAGCCATACCGTCTTAAAACATGAGGAAGAAATCAGGTGCTTGAAAAACCTTCCTGAATAGTTCGGCGGCGGTGCCGCAAACGAAGCGAATTCGGCAAACAAGCGCGGTAAAGGTTCTTTCATCCGCCGACCCGGTGCAGGTGTTTCAGGATTTTGCCACATTGGACGGCCTTTCGAACGGGCGGGCAGAGATCGTGGCCGGACGGAAGTCTTTTATCGAATCGTTCCCGTTATTCGGCTATGATCTGAACGATTACGACGAGTTGTTTGATGAGAAGTTGGAGTTGCTGAATATCCGGGCATCCGACTTTGGTTGTAGTTTTCATAAAACTTGAATGAGCGCTCTATAATGATTGCTGCAATCATCATTATCATCCACCTATAAAGAAAGTGCATAGAAACACAAAATTGCAACTACTGCACAGATGAGACCGCCTAATCGAATAGACACAATATATATGAATGATGGATCTTCTGCCCCTTCTGATTTCCACTTTTCAGTGATTGCCCAAATTATTTTAGGTTTAACCAACATAATTAGTCCCACTACGCTGAGTAATACACCTAAAAAGAGAAGCATATAAATTCACCTCTTCTTAATTCCTATTCGTTATAATACGTAATGAAGGAGGTTGAAATAACCTCCTTCACCATTATAATTAATAAATCTGAGCAGGGAAGCTTGGATTCACGACATAGTAAGTCAGACTTAATGTTTTGTCAGGATTATAGAACTTATAACTTGAAATATACGATCTCGTTTGCGAGCTTACTCCACTGTAATAGTCAACAGCATTGGAACCACTTGCGTAGTTATCGGCATAAGTTGTGTTGCTCTTATCTGTAGATTTGGAGTAAGGTGATCCAGCGTTATAACCTGCAAGGGTATGACTGGAAGCCACAGAAACCATATTGGAGAGCCAGCCTATCGTTTGATAACTATCTGGATCAGTAGACTTTTTCACATATGTAAAGCAGACAGTGGATAGGCTACGGTGGGTAATAACATGGCTGTTATTCGTAACATTATCGTTGCTGGAGAAAAGTAGCTCGTATGGTAGCCACTGAACAACAGGGATTAGGCCAATCACCTTTTGAGCATAAATAGATCCGATATTAGCAATATTTTTAACGATAACCGATTTATTGGAATAAAGCGTAGCCCCGTTTGCTCCGACAGCTAAATTAGATCCACCATCCAGTCCTTGTGCATATAGATCCTGAAGATTATAAGTTACACCACTTCTCGTGATGGTATAGTCAATTGTATACCATTTTATATGGCTTGTTGAAGGGGGAGCGACAACGAGAGGACTAACCTCGTCAGCATTTCCAAATTGTTGTTTAACCTCTTCGATACTTAACTCCTTAACGCCCAAATTTTCCAACTCTGCTTCAAGTCCGATTTCTGTAAGGTCCATGGTTTTGAGTTGAATATTATTGCCGCCGCCGTTAAGGTCCTGCTTGGCCTCTCCTAGAAGTTTATTGGCCCGATATTCATTGAGTTTTTGCATTACTTCCAAGGCTTGTTGTTTGTTCTGATCGATTGTTTCATTGCTTTGTTGAGCGTTATCTGCAAAAGAAATGGAGCTAAAAGAAAGCATGAGAGCGGCGGACAAAAAAAAGCCAGCTAACCTTTTCTTTTTAAACATTTACAAAAAATCCCCTTATATTGGATAATTTGGAATATTCCGTAATTAAACCCTATCATAGATTGTTATCGTTTACAACAATGGATTTCATATATTAAGGGATATATAGGATATAATGGAGATAGATATGCGGTTGCAGGAGAATTATGAAAATGACCTTATGTCATATAATTGTTTGACAGGTCAAGACGCCGGTCGTTGACAATAGGTGTATTCTTCTGCTGGATGGGAGGGCTATAAGTTTCGATTTTCAGGAACTGATTTATTGATCAGCAAATAGGAAGCGGTTTCTAGTTGAAAGACTTTGGGTCTTTTATCACACAACAGTTGGAATCCGAATCAATATGCAAGCATTCATGGGCCGCATCATGAAAGAGTCATTAAAGATCATTGATTGGTGATGCATACAGATGTAGGTAAAGTATCATTGGTTCAACTTGTCTAGCTGTCATTTCGTATTTTAATTTTTGTATTCTATTAACGAAGCGGGCAAGCCAGAGAATCCGTAGATTCTGAACATACTACGATTAAAATACCTCGCATTGCGATCCGGTCGAATCACTGTTGAAAAACTCGGTCAAATAGTTCAATATGAAGATATCAATCATTAAAATACATATGTTTAAGCTGCCTGGCGGCTAGACATATATGGATAAGGGAGGAACTGCCCATGGAAATCGGAATCAGTACTTTTGCAGAAACGACGCCGGATGTTCGGACCGGCAACGTGCTCAGCCATGCCGAGCGCATTCGGGAGGTCGTGGAGGAGATCGTCCTGGCGGATCAGGTGGGGCTTGACGTATTTGGCGTCGGAGAGCATCACCGAAAGGATTATGCCGTTTCTTCGCCGGCGATGGTGCTTGCGGCCGCAGCGCCGCAGACGAAGCGGATTCGGCTCACAAGCGCGGTAACGGTGCTTTCGTCCGCCGACCCGGTGCGGGTGTTCCAGGACTTTGCCACACTGGACGGCCTTTCGAACGGGCGGGCGGAGATCATGGCCGGGCGGGGGTCTTTTATCGAATCGTTTCCGTTATTCGGTTATGATCTGAACGATTATGACCAGTTGTTCGATGAGAAATTGGAGCTGCTGCTTAAGATCAGAGCTTCGGAGAAGGTAACCTGGAAAGGCGGACACCGGCCGGCTATCCAGGACCGCGGCGTCTATCCGCGCCCCGTTCAGGATCCGCTTCCAGTATGGATCGGCAGCGGCGGCAATCAGGAGTCGGTCGTGCGCGCGGGTCTTCTGGGCCTGCCGCTCGTGCTGGCGATCATCGGCGGCAGACCGACGCAGTTTGTGCCGCTGGTACAGCTTTACAAAAGAGCGGCAGCTCATGCGGGACATGACGTTTCGAAGCTGCCCGTGGCCTCCCATTCGCATGGTTTCGTAGCGGAAGATACGGAGCTGGCTGCGGACAAATTTTTCCCTTCCACGCAGTACAGCATGAACATTCTTGCCCGGGAGCGGGGCTGGGGCACTTATGACCGCAACAGCTTTGATATGGCGCGCAGCTTCGAGGGAGCGCTGTATGTCGGCGATCCGGAGACGGTGGCACGGAAAATCATCCACCTTCGTAAACGGGTGGGCATTACCCGGTTTTTCCTGCACGTGCCTGTAGGCAGCATGCCGCATGACGACGTCATGAAGGCCATTGAGCTGCTTGGAACGAAGGTTGCGCCGATCGTGCGCGAAGAAGTGGCGAAATGGGAAGCGGCGGGCGAGCCGCAGGAATAAAAACCGGAAGAGGGGCGAGAGCCTCTCTTTTTCTTGTATGGGCATCATGCGGTCCGCAAGACTAAATATGAAAATTTTACCACTGTCAATATCTTCATATCGGCGTAAAATGATGCCTAATACTCTTACGTTGACATGACATGGGAAGTGAGGTTAGACCATGAACGCCATAGCGAAAGTAAGCCGTTTTGTCGGAGGAACGTTTTCCTTATGGGTCATTTTGTTTGCTTGTTTCGGTTTTTTTATGCCGGGGGTTTTTAGCCCTTTAAAGGGATACGTATCCCTTTTTCTTGGCATCGTGATGTTCGGCATGGGGCTTACGCTCTCTTCCGCCGATTTCCGCGAAGTCTTCCGCCGTCCGTTTGAAGTGCTGATCGGCGTTGTCGGCCATTTTATCATTATGCCGCTGCTTGCCTACGTGCTGGCGCTTGTGCTGAACTTGCCGCCGGACATCGCCGTGGGCGTCATCCTGGTCGGCTGCTGCCCCAGCGGCACGTCATCGAACGTGATGACGCTGCTTGCCAAAGGCGACGTCGCGCTGGGCGTATCGATCGCATCCGTATCGACAGTGATCGCTCCGCTGGCGACGCCGGCTTTGATCAGCCTGTTGGCGGGTCGCTGGATGCCGATCGACGGCGGCGCGCTGATCAAAGACATCCTGATGGTCGTCATTCTGCCGATCGTTCTCGGCGTCATCGTCAAGGCGTTGTTCAAAAAGCAGGCCGAAGCAAGCGCGCAGGCCCTCCCGCTCGTATCCACGCTGGCCATCGTGTTGATCGTGGCGATCGTCGTCAGCGGCAGCAGGACGAAAATCATCGAAAGCGGACTGCTGATCTTCGCGGTCGTGATCCTGCACAACTTGCTGGGATATGCGCTGGGATATTTGTTCGCAAAGCTGTTCCGCATGAACCTGAGCAAACGCAAGGCGGTATTGTTCGAGACCGGAATGCAGAATTCAGGTCTTGGAGCGACGCTGGCTTCGGCGCATTTTAACCCGGTGGCAGCCGTTCCGAGCGCGATCTTCAGCGTCTGGCACAACATTTCCGGCTCGTTGCTGGCGACCTGGTTCGCAAGGCGCGCAGAGAAAGAGGCGGCTTCGAAAACTGGCTGACAAAAACATTCGTTCCAACGGCAAGGCCATCCCGATAAAGGGATGGCCTTTTTTGATAATATCAGAAAGTATAAACTCCAGAGCCATGGCATCCTGATATTGCAAGAAAAACTTCATCTAAACGCGGTCTGTCTTCTGGGAAAGTACGTCGATAGCCGTTTTTCGCGCTGCGCTCAACCCTTGTCCGCATGCCCTTTGACGGCGAGGTAATGCCCAATGCCATCCAAAATCCGATCCAGCCCGAATTCGAAATCGTCACCGATCGGATTGGCTCCTTCAAATTCATCCGTGTACGCTCCAGACATGACGATCGGGTGCAGATCGGGATACTGGTCAGGGGAGACCAATTTTTTGAGCGCCACGGTATAAGCGTGACCGTTGAATGACTCCGGGCTTTTTCCGGCTTGGAGCGCCCGATTCATATCCTTCATGATGATCCCGCAGGACCGGGCATAACCGCTAAGGAGCAGCACGATCGACATTTTCTCGTAGTCGTTCAATGGGAGCCCGCGCATCGTCCCAAGCCCGATATCCACGATTTTCAAGTTTTTCGGTGTCATCGGCACGCCGAAGATGGGAAGATCGGTATACCAGGAGTGTTTCCAAAGAATGTCGATGGTGGCCTTGACATACCTGCGCATTCGTTCCCGCCAATCAAATTCCTCCGCATTTTCAAAAGAGATATCCATTTCGCATACCGAATCCAGCATCAGCAGCAATAAATCATCTTTGCTCGGAATATATCGATAAAGGGACATGGTCGTAAAACCCAGGGACGAGGCTACACGGCTCATGGACACGGCCGCAAGTCCCTCCTGATCTGCAATGGACACGGCGGCTTCGACGATTTTCTCCAGGCTCATTTCCCGTTTGGGCCCCCGTTTGGGCGGCTCCACCAATCCCCAGCTCAGGGCGACGCCCGGCGGCAGGTTATCTTCTTTTTTCGTATCCATACGTTCACAGTCCTCTCATCGCGTTCATGTTCATTTTCCCTTGTTGCGGCAGCATTCAGTCGACATTTACCTAATCCACAGACAGGCTTTAAAAAAATGTTGTTGCACTCTAATTGTATATGCAATATACTGTGTATGCAATAAACTGTTTAGGTCATACACAAATTAATTTGAACATAGGAGGATTGCTTGTGAGTGCATTCGCGATTGAAATTGGAGGTTTGCAAAAATCCTTTGGCGGACAGACGGTTCTAAACGGAATCGACCTGCAGGTGCCAAGCGGGAGCATTATGGCGCTGCTGGGGCCGAACGGCGCCGGGAAAACGACGTTAATCAACATCCTGTCGACGCTGGTGGCCCCGGACGGGGGTTTTGCTCACGTCGCGGGATATGACGTCATTCGGAACAAGGAAGAAGTAAAAGGGTCCATCAGCTTGACCGGGCAATATGCCGCCGTGGATGAAAACCTGTCCAGCGAGGAAAATTTGCGGATGATGGGCCGCCTTTTCGGGCTGACGCGTGCCGAGGCCAAATTGCGGGCAGGCGAGCTGCTCGAATATTTTGACTTGAAGGAGGTTGCGCGCAAACGGGTAGGAACGTTTTCGGGCGGTATGCGGCGCAGGCTGGACCTTGCAGTAAGCCTGGTCGTGAAGCGGCCCGTGTTATTCCTGGACGAACCGACGACGGGGCTTGATACCCGCAGCAGACGCGCTTTGTGGGATATTATTCGCCAATTGTCGGCGGATGGCGCGACGGTGTTTTTGACGACGCAATATTTGGAGGAAGCCGACCAATTGGCCGATACGATCGCGGTTATCTCCGGCGGACGCATTGTGGCTCACGGAACCCCGGCGGACATGAAATCAAAGGTCGGCGGCGAGGTGGTTGAACTGCGCAATGCGCAGGATGAAGTGATCCGGGAAATCCCGACGGGCGGAAGCATCGCGGAAGTGAAGGACATTTTGGATCGTCTCGTGCATTCGGCCGACGCGGGCATGCGTATCAGCATCCGCCGACCAAGCCTTGACGACGTCTTTTTGGCTTTGACCGGAGAAGAAAAGGAGGTATCCGCATGATTCAGGCGACAACGAAAAACCCGCGCAAATTATCCCAGCTGGCCACCGGCGGCGTGTTTATCGGGCGCAGCCTGCTGCACAGCATTCGGAACGTCGACGCGATGTTGATGGCGATCCTGCTGCCCATTATGCTCATGCTGCTGTTCACTTACGTCTTTGGCGGCGCGATCGACCCGGGCGGAAATTACGTGAATTACGTCGTCCCCGGCATTATTCTGCTGTGTGCAGGATTTGGATCGTCAAGCATCGCGGTGGACGTGTCGACCGATATGACGAACGGGATCATCGACCGGTTCCGCACCATGCCGATCCGGAGCATCCATGTCATTACGGGGCATGTCGTCGCCAGCCTTGTTCGAAATCTGATCGCCACGGCCATCGTCATCATCATTGCGCTGCTCGTCGGTTTCCGGTCCGGAGCCGGCCTGGCGGCATGGATCGGGGCGGTTGGGATGATCACGTTGTTCATCTTGACGTTTACCTGGCTGTTTGCCGCCATCGGTCTGGTCGCCAAAACTCCCGCGGTTGCGAGTGGATACGGTTTTGTGGTCCTGTTTCTTCCTTATCTGTCCAGCGCATTCGTTCCCACCGATACGATGCCCGTTTGGCTTCAGGGCGTGGCGAACCATCAGCCCATTACCCCGGTAATCGAAACGATCCGCGCTTTGCTTACCGGAGCGCCCGTTCAAAACCATATTTGGTGGGCGATCGGTTGGTGCGCGTTGATTCTGGGCGTTTCTTTCGTCTGGTCGGCCTGGTCGTTCCGCCGGAAGGCCGGAAGAAGGTAAGCGTCGTTTCGCCGATGCGGCGAAGTTCCAAACCGAAAAAAGTTTTTGCTGGCTTTGGCTCCCATGGAGCCGAAGCCTTTTTAACTTTGCGGAAGTCTGTTGGGATTCCTTATCCATATTCCAAAGGAGTTGACAATGGGGATTCTCCGTGGTATATTTATCTCAAATTAAAGATTCTTTAATATAAATCATATCGTTTCAGTTGATTGATTTGAAAATACATCGAATGGGAAACGTTAATCCCAAGGAGGAATTGGCCATGAATGGATTAAAAGGAATCCACCACGTTACGGCGATCACGAGCAGCGCCGAGAAAAACTATCAATTTTTTACCTTTGTGCTGGGCATGCGCCTGGTGAAAAAAACCGTCAATCAGGACGACATTCAAACGTACCACCTGTTTTTTGCCGACGATAAAGGAAGCGCGGGCACGGATATGACGTTCTTCGACTTTCCGGGCATTCCGAAAGGGGTACACGGCACGAACGAAATTTCCAAAACCTCGTTTCGGGTACCCAGCGACGCGGCGCTCGACTATTGGGCAAAACGGTTCGACCGGATGAACGTCAAGCATTTCGGCATCCAAGAGATGTTCGGTAAAAAGACGCTGTCCTTCGTGGACTTCGACGATCAGCAGTACCAGCTGATTTCCGACGAAAACAATGAGGGCATACCGTCCGGCACGCCATGGCAAAAGGGGCCGATTCCGCTGGAATACGCGATCACGGGTCTGGGCCCGATTTTCGTGCGAGTCGCCAACTTCGACTACTTCAAAGAAATGCTGGAAAAGGTGATGGAGTTCAAGGAAATCGCGAAAGAAGGCTCCTTCCATCTGTTTGAGGTGGGCGAAGGAGGCAACGGGGCGCAGGTCGTCGTCGAATACAACGCCGTGCTGCCGCCGTCCCGCCAAGGTTTCGGCACCGTCCACCATGCGGCGTTCCGCGTCGAGGACCGAAGCGCGCTGGAGCACTGGATCAAGCGGATGGAACAGTTCGGGTTTTCGACTTCCGGTTACGTGAACCGCCATTTCTTCGAATCGCTGTATGCGCGGGTGGCGCCGCAAATTTTGTTCGAGTTCGCGACCGACGGTCCGGGCTTCATGGGCGACGAGCCGTATGAAACGCTTGGCGAAAAGCTGTCGCTGCCTCCGTTCCTCGAGCCTAAGCGCGAGCAAATCGAGAAGCTGGTCCGTCCGATCGACACCGTGCGCAGCACGATTGAATTCACGAAAGAATAAAGTTTTGACCCCGAAGAGGAGTACATGACCACCCATGTGCTCCTCTTTTTTTCGGTACGCCCAGCATGGGCGTCATCTCTAGGGTGAAAGTCCCGAACGGGGGCTGGCGAGCGCCTACCGTTAGCCAAGGGCAAGGGTGTCTGCCGCGAGGCAGAATCTGAAGGAA
>Ga0180220_1001942_pt1 | contig 14175 bp, 13 predicted proteins | sample eDN5th37CBELigBY_FD_151335 | JGI IMG/M metagenome (GOLD analysis project Ga0180220, IMG submission 151335) | Enriched backyard soil microbial communities from Emeryville, California, USA - eDNA 5th pass 37_C BE-Lig BY (version 2) (version 2) | ecosystem: Environmental > Terrestrial > Soil >... | reverse complement strand
CACGTACTGACCTTCGGCGCCGTCGTCGGTGCGGATGACGACGGCGTATTTCGTCAGCTCGAGGCTGCCGCCCGGTTTGTAGCCGATGTTGTAAACCGCCCGCGCCGACTCGGCGGACAGCCCCAGATTGGGGACAGTGAATTTGAATTCGACGACCTCGACTTCGCTGATCCTGGTCATTTCAGGGCATCCTAGCGAACCACTTCACTCGTTTAGAATCCGGCAATCTGCGGGAGCCACAGGCTAAGCCCCGGCACGTAAGTGATGAGGCCAAGCGCAAGCAGGAGTGCGATCAGGAACGGCCAAAGCTCCTTCACCAATTGCGTGAGCCTCAGCCCGGTCATGGCCATGACGACGAACAGGAGCACGCCGACCGGTGGTGTGAGCTGCCCGAAGGTGAGATTGACGAGCAGAACGATCCCGAAATGCACGAGGTCGATTTCGAGGCTTGTCAGCAATGGCAGCAGGATCGGCACCAGAATGATCATGATCGCAAGCGTCTCCATGACCATTCCGGCAAGCAGCAGCGCGATGTTGAGGATCAGCAGCACGACCCAGGGCGTCGTCGAAATTGCCGATACGGCCTGGACGACCTTCTGTGGCGCCTGCTCGATGCCGAGAATCCAGCTGAACGGCGCAGCCGCGGCGACGATGAAGAGAATGACGGCCGTTTCGCGCGCGGTTTGGACGAGGATTTTTGGGATTTGTGCGATGGAGAGTGAGCGGTAGATGAAGACGCCCACGATCAGAGCATAGGCCGCCGCGACCCCGGCAATCTCCGTCGCGGTGAACAATCCCATCCGAAAGCCGACGAGAATAAACACCGGCATCATCAGGGCCCAGAACGCGCGCTTGAATTGAACCCAGACGTTTTCCAGCGAGAATTCACCGTCCGGCTTGAAGCCCCGGATTCGTGCGAGAATGGCGATCGCCGTCATCATGCATCCGGCCATAACCAGGCCCGGAATAATCCCGGCAACGAAGAGGGCGCCCAGCGAGATGTTCGCCTGCCACGCATAGACCACCATCAGAATGGACGGCGGAATGATGGGGCCGAGCGTTCCGGCCGTCGCGGCAACGGCTCCGCCGAATGCCTTCGGATAACCAGCAGACTGGAGTTGTGGAACGAAAACGCGCGTCGTCGCTGCGGTGTCAGCGACGGAGGAGCCGGAAATTCCGGACAGGAAGACGTTGCCGACCACGGCGGTATGGGCCAGCCCGCCCCGAATGTGCCCGACGAGCGCGCGCGTGAAGCCGAACAGCCGCTCGGATATGCCTGACTCATTCATCAGCGAGCCGGCGAGCGTGAAGAGTGGGATTGCGAGCAGAGGGAATGATTGCGTTCCGGACACGATCCGCTGCGCGGCAACCGTAAGGGGGATGCCGTCGAGCCAAATGACCAGCATGGCGGAGCCGGCCATGGCGACCGCAATGGGCGTGCCGATGACAAGGAGTGCCGCGAATACGACGATGAGTGTCGAAATCATTCCGTCATTCTTTCGGGATGATGTCGCTCCACAGGGCGGACTGCGGGCCGTCGTCGACGAGCCTGCGCACGACGTGGAGGATCGATAGTGCACATCCGATGGCGAGCGGTAGGATCGCCCAAGCTGCCGATATGCCGATCATCGGTGTGAGATTCGGCAACTCGCGCATCGTGTAGAGCCAGCCGAACCAGACCAGCACGCCGAGCACGAGCACCGTCGCCAGCGTCGACAACACCCCGAACACGAGGCGCAGCCACCCCGGCGCGAACAGCAGAACCACGTCGATCAGGATGTGCGTGCGCTGGTGGAACGCGTAGGCCGTACCGATCATCACGACCCACCCGAACATCAGGACGATGAGCTCCTCCGACCAGATGAGCGGGTCCGTGAGGACGTAACGGTAGACGACAGCCGCCACCACCAGAACGGAAAGCGCGCCGAGCGCCGCGGCGAGGAACAGCGCCTCGCCGCGGGCTACGGCATCGTCGAGCCGACCTAGGAATGTGCGCATCGGCCGAACTCGCGGGCTCAGCGCTTACGCGCTGCGTCTATCGCGGCCAGGAGACGCGCCAGGTTCTCCTTGCCCCACCGTCCCTCGAGGTTGGGCAGCGCAGCCTTGGCCTTCTCGGCGAAGGCGGCACGGTCGACATCCTCTATGATCTTGGTGTTGCCGGATTTGCGGATGTCCGCCAGCATCGAATTCTCACGCTTCTGCTGGAGATAAGTGTTCATACCCGAGAAGCGCTCGGCCTCTTGGAACAGCAGGATTTGATGCTCCGGCTTCAGCTTGGCGAGGCTGTTCTTGTTGATCACGAGCATGTTGTTCTGAAGCATGTGACGCGTCAGTGCCATCACGCCCTGGGCTTCATAGAACTTGCGACCGTAGATGGTCGGAATTGGATTTTCCTGGCCGTCGACCGTCTTCTGCTGCAGAGCCGTGTAGACCTCGCCGAACGGAATCGGTGTCGGCGCCGCACCGAACGCCCGGATCATCTCGACCCAGACGGGGCTTTCCGGAACCCGGATCTTCAACCCGGCCAGATCCTCCGGCTTACGCACTTCCCGATTGGCGGTCGTCATATTGCGCCAGCCCCAATACCAGATGCGCGTAAGAGGCACGATGTTGTGCTTGTCGCGCAGCTCGTCGAAGACCGGGTCGAAAGCTTCGCTGCGGATGATGGCTTCAGCTTCGGTCCAATCGGTCCAAAGGAAAGGTGCACTCGCCATTTCCAACGCGGGAACCAACGCGGACGCCGCGGGCATGGAAGGCGCCGAAAGGTCGAGGGCACCCTCCTTCACCTGCTTGACGAGGTCGATCTCCTTGCCGAGCTGCTCCGCCGGGAAGACGCGGATCGTCACCTCACCGCCTGTCTTCTTGGTGATGCTATCGGCGAACTCCTGAAAGAGATCGTGCGCGATTTCGGACGCGTTGTTGGCGTGGCCGAAGCGCAATGTCTCAGCCGCGCTTGTCGAGAAAGCTGCAATCGATATTGCTGCGGCCAAGGCCAGTGATTTCATAGTTAACCCACCCATTTGCTGAAAACCTCCCGTTATGCTGGCTGGTGATGATGCTCGCTCCGACTGCCGAGAAGGCGGGCGCGCGAGAGCTCGAGATGCGCTTGCATGGCCGCGGCGGCGGCGTCCCGGTCGCCGTGCTTGATGGCGTCGAGAACAGCCCGGTGCTCGGCAACCACCAGGCCGACGTCTTGCGGCCGGCTCGGATAAAGCCGTGCGTGATGGAGATGCGGGTTGAGCTCGCGGTAGGTCTTGGCGATGACTCGATTGCCGGCCGCCTCGATCAATGTTCGGTGAAATGCTTCGTCCGCATCGTGCGCGCTGCGGTAGTCGCGAAAGGATGCGCCGTAGGTGCCTTGCTCCAGGGCCGCGACCGCAGATTCGAGTTGCGCCACGATAGCGTCGGGGCGGTTCTCTGCGAGGGCGCGCGCAGCCCATGTCTCGACGAGCTCACGATAGTCATACAACTCGTCGAACCATGCCTCGTCCGGCATAGGCGCGACGGCGAAGCCGATGAAGGAGGATGAGGTCACCAGCCCTTCCGCGGTGAGACGCGTGAGAGCCTCCCGGACGGGTGAGGAGCTGACGCCAAGCTCGCGCGCAAGGGCATCGATGTTGAGCCGCTCGCTCGGCCGGTACACCTGATCCAGGATGCGTTCGGTCAGGATCTCGTGGACCTGATCCGCCAGAACGCGCCGCGAGATGCGAGCCGTGCCCGCCAAGACGTTCTCTCCCCCAATTCTCAGGCTGCCGTGTTCTGATTGCGGAGGGCAGCTCAGGCCGGCTCATCCCCGGCGACGCCGTAGATCCTGCACGATCCAGGATCGATTGGCAACGACTGGACCAACGTAAGATGGTGCCAAATGCACAGACATTGGATGGCTGGTCGCCACCAGCTTGCGAATCCCAATCAGGCGGGGGTCCGGCAGTGGTAATATCGGCGGACAGAAAAGGGTTTGGCTCGCATCAGCTTTCGATGGGGCGCTCGTTACTTACCTTGACGTGGGACTCGCCCGCGCCAAAGATCCCCCCAACTAACGCCTCCAGCTGACGCTTCCGGCCTCGGCTCGAGAGGTGATCATCTTCGCTTGCGGAAAGGTGTTCGAGAATGCGCGAAACTTTGGCCGGTCAGGTTGCCATCGTGACCGGCGCGGCGCGGGGTATCGGTCGCGGAATAGCGGAACGGCTGGCGGCTGAGGGCGCGAAGGCGATCGTCTGGGATCGCGATCTCAGCCCGCTCGGCGCAGCGCCGTCGTTCGAGCCGGCTGCAGCGGAGGTCGTCGACGTCACCGACTATCACGCCATCGAACGCGCCTTTCATGCTGCCGTGGCGCAGTTCGGAAAGGTCGACATTCTTGTCAACAACGCCGGTATCAACGGGCCGGTCGCGCCGACGTGGGAGTATTCCCTCGAGGACTGGGATCGGGTCGTGGCGATCGACATGACCTCGGTGTTTTACTGCTGTCGCGTCGCGGCACGGCACATGCGCGAGCGCGGCTACGGACGCATCGTCAATGTCGCCTCAATCTCCGGCAAGGAGGGCGTGCCGTACATCGCGGCCTATTCGGCAGCGAAGGCCGGCGTGATCGGCTTCTCCAAGGCGCTCGCGAAGGAGCTGTGCGATGTGGGCGTTACGGTCAACTGTATCGCACCAGCCCTGACCGAGACGGATCTGATGCGCGAGATGACACCCGATCATATCGAGCGGATGCGTGCGAAGATCCCAATGGGCCGTCTCGCCAAAGTTGAGGAGATTGCAGCGATGTGCGCGTTTATCGCCAGCCCGGACTGCAGCTTTACGACGGGCTTCGTGTTCGACGTTACGGGCGGGCGGGCGACATACTGATGAAGCAACCCGCTAGTCTCGGCCCGATTAGCCCTTCCGAGTCGAGGCTTTGCGAGCGGCCACCGTGAGGTGGCAATTAAGCGACGTTGATTTTGACCTTCTCCGTGACCTGGCTGCCGGCATCATCCAGCCAGGTCAATTCGAGATCGCCTGGCCCAGTTACGCGCATGTGGAACGCCAGGTAAGGGTTGGCCGAGATCCCCGGCCGCAGATCCGCCTTGAATACCTGCTTGCCGTTGAACACAGCGGTGAACGTGTTGATGATGTGGCGCGGAATGGGCTTGCCGTCGCTGTCCTTCCGTTGGCCGGTCTCCATGATGTGCGAGATCAAGGTCTTGATCTCGATCACATCGCCGACCTTTGCCGTTTCGGGCACCCTGATGCGCGGTTTCGTCGTCACCATCTTTCATCCAGTTCGCGGATTAATCATGGCCTATGGCGCGACCTGACTGTCAGCCGCAGCCGCCGATCGTGACCTTTACCAGCCGTTTCACCATGGTGAACGTGCCGTCACTCAGCTCGGCGACGCTCACAACATCCTGTGTCTCAGCGAGGCGCATACGGCTCGAAACAGCTGCCTTGCCGGACTCGGGCGTGAAGTGAAAAGTGGCAACCAGCGCCTGGGGGTTCTGGGTGGATAATACGTGCACGGCCTTCACATGATTGTCATCCGTCATGGGACTGTCGACAGAGACCGCGAAAGGTACTGTATTTCCATTTTCCGCGATTTCCGGGATTTCGAGCGTGATTTTGCCTTCGGCCGGCGTCGCGTTGCCCAGGATTTTCTGAAGCTGGGCCTTCCAGCCATTATCTGTTGCAGCCATGCTCTTGATGTTCGTGCCGAGCAAGGCACCCGCTGCAGTCGCTACGGAAACGCCGATCAGGAGCTCGCGCCGGTCAAAAGCTTTCCGGGCAGTGTCGCTCTTGCGGCGGGTCTCCGTTACTGTCGCCATTTTCAGGAAGCTCCCTGCAACGGTAGGTCCATTCGAAGCCGGTTAAAACGGAAAACGGTAAATCATTCAGTGCTATCCTGCCTCCCGTTTTCACTGTCTAGCGGCGAGACAGTTCCACTCGGAACGGACATAATATCAGTCTAACTGATTGTCCATCCACTGACTTGCGGGATTGGGATAGAGTGGCAGCCGGAAGCATCCTCGGATACCATGGTCGAAATCTTCCAGCTACTTTGACGCCATTCAGAAAGAGTGGATCTTTGCGCGGTTCAGCAGATGCCGCGACGAGAACCGCAGAAGGCCGGCGGATCAGGCCAGATCGAGGGAATTCAAGGGAGCGGGACGCATGGCGCACATCGATCGTCGCGAGTTCAACAGGCTTGCAGGAACGGTGGGCATTACAGGTCTTGCAACGTCAGTCCTAGGTAAATTCGCCATAGCTCAGGGCACGGCGAAGGTGGTTATCGTCGGGGGAGGCGCGGGCGGTGCGACCGCCGCTCACTATCTCAAGAAGGAGGAGCCAAAGCTCGAGGTCACTCTGATCGAGGCAAATCCGATTTACAGCTCGTCTTTCTTTTCGAACCTTTATCTCGGCGGATTTCGCACCTTCGAATCCCTGAACCACGATTATTCCGGCCTAGAGCAGATCGGTGTCAAAGTCGTTCGCGATTACGCAACCGACGTGGATGCAACCGCGAGGACCGTTAAGACACAGAGCGGCGGCACATTCACGTACGACCGGTTGGTCCTCTCGCCGGGCATCGACATCAAGTACGATTCCGTCGAGGGCTACTCGCGGGAAGCCGCAGCCGTGATGCCGCATGCCTACAATACAGATGGCGGGCAGAAGGAGCTGCTCAAGAAGCAGCTTGATGCAATGCCGGACGGGGGAACTGTTCTCATTCTGCCGCCGGACAATCCCTATCGTTGTCCGCCCGGGCCCTATGAGCGGGTCTGCATGATTGCGCATTACCTGAAAACGAGGAAACCAGGAGCGAAGCTGATTGTCCTCGATCCCAAGAAGACGTTTTCCAAGCAGGCCCTCATCATGGAGGCGATCGAGCGGCACTATAAAGACATCGTCGAGATGAACCTCTCCAACGAAATCGACAGCTTCGCCGTCGTTCGTGTCGACCCGAAGACGAGAGAGGTCGAGACGAAGGATGGCCAGACATGGAAGGGGGACGTCGTCAATCTTATCCCGCAGCAGCGTGCCAGTGATATTGCGATCAAAGCAGGGTGCGCCGAGGGCGATTGGTGCCCGGTGAAGCCGGAGAGCTTCCGGTCGGCGAAAGTCGAAAACATTTACGTGCTCGGCGATGCGTCCATCGCCACTGATATGCCGAAATCGGCTTTCTCGGCAAACAGCCAGGCTAAAGTCGTTGCAGCAGACATTCTGGCGGAATTGGCCGGTAAGGAGAAATTTCCTCCGCGCTTCCGCAATACCTGCTGGTCGATGGTGGCGCCCGACGACTCGGTGAAGATCGGCGCCAATTACACGCCGCAGGACGGAAAGTTGGCGCCTTCCGGCTCCTTCGTGTCGAAGCCGGGCGAGGATGCCAGCGTGCGCAAGCAAAATTTCGCAGAGAGCGTTGCCTGGTACGACAGCATCACTGCAGACATGTTCGCCAAGACGGCGTCATAGCCAGCCAACGTTGCGGTTTCGAGGCGTGGGGAGTAGAGCCGGAAAATAGCTGTGCTACTCTTTCTGGCTCGAATTGCATCTCCGCAGAATCCGTGTGACGCTCAGGCAAGTTGAGTTGGCAAGAGATAGCTTTCCGTCAGGAGCGAGGATCAGCGCGGATGCCGTCCGGGAAAGACGAACGCCTGCTTGCGGCTGCTCGGCAGATCATCGAGCTCGTTGCCGAGCGCCTTGACGTCAATGCCGCAGTGCGGCTGTGGGACGGTTTGACGGTCCCGCTGGGACGCACGAGTGATGGGCGTTTCGTCATCTCGATCGCCGGTCCGGGCGTGATCGGATCGCTCCTGCGATGGCCGACGCTCGACAATCTGATCCGGCATTACGTCGAGGGGCGGATCGATTTCGAAGGCGGCACGCTGATCGACTTCGGCGCCCAGCTCAATCGCGGCGGCAAGTCCAATGGCCTGAGGGGGCTGAGCAAACTCAAGCTTCTCCGCGTTCTCGCCCCGTTTCTTCTGGTCCCCGCCGACAAATCGTCAGACGCTCACGGCTTCCAGGGCGACATCACCGGGCGGTCGAAACACCGGCGCGACGACAAGGCGTTCGTCCAGTTCCACTACGACCTGTCGAACGACTTCTATGCACTCTTCCTCGATCCGGAGATGGTCTACTCCTGCGCCTACTTCACGGATTGGGACAACGATCTCGCCACGGCGCAGCGCGACAAGTTGGACATGATCTGCCGCAAGCTCCGGCTGAAGCCCGGGGAGCGCCTGCTGGATATCGGCTGCGGCTGGGGTGGTCTCGTCTGTCATGCGGCCCGCAATTACGGGGTGCGGGCGCACGGGATCACGCTCTCCGAGCAGCAACTCGCTTATGCGCAGGAGAAGGTGAAAGAGCTGGGGCTCGAAGGGCAGGTGACCCTCGAGCTCAAGGGCTACACGTCCGTGGAGGGCACTTACGACAAGATCGCCTCGATCGGAATGTACGAGCATATCGGGCTCGCCAATATCCCTCGCTACATGGCGAAGGTGCAATCGCTGTTGGCGCGGGATGGCCTCTTTCTCAATCACGCCATCTCGCGCCGCGCGCCCAAGCCGTCCTGGCGCGGCCGGCGCATGCGGCCTGAGCAGCGAGCGATCGCGAAATACATCTTCCCGGGCGGCGAGCTCGACGACATCGGCCACTCCATCGTTGCCATGGAGCGTGCAGGCTTCGAGGTTCAGGATGTGGAAGCGTGGCGGCTCCACTATGCCCGCACCTGCCGCTTGTGGTGCGAGCGGCTCACGGTCGAGCGTGAGCGCGCCATCGCTCATGTGGGAGTCGAGAAGTACCGCATCTGGGTCGCCTATCTCGCCGGAGTGTCGCTCGCGTTCTCCCGCGGCACGCTGCGGATCTATCAGACTCTCGCCAGCAAATCGGCCAAGCGCCCACCTAAGACCCCGCCTACGCGAGCTGACCTATATCATTGAAATACATCGTGATCGCCTAGTGGCGGCTGCTCGCCTGCTCCTGTCCGGCAGACAGGAACTTTTGAGGTAGCCAGGCGTTTTGGATGCAATCTTGGGTCATTTGGGGCGACCAAGAATGACATCCATGACAGGTCTGGATTACACGAGCGATGCCGTCGCCGGTGGCGATCGCCATTGCCGTATAAACTTGAACACCGCTCCTGCGGATGAGCTGGCGACGTTCTCCGCGGTGGGGCCAGCGAGAATCGAAGCGCTCGTACGACGGAGGCCGTTCCGAAGCTGGGATGATGTCGCTCGCGTGCCCGGGATAAGTCCCATCATTATCGAACGGCTGAAACGCAGCGGGGCAGGGCTTTCCTGATGGCCTGAAGCCCGCACATCGTCAGCCGCTTGGCGCCATCGCTAGGTCTTCGGGATGTCCTGGGCGAGCAGATTCCGCAGCTCCGGCGTCACCTCCGGGCGGACGCCGAACCACAGCTCGAACCCCCTTCCGGCTTGGTAAAGCAGCATATCGAGCCCATCGGCCGTCTTGAGCCCGAGCCGGCGGGCCTGGGCCAGAAGCTTGGTTTCGAGCGGGACATAGTTGATATCCGCGACTACTGCGCCCGATGCCATGCGCGAGAGGTCGGCATCAAGCTCGGGATTGCCCTTCAGGCCGAGGGAGGTTGCGTTGGCAGCTAGGCCCGCGCCTTCGAGCACCCTGTTCCGATCCTCCCACGGTTCAGGAATGACGCGGTTCCCATAGCGCTCGGCTATTTCGGCGGCCCGCTCGAAGGTGCGGTTGACGACGTGCACACGCGCGATGCCGCGCTCGAGCAGGCCCCAGACGACGGCCCGCGCGGCTCCGCCGGCCCCGAAAACGACTACGTGCCGATCGGTCTGCTCCCAGCCCGGCGCTCCCGCATCCAGCGCGCCGAGAAAACCTTCCACGTCCGTGTTCGTCGAGCGCAGCACTCCGTTGTCGTACCATAACGTGTTCGAGGCGCCGACTGCACGCGCGTGCTCATCGGGTTCGGTCAGCCGGAACGCCGCTTCCTTATGCGGTATCGTGACATTGGCCCCGACATAGCCGTTGCCGCGCAGATTGCCGATGAACGCAGGAAACTCCTCCGGCGGCACCTCTTCCATCCGGTATTCGCCGTCGATCCCGTAGTGCTTCAGCCACCAGCCATGCATTTTGGGCGAGCGAGAATGTTTCGCCGGCCAGCCGATGACGCATGCGGCCCTCTTTGCGGTGCTCATCCCCTCAAGTCCTCTCGCGCTGCAGCAGATCGGCCACGCGCACAGGCAGTCCTGTCCTCGCCGACTCGGCTATGGCAAGGGTCGCCGCAAGCGTTCGCGTCCCGTCGGCAGCGTTCAGGACGGGCTCGGCCTGGCCGCGGATGACGTCTGCGAAGTTGCGTAGCTGCTCGATGTAAGGGTCAGCGGGCGTGATGGGTATGCGTTTTTGCGTCAGCGGCACGCCCCAGCTTTCCTGTCCCTCATCGTGCCAGCGGTGCTCGAGCGACGGAACGCCAAGGGAGCCACGCGTACCCGAGATGAAGAAGCAGTTTTCCGGTTCGTTCGGAAAGACCGGGTTTTCACGCGAGGTCCATTCCCAGCTCCAGGGCGCTGATACGCTGTCCGAGACGAGAAGCGTGCCCAGTGCGCCGCTTGCGAAGGTGACGACCGCCGCGGCCGTATCCTCAACCGGGAAGCCGCGGGCGGTATTTGCCGTCTTCGCCTGGACGGTTTCGATCTCACCGCAGAGCATCCGCAGACAGTCGATGTCGTGGATGGCGTTGATGAGTATCGGTCCACCTCCCGGCTCCCGCCGCCAGGTGACATTGAAATAGTCCTTCGGCTTGTGGCTGAGCCACAGGGTGGCCACGGCGATGACCTGTCCCACGCCACCCGATCGGATCACTTCGACCGCCTTGCGCATGATCGGGTTATGGCGGCGGTGGTGCCCGACGAGGATCGGCACGTTCTCCCGTTCCGCGGCTTCGACAAGATCGAGCGCGGCGGCGACGCTGTCAGCAATCGGCTTTTCGACGAGGATGGGAATTCCTCGTTCAACGCAGGCGATGCCGACATTGACGTGATGCTGGTTCGGTGTGGCGACGATAGCCCCGTCCGGCTTTTCTCGATCAAGCAGCGGCTCATGGCTGGTGTAGTACGGCACGCCGAGATCGGCTGCGAGCTGTGCGGCCTCGGGCGCCGGATCGGCAATTGCGGCAAGCACGTGCCGGTCGGGATGAGCCTTCAGCGCCTCGATGTGCCGCTTGCCGATTATGCCTGAGCCGATAAGGGCGATGCGCACCGGGGCCATGGGTCGGATTTCCTGAAACGTTGAAATGGGCTGCCAAGGCGGGTTTTAAGCCTGTGGGCGGCGCTCATCCTTGAAGCCTGCCGAAGAACCGGTCAAGGAGAACCCCTCGTCCCATTCAGGGCCCGCGCTTCACCATGGCTAGTCTTTGGCGCCTGAGCAGGTCGCAGGCCCACGAAGTCGTGGGGCAGGTGCAACATGACACTTGCCATGTCCGAGCGTCTGCTGCACCTGAGGGGAGCGCGTGTGGAACGTTCTCGTTCCTGATCCAAGAATAGGACGCAGCCCCGGATGACCGTGCACATGATCAAACTGTGCGTCGGTGCAGACAGCATCGAGGACCTGGCCCACTGGCAGAAGGGCCGGCTCGCGGCGCAGAAAGCGGCGGGGCAGCAGCCGCGCCTGTTCCACAGCACACGCATGGTGCCGAAGCGGCAGGCCGAATTGCTGGACGGCGGTTCGCTCTATTGGGTCATCAAGGGCATCGTGCAGGTCCGGCAGCGGATCACCGGTTTCGGCGAAGGAAGCAAGCCGGATGGGACGCCGTGCTGCCTGATCTTCCTCGATCCACCGCTTATTCCGACACACCCGGTGCCGCGCCGCGCCTTCCAGGGCTGGCGCTATCTCGAGCCGGCTGACGCACCACCGGATCTCGATGCCCGCTCGTCACAGCAGCTTGCGCAACTCCCGCCGCAAATGCGTAAGGAACTGGCTGAGCTGGGGCTCATTTGAATTTCGATTACGCAAGGAGACTTGAAGTGTCTGAGCATTCGCGCGGACCCCGTTACACCAGGCTCGTCGCAGAGCTGCCGGCGACCGTGCCGTTCGTCGGGCCGGAAGCACAGGAACGGGCGCAAGGCCGCAGGTTCCGCGCGCGGATCGGTGCCAACGAAAGCGTGTTCGGTCCATCCCCTCGGGCCATAGCCGCGATGCAGCAGGCGGCGGCGGAGTGCTGGATGTACGCCGATCCGGAAAATCACGATCTCAAGGCGGCGCTGGCCAGGCATCACGGCGTGGGCTTCGAGAACATCGTGGTCGGCGAGGGGATCGATGCTCTGCTGGGATACACTGTGCGGATGCTCATCGAGCCGGGAGACCCGGTTGTGACCTCGCTCGGGGCCTATCCGACCTTCAACTTCCACGTCAGCGGGTTCGGGGGGCGGCTCGTGCGGGTGCCTTACGTCGGAGATCGCGAGGACCCGGAGGCGTTGCTTGAGGCGGCGCGTCGCGAGAACGCGAAGCTCATCTACTTCGCAAATCCCGACAATCCCATGGGCTCCTGGTGGAATGCGGGTGAAGTTCAGCGGCTCATCGACAATGTGCCGCCCAGCACCTTGCTGCTGCTGGACGAGGCCTATTCCGACACGGCGCCAGCCGATGCCATACCTCCGATCGACGTCAGCAATCCGCAGGTTCTGCGCGTGCGCACGTTCTCCAAGGCTTACGGCTTTGCGGGCTTGCGGGTGGGCTACGCGATCGGAGAGGCGTCGGTCGTGCGCTCGTTCGACAAGATCCGCAATCATTTCGGCGTGAACCGCATGGCACATGTCGCTGCCCTGGCTGCATTGGCGGATCAGCCATACCTGAGCGAAGTCGTGGCCAAGATCGCTGCGGCGCGCGAGCGCATCGGCGCCATCTGCCGTGAAAATGGCCTGGAACCGCTGCCTTCGGCGACCAACTTCGTCGCGGTCGATTGCGGAGGCGACGGAGCGTTCGCCAAGCGCGTTCTCGAAGAGCTCGTCGCCCGGGATGTGTTCGTGCGCATGCCGGGTGTGGCACCGCTCGATCGCTGCATTCGCATCAGTGCGGGAACGGACGTTGACCTCGACATCTTGGCCGCGGAACTTCCGCGCGCACTTCAGGCTGCACGAGGCTGAGCCGAGCAGACCAGTTCGCTCGCGACAATCTGAGCAGCTCTGTCCAGGAACTCTGCTTTCGAGGGCGGGTTTCGCCGGGACGGTTTTGTTGCTCGCGAGTGACCTTGCTCCTCTACGCCAAACGAAGTTTCCGCGCCGCTCCTCGGGATTTGGTGAGAGCCATTCGCCAGCGCATAGCGGAGCGGCCATCATCCGATCTCGACGAGGCGCGACGCTGGCTGGTCGCGACGGGGCAGGTCGAGCAGGCGGTCCTCGATGCCAGTCAGAACTGCGCGGCTGAGGCGACGAGGGCGACACTGGCCGCGGCCGACCTATTCCTGGATGCGCGCAAAGGCGAGACCAGTAGGGCCGAACGTGAAGAGTCCGCAGCGAGCTTTCGACAGGCCCTTTTCGCCTTGGAGGTTCGCCTCGACAGGCGGGAACTCGAATTCCGAGTCCCCGAAGGATTTGCCTGGTACGCCCTCTATCCCGACAGCTACGCGCAATCTGCCGAGCGCTGGGCGCGCCAGTATCGACATGCTGGCAGCACGGTTTCCGTCATAGGGATACGCAGTATCGGAACGACACTTGCCGCGGTCGTGGTCCAGGCTTTGCGGAGATGCGGGCTCGAGATCACCTGCCACGCCACCCTGCGACCCTTCGGCGATCCGTTCGCGCGCGGTGCAGAGCCTCAGCCCGGCTTCAAACCTGCATTCCACAACATCATTGTCGACGAGGGGCCGGGACTTTCGGGTTCGAGTGTCGCAGCGGTGGCGCGAGCGATGTGCCGTTCTGGAGCCGATCCCGACACGATCCATTTCTTCGTCGGCCACGGTCATGGCCCAGGCCCGGCGGCTTGCAGCTCGACAAAGACTTGGTGGTGCAGCCAACGCATCTGGTTCACCGATCTCGACGACACACTCCTCGGAGGGCAGGTCTTGCCGAGGGAGCTGACCGCGGCGATCGAATCCGCAGCGGGTGAGCCAGCCGTTGGTCAGGCAAAGCCGCTCGACACGCTGCGCTGGCAGGTCCTGGCCAAACTTCCTTCGCTGCCGCGTGCGGTAGCGCCGAATTTGGAAACACCAAAGAAGATCGT
>Ga0180220_1001940_pt1 | contig 14189 bp, 8 predicted proteins | sample eDN5th37CBELigBY_FD_151335 | JGI IMG/M metagenome (GOLD analysis project Ga0180220, IMG submission 151335) | Enriched backyard soil microbial communities from Emeryville, California, USA - eDNA 5th pass 37_C BE-Lig BY (version 2) (version 2) | ecosystem: Environmental > Terrestrial > Soil >... | reverse complement strand
TCAGCAGAACCATGGACGGCAGCTGCCGTCCGATCTGGCGCAGCGTCTCCGCCGTAAAGGAAAAAGGTTACGTCGCGGCTTCGATGAAGGAAATCGCGGAAGCTTGCGGCATGGCCAAAGGCAGCATCTATAAGCTGTTTCCTTCGAAAGAGGATCTGTTTACCGCGGTGTTCGAAGCCTGCCATCAGATCATGTTCGCCAAGGCGAAGGAACTGGATTTTGGGCCTTGCCCCGATAATGATCCGAAGGAACGGCTGAGGCGGAAAATCGAATTTCAGCTGCGCTACATGCTTGAAAACTATTATTTTACGAGCGAATTCAAAGAATTGCCCGTAAAGGATCATGAGCATTTCATCCTTGCATGGAAAAAGAAAAGAATGATGCTGCTGAACCTGCACCGGGACTTTTTTGTTGAGGCTTACGGCGAAAAAATCGGGAAGCATATATGGGACGTCGTTACCATTTTTAGGGGCATGCTGAGGGAGTATTTGGCTTATGCCAAACAGAAGGTCGTCCGGCAGCCGCTCTCCGAGCTCGCACGTTTTATACAGCAGCGGATGGATGCCATCGTGCGCGACATGCTCGAAGAAGACGCCGTCCCGGTGATGGACGAGCACGGCGTTTACGTGAACGAACTCCATCCGGCGGACCCTGCCGCGTTGCGGGAAAACGTCCAGGAATTTTTGGATTCCCTGAAGGACCAATTGGAGGAGCTTCCGATGGCCGAACATCAGCGAAAGGAGCTGCAGGATGTGATCCGGTTGCTCAAGCAGGAATTCGAGCGGCCAGACCCCAATCCTACGCTGCTGCACGTGTATGTCTCTTTTCTCGAAAACAATCCCGCCGTCGGCGCCTATGCCAAACAGCTCAGCTTTATGTTCTGAACGAATCGCCATAACAAAAATGACCCGAAATGAGGACCATGGACTTGTCTGCCTCAATTCGGGTCATTGCATATTAACTGGATACGCTTTTTACGGAAGGCTTCCCCACGGACTCCCCCTGAACAAGTGTTACGTAAATGCGCTCATGCTCCACTTTTTCTCCGGAGATGATTTTGATCAGCTGTTCCGACGCGAGAGCGCCCCACTTCCGTTTGGAGTAGTCGATGGTTGCAAGCCGCGGCTGCATATACCGGGACAGCTCGATGTTGTCGAAACCGATCAAGTGGATTTGTTCGCCGATGTTAAACTCCGTGTCGGCAATCCGGTTGCATAATCCGATCGCCATTTCGTCATTCAGGCAAAATACCGCGACGGGTTCCGTATATTCCCGCATGATTCGTTCGGCTGCTTTTTCCCCGCCGCTTTTTTTGAAATCGCCTTGGATTTCGATCCATTCGATGTCGCTGCGCCGGTCCGCCACCATTTTGACGGCCTTCATGCGCTGAATCGAATCGAAGGACCCTTCGGGACCTGAAACGATATAGATCTTTTTATGGCCTTGCTCCACCAAATATTCGGTCGCCAAGGTCGCCCCGGCTTTATTGTCCAGCAAAACCTGGTTGATGTTCGGATGTTCCAGCTCCCGGTCGAGCACGACGATTTTATGATTTCGATCGGCGTACTTAAGCAGTTCCTCGCTGGAAAACGTATGGTCCAGTATGACGGCGCCGTCGATCAGACGCTCCGGAAGCATGCGATGGGACTGCTTGCCGCTGCACACGATCAGGTCATACCCTTGCGAGTTGCAAACCTCCTTCATGCCGTCCAGCAATTCACCGTACACATCCCCCTTAAAGTCAGCCAGGAACACGCCGAGAATTTTCGTTTCCCGTTTTTTCAAGGTTCTGGCAGCGGCGTTCGGAACGTAGTTCAGCTCTTTGGCGATCGCCAGTATTTTCGCGCTGGTCTCGTCCGTTACCTTGCTGCTGCCGTTTAAGGCGTAAGATACCGTTGAAATGGAAACTCCGGCTTTTTTAGCGATATCCTTTATGCTTACCAATTTGTCCTCGCTCCTTATTGTTGTTCACCGGGAATTTGCGCAAAGCGCCGTATAGCGCCTTTTGCTGCGGCAAATCCCGTTATTCTTGGATGATGGATGAATGAATCCTATGGAAAATGGCGATCCGGATAAGATCGCCTAAAATTTTACATGAAAATTTCGACTACATTTTGTTGCTCGTTCATCGCTTGCTCAAAGGCTTCCTTGCTGATGCGCAAGCCGCCTTCGCGGTAAGGATTGGCCACTCGCTCCGCCTGGAGCGGATTGCCGTTTAACGTCACGCGGCTTACGGAAGCGCCGGTCATATGATAAACGAAGGTAACCTTCACCCCGTCGTATTCGAAATCGAAATGCATTCCGTCCAGCGATGCCGGCAGGACCGGGTCGATCGTAAGGCCGCCTTGGTCCTGGCGAATGCCGAGTGCGTTCGATATCAGCTGGTTCATGTAAATCCCCGGGCCGCTGGAATAAATGCGCCACCCGCCCTTCACCTGCACCTTGCCGCTGCGGAGGTCGTCAAAATGCGTCTGCGCTTCGTAACGGTTGTTGAACTTGCCGTCAGAGCTGCTGAAGTACGCATTGCTCTGCCGGATCTCCGCATTCGGCACGACGTCGCGGATGCCTACCGGGTTGATCACGTTAAGCCCGTTCCATACGTCTTCCGCATGTCCCAGCTTTGCCATCGCTTCGATAAACCGGATGTGCGCGTGGACGTATTGGAGTCCGACCTCGCGTCCGAAGTTCGAAGCCTGCTCCGCCCGTTTGAAATGCGTGCTGACGCCCCCCGCGTACTGGGCGGGACGGTTCATCAAACGAACGCCGTCAGGGAAAAACAGCTTTTCCTTGATCAATGCGTAATGCGATTTCGCGCGCTCCGGATCGAGCAGTTCCGCGATCATGCTGCGCGTCATCGGAAGCAAGCGGTACTGGATCCCCGTCTCCGTGTCCGTCGGATGCAGCATCAGCTTCGCCGATGCCGGATCTTCCATGTAGAGGAATCCCGGAATGACGTCGGTCTGCAGCATGTATCGGTTGTAATCCCGTTTGATGCCGTCGGCCATCTCCTGCAGCTCCGCCGCAAAGGCCGGCTCTTCGGAAAGCAGCGCCGCGGACAGCTGAGTGAACGTCTGATACGTCAAGGCCACCGTCCAGCTGCTGACCATATATTTCTTAAGCTGGGCGTTCGCCGGCTGCAGCGTATCGTCCCAGTCGCCGTCGCCGTAAGCGGACAGATACGTATCGTGCAGGAAGTGGCTGCGGATGTAGCCGATTTCCTTCTGCACGTGTTCGAGCAGCGTATAGGTTTGTTCCGTAAACCGGAAGCTTCCTTTCACGGTATAGGAAACCTTTTCCTTCAAAATACGGTAGTCCTGGGTAGCCGTCAAATAATCGCTGAGTACTTTCAGCGGCCATACGATAATGTCGCCGTGGCTCTCCTCCTGCTGGATCGGCGCGTAACGGTCGAACATGAACCATTGCGGCCAGTTGCCGTCATCCTCGTATTGATGCGAATATACGGTCAGCAAAATGTCCTTGACCTGATCGAATTTTTGCGTGGCCATGAAGTACTCCGACGGCCCCTGGCAAACGTCGCGCGTTCCCCACGCCGCTCCGCCGTATTGCTCCAAGCCATGCGGAACCGAATAATGGACAAGCATGTTATGCGTGTACCACCAGGCAAGCGCGTTGACTTTGAAGAAGTCGGCTCCTTCGTTGCCGTCGGCCCCGGAAAGGCGGAATCCGTTCATGACCTGCCGATAAAATTCGTGATATCTCGCGATCTCCTCTTCGATGTTCTTGCCCGTGGCCGGAAGGTCTTCGCCTTCAAGCAAACCTTGAACGGTCAGCGTCCATTCGGAAGTTTCTTCGATTTGCATCGTGCAGAGCTGCGCGCAGCCTGACTGAACGCCGTCGGCTAGCATCGTTTCGTCGCCGATGGCGGCCACCGCGCCGTCAAGCCACATGCGGTACTTCAGGTTCGGATAGGCCTCCTTGCGGATGTCGTCCTGTCCGCCGAAGAAGGTGAGAACGCCGTTTTCGTTCGTCATGCGGACCGGCGACTCATATTCGTTGACGTTCATCGTCACTTGGCTTGTTACCAGGAAACGGTACGCCTTTCCGCTTTCGGAACGGACGCTTAGCCGGACTTCAGGCGTATCCACGGTCGTAAAGTTCGTGATGATCAATACGTCGTCCGCCGTTTTGTAATACCAGCGCACATAGTTAAAGCCGATTTCAAATAGCGACGGCATCGTAAGCAGACGGTATTGCCCGTCCACTTCCACGTAGATCCGCTGCCCCGCGGTTTTCGGCACGTTCAGCGCGTTTCGGGCGTTGCTCATCATTTTATTGAAGTTCGTGTTGCCGACGACCAGATGCGAGTTGAAAATGCCGTACATGTAAGACGTGGTCGTGATGACCGTTGCCCCGAATTCGACGTTGTTCCCGCTCATCAAAATATGGCCGTGCGGACGTTCGACCAGCAGCTCTTTTTCTTTGAATACGATATGTTCGTAAGATTCCGTGAAAAACGAAACCAGCCGTCCGTTCTCGCGTTCTTCCTGATGTCTCTTATGTTGCGGAAAACGCGCTTCGACTTCCTTCTCCGACATGGAGAGGGTTTGCAGCGGTTCGCCGATCGTCTCTTTGAATCGAACCGGAGTCAGCCGGAGCGACGGTTTCTTTTCTCCTTCGGCCAGATAAGCCTCCCAAGCCCGACGAACCTCATCCGTGTAATCCAATCCGGTTACCGCAGCCGCATGGTTTTCTTTGAACAAGCCGTAAAAGACGAAACGCGCTTCGCCGTCAAGCGTCACCCGCTCGGATTGCAGCGCCGTATACGCAAATTCGTACTGGTAGATTTCATTGGCCAGCTTGGCCTTGCTCAGACAAGAAGGCATGTTTGTTTCCTTGTAGGACAGGCCGAAAAATTGGAAGCCGTCCGTCGAATAACCGGTGGAGCGCGTCAAGGAACCCTGTTGGATGTACGGGAACGCTCCGCCGCTTTGCGGCATGTTTTGTCTGGAGCAAACGACGTAACCGAAATCTTCATCCTCGAAAACGGTATGGTCGATATATTGGGACAAATATGCTTCGTTGCTGCGCACGGCGCCGATATCGGCATTGCCGAGATCCTGTCCGTAAATGATGTCGATGCTTACCCCGTTGCCCCGGGTAACCACGTCCCAGAACCAGACGCCCAGCGGCGACAAGGCGAAGGTCACGCGATATTCGACGCCTTCGGCGCTACCCTCCCATTGAATCCTGTTTTCGCCGGCGCTCACCTCGCTTTGCGAACGAATCCCGAGCAGAGGGTAGAACGAAATGCCCGACTCTCCATGAATACGCAGGTACAGGTTATTCAAAGATCCTTCGATCGGGCTTGCCACCAGCTGATTGATCATGGTCCGGCCGCTTAAAGCCTGGTGCAAATCGCCGCTTTCCCAAAAGGTAAAGCTCAAATCACCCGCTTGAATGTTTAGCTTAGAGTTCGTCATCGGTGCTGTCATATGTTTGTAATTCCTCCTAACCTTTGAAATAAACCTGCAAGCCAGGTGTTCGGATCGTGCCGGAGGGGCATGCTGCCCCTCCCGCGATTCGCTGGCCGCATTCGCTTGCTTCGACTAGACCAGCTTGAAGGATGCTTCCAGCGTGTCGCGGCTGTTCGCCCCCACGAATACCTGGAAGGACCCCGGATCGCTAGCGAAGCCAAGATCGGAATGATGATACCGCAGCTGCTCTTCCGTCAACGTGAAGGTAGCGGTCTTGCACTCGCCCGGCTGAATTTCCAGCCGCTTGAACCCTTTAAGCTCGCGAAGCGGACGGACGACCTCTCCCGCTACGTCGCGGACGTACAATTGAACCGTTTCGATTCCTGCACGGTCTCCCGTATTCGTCACCTTCACCTCAACCGTGATCGGTTCATCCGCCTTCATTTCGCGGCTCGAAAGGGTCAAATCGCCGTATTCGAAATTCGTGTACGAAAGACCGAACCCGAACGGCAGCAGCGGATCGTTAGGACTGTCGATATATTTGGATACGTAACGCTCATCCGTTTTGGAAGGATCCATCGGGCGGCCCGTATTAAAATGGTTGTAGTATACCGGCACCTGGCCTACGGATTGCGGGAAAGACATCGTAAGACGCCCGGACGGGTTCACGCGGCCGGTCAAAATGTCGGCGATGGCGGCCCCGCCTTCGCTGCCCGGGAACCAGGCCTCGAGCACCGCGTCGGCCTCGTCGAATATGCCGTGCAAGTCAAGCGGACGGCCGTTGAAAATGACCGCTGCCATCGGCTTGCCGAGCGCCTTCAGCTGCTTGGCAAGCTCAAGCTGCGCCTGAGGCAGGCGGATGTTCGTTCTCGAACCGCCCTCGCCGCTCATCGCGGATTCTTCGCCCAATGCCAAGACGACGACGTCGGCGCTGCGGGCGGTGGCCAGGGCCGCCTCAAGCTGCTCAGCTGTCATGCGATCGATGCCACAACCTTCGCTGACGGCGACCGTTCCGGCAAACCGTTCTTTGAGGGCCGAAGCGAGCGGAGCCGCATCTTCCTTCTCGCCGACGCAGGACCACCAGCCGAGGATATCGTTGCTTTCCGCGAACGGTCCGATCAAAGCGACGCGGGCATCCTTTTGCAGCGGAAGCACGCCGTTATTTTTAAGGAGGACGCTCGATTTGGCAGCCAGCTCGTATGAAGCGTTCCGATGTTCTTCGCAGAATAGAATTTCTTTTTCCCTTTCCGGATCTGCCGCGCGCAGCGGATTCTCAAAAAGTCCGAGTTTGTCTTTCAGGCGCAGGATGCGCAAAACGGCTTCGTCGATCAGCGCTTCGTCAACCTTGCCGTTCTCTATCAGCTCCGGCAAATTACGTACGTAACAAGGGGTCATCATCTCGATGTCGACGCCGGCCCGAATCGCCCGGTACGCCGCTTCGCGGTCGTCTTCGGCCGCGCCGTGCGCGATCATCTCCCGAATGGATGCCCAGTCCGAAATCAGCACGCCGTCGAATCCCCATTCGTCGCGCAAAATGCCGCGCATCAGCTTTTCGTTGCCCGTCGCCGGAATGCCGTCCACCGTGTTGAACGATGTCATGACCATTTCGCAGCCTTCGTCCAGCGCGGCTTTATAGGCCGGCAAATATTGCTCGCGCAGCTGGCGTTCGGACATGTTGACCGTATTGTAGTCGCGGCCGCCTTCCGGCGCGCCGTAAGCCGCGAAGTGTTTCACGCATGCCGCCAAACGGTCGGTCTCTTCTTTCAAATTGTTTCCCTGGTAGCCTCTGACGAAGGCGCGGGCAAACAAACCGTTCAGATAAGGGTCCTCTCCCGTCGTTTCCATGACTCTACCCCAGCGCGGATCGCGCACGAGATCGACCATCGGTGCAAACGTCACGTGAATGCCGGATACGGCCGATTCTTTGGCGGCGATTTCGGCGCTTTTCTCCGCCAGCTCCAAATCCCAGGAACAGCCGATGGCCAGCGGGATCGGGAAAATGGTTTTAAAACCATGCACGACGTCCGCCATAAACATCAGCGGGATTCCCAGCCTGCTTTTTTTCAAATAGGATTGCTGCACGTCGATGACCGCTTGCGCTCCGGAAAGGCCGAGCACGGAACCGCTGCTTGTCACCATCGGTTCGGTAAGCCCCATTTCCTCCATCGGTCCGGTCACTTGTCCTTCGTTGTCCGTGCCTTCATGAAAATGAGCCGTAAGCTGCAGCAGTTGGGCGATTTTCTCTTCGAGCGTCATTTGCTTCACAAGGCCTTTTAATTGCTGAATATCCATACAGTTCCCTCCACTACCCGCTTATACATCCAAGCCGGTTTCTTCTCTTTTTCGCTGTACAGGCGCATGGGCCGAAAATGGCTTCATTATATATATGAAAGATTGGCAGAATGCCCAGAGCCGGTTGGCGGCGCCGGCATCCTTTCTTCTTTCTCAGGAGGTTGCGCAAAATCCGTTGTCCCGTGAATCAGGGCGGAAATGAAAACTTCCCGTCCTCCCGCTTGTGCAAACTCCTCAATTAGAAGAGATGGATATATCGTCTCTTTCACGGGGCCGGAAGCCCGTATGTCCCGGATGGAAAATAAAGGTCATTCGGCCGCCATGAAGAGAAGAACCCGGCTGCACCCTAATGCTGCACACCGGGTTCACGGACAGGGGCTAGAGGATCATCCTCGGCCCATCATCCTTTTAAAGTTATCCTTACTTGGCAAATTTGCTGTTCAATTCATCCAGTACCGGTTGAACGAGGGATTGCTTGCTTTCCACCCATTTCTTCCAGTTCGCTTCCAAGTCGCCGCTTTGCAGGATCAGGTTGGCATACTCGTTTTGATATTCGAAGGATGCCTGGCTTTTTGCCTTGGAATCGTACAGCTGCACGTCCCAGTCGTAAGTCGCCAGTTTGCCGCCTTCTTTGCCGAGTTTGGCTTTTTCTTGGAAAAGCTGGACGGCGCGGTCACGGTATTCCTTCTTGATCGCAGGGTTCACGACGCTGAAGTCGTCGCCCAGGACGTATAGGCCTTCGAAACGCGCTGGATATTTGTCTTCGAGCGACGTTCCTTCCGGAAGCAGGCTTACAGGTTCATTTTTGTCGTCGTATTTCCAATCTTTTCCCTCAAAGCCCATGTTGACGAGCATTTGACCTTCTTTGCTTGTCGAGTAATCGAGAATGTCCATGATGCGCTCAAACTTCTCTTGGCTGATGTTCGGCGAGAAGATCAGGGACGACCAGAAGTTGACCTGCTCCAGGTTGCGGTACTTGCCGTCGTCGCCAAGCACGATTGCCGTGTGCACCAGGTCGTCGCTGCTGACGCCCAGGTTTTTCTGCATGTTCTTGTCCAGGTCCTGTCTGTACGAAGCCAGGCCGCCGAGGGACATGATGCCGGCTACGCCTTTGACTCGGAAGTTGTCGGTGCCTTCGTTGTTTTTCCAAGTGTAGAATTCAGGGTTCAAGAGGCCTTCTTTGTAGGCTTTTTGCATCAGTTTCAGGCCGGTCAGCGTTTCCGGATCCGCCGGACCCCAATGGAATTTGCCGTCCTCGCCTCTGTAGAATGCGGATTCCACGCGGGAGTGCTCGCTGTTGGCCATGATGATGTTCGTCAAAGCATCGTCCGCGTTATAAGACATCGGAACCAGCTTGGAGCCCAGTTTGCCCGGATCCTTCTCTTTGATCAGCTCGGCATAATGAATCAGCTCGCTTGTCGTGTACGCGTCTTTGAGCTCGAATCCGACGGCTTTTGCCCAGTCCTTGCGCAGCGCGATAACGCCGATTTGGTTCACGAGCGGATCAGCCGGTTTGTTTTGGTAATACACCGGTTTCGGCAGGATATACGTGCCGCCGGTCAGTTCTTCAAGCTTGTCGCCAAGGCCGGTCAGCTTGTAGGCTGCGGCTACGTTCGGCCAGCGTTCCTTCCAGTCATCCGGGAATTTGTATAAAAGTCCTTGATCCACGTAATTCATGAAATCGCCGTGCACATAGTTCCAGCTCGCCACGTCAGGCAGGTCGCCGGAGTTGATCCACAAGCGGAGCTTTTCCGCCCAGGAATCCCACTGCACGTAGTTGTAATCCCACTCGACGTTGAACTTGTCCATCCAATATTTGTGGAATTCGTTGTCCAGCACGCCATCCTTTACTTCGGTGGTTTGCGCGACGGAGATTTTCAGCTTGTCCTTGTAGTTTCCGTCCGCGTCCTTTTCGTTGCCGCCGGATGATGCCGAGTCTTTCGAGCAGGCAGTGACCGTCACCATAACCGCCGACAGCGCGACGGCCAGAAGAGGTTTAAGCAGCTTTTTGGTCTTCATGTTTTTCCCCCACTTTGATCAGATTTTTGCGGTTCAGGATTTTGCAAAATCCGATTCCGGCCGCTCCAGGGTACAATATATAGACGAATGAAATCATTTCGCTCTATCTATTGCGGATTGGAAGTCGCTTTTTGGATTATTGCTCAATCCTCAGTTAAAAATCTATTGTGTAATCAGGTCTTGATAGCCCCTGTCAACACCCCTTTGGCGAAGTGCTTTTGCAGCATCGGGAAGAAGCACATAATCGGCACCATCGATACGAAGACCGACGCCATCTTCATTCCCGTGGAGAAACCGGATTTGTTGAGGGCGTCCACGCTGGACGCGTTCGAAACGTTCGTCGACGATTCGACGATGATCGTCCGCAGGACGTTTTGCAGCGGCAGCATCTCCGCTTTTCGCAGGAATATCATCGCATCGTACCATCCGTTCCAGAAGGCGACGCCATAGAACAGCGTAATCGTTGCCATGATCGGCGCAGCCAGCGGCAGCACGATGGAGAACAGGATTTTCCATTCTCCGGCTCCGTCAAGTCTTGCGGATTCCATCAGCGATTCCGGGAGGCCCTGGAAATAGTTCATCATCAGGATCATGTTGAAGGCGCTGAAGCTTCCGACCAGGATGACGGACCACAAGGTACCGGTCAGGTGAAGCGACTTCATGACCAGGTAAAGCGGTACGATGCCGCCGTTGAAAATCATGGTGAACAGGACCAGGAAGAAGATCAGCTTTTTGCCCGGGAACTTGTCCCGGCTAAGGCCGTAAGCCATCGTGCTTGTCAGGAACAAGCTGAGCGGCAGCCCGACGACCAGAATTTTGATCGTATTCCAGAAGCCCGTCAAAATCCTTCCGTCATTAAACAATGCTTTATAAGCGTCCAGCGTCGGATGCTTCGGAAACAGCATCATCGGGTTGTCGGCGTATTCCTTTTGCGAAGCGAACGAAATCGCGATCACGTTGATGAACGGGATCAGGATCATTAAGGACAAAATGATCAGGACGACCAGCAGGGCATAGTCGAGAAACGTCATTTTGCCGATCCGGTATTTATGCCGTTTTGCAGTAGCGGTGCTCATCAGTTATTCACTCCTTTCCTAGCGGAACAAGCCGTCTCCGCCCATCAGTTTTGCCACTCGGTCGGCGGCCAGCAGCAGGATCATGTTCACCAGGGAACGGAACAAGCTGACGGCGGTCGAGAACGAGAAGTCCGTCGAGGACTGGAACGTAATGCGGTAGATGTACACGTCGAGCACCTGGGACACGTTTTGCGTGGCCGCGTTCGCCAAGTTGAAGATCTGGTCGAAGCCCGCGGACATCAAGCCGCCCACATTGAGAATGAACATGACCGTAACGGTCGGAAGAATGTTCGGCAGCGTAATTTTGAAAATTTGCTGCATTCGCGATGCGCCGTCGATCTGCGCCGATTCGTACTGGTCCTGGTCGATGCCGGAAATGGCCGCCAGGAAGATGATCGCGCCCCACCCGGTCGATTTCCAGATATCGGTGAGAATCAGCATCGGCAGGAACATGTTCTCCGAGCCCAGGAAGTTGATCGTCGGCAGCCCCATCAGCTGCAGCGCGCTGTTCAGCAGTCCGTCATAGGAAAGCACGTTGATGACGATCCCGGAAACGATGATCCAGGACAGAAACTGCGGGAATGTAAATACCGTTTGGAACAGCTTTTTGGTCTTGCGCATCCGAAGCTCGTTCAGCAGCAGCGCCAGCAGAATCGGGAACGGGAACGTAATGACCAGTTTGATGATGTTGATGTACAGCGTTCTCCACACGGCCTGCGCGAAGGTCGGATCGCGGAAGACGTATTTGAAGTTTTCGAATCCTACCCAAGGGCTTCCCCAAATGCCTTCGTTGGCCTTATAGTGTTTGAATGCCAGCGACAGCCCGCCCATCGGCAGGTAAGCGAACAAAACCAACCATACCAGGCCGGGAATCAGCAGGGTATAGGTCATTCGGTGCTTCCACATCTCCTTGTACCAAGGATTCGCGGAACGCGCTCGTAATTTTTTGTCAGGCCCTAAGGCTGCGGGTTTCAATTTGCATCGCCTCACTCTACTTAATTCTTTTCGTCAAACAGGAAGTCAAAAGCCGTCTTCAAATGCCGTTCCCAGAAGAGCCATTCATGCGTTCCGGGGCCTTCCACGTACTTGAAATCAAACGGCGTCTTCCGCATAAACTCGGCAAACTCGCGGTTCATCCCGATAAAAGGATCTTCGGTTCCGCAGCAGCAGAGTACCGGAGGAAGCGGCCCGCCTTCTTCGATACGTTTCGCAGCCAGCGCGTACAAATCCTGATCCGGCTTGACCCTAAGGTCCGGTCCGAATACCGCCTGCATCTCCTTCGCCATCCCCGGTTCCATGTTCGGATCGCGAAGCCGCTTTTGGATATCGGTGACTCCGGAAAAAGACACCGCTTTCGCGTACCGGTCCGGATATGTCAAGGCGCATTTCAAAGCACCGTACCCGCCCATGGATAAGCCTGCCACAAAAGTTCTCCCAGGATCTTCGTTGAGCCGGAGCATTTTGCCGCAAATGCCGGGAAGCTCTTGCGTGACGTAGCGGAAATACTCGAGCCCGTATTCCATGTCCGTGTAGAAGCTACGGTTTGCTTCCGGCATGATGACCGTGCATCCGTATTTCGCGGCGTACAGTTCGATGGTCGTCAGGCGGTGCCATGTACTGGCATTGTCCCCGGCGCCATGGAGAAGATAAAGCGTACTGTTTGCCGTGACGCCGGCATCGACGGGAGAAATGACGTGAATGTTGGTTGTCATTCGCAAGGTAGGCGATCCGGTGTCAATCGTTAAATGCGCCATATGTAACCCCTTTCAACATCATCAGTTTATAACTTTCTTTGTAAATTGGGCTTTATCGCATCGACTTTATTTACAAAATTCGACAAAATTCTCCGATGTTGAAGCGAAACGTTTCTTCGACTCTTAAACATCTGCTGGGAACGCCCAAAAAATGCCTATTCTCCTGTAATGCTCAACCATAAAGCCTCTGGCAATCTATCGATCAAAATGTTCACACGAGGCCGTTTTTTGTTTGTAAGCGATTAATTCGAATCGTTTCGATAACATCATAATCCTCTTGTCACTTCATGTCAACTATCTTTTTCTAAAACCTCCTTCCATGACATGGAATGTTCAATTTTCTACTAAAAACATCCATTTCTAGTCTAGATTTCAGCAAGGAAGCGTTTACCGGAACCAAGTTGACAGCGGCATTGTCTTGTAATAAATTCTAGTTTAAAAGAATATCATGGAAACGTTTCTATGAATGAGAAAGAAGGCTTAGCATGTCCATATCATTAATCGGATTCGTGAATCGCGTAACTCGCCAACGTTTAAACGTGCTTTCGACGCGCGTGCTTCAAAATGGGGCACCGGCTGCGGCATGGGATTCGACCCGCGATGAACGCCGGCTGCAGCATTCGGTAAGCAAGTCTTTTACATGCATGGCTGTCGGAATTGCGATTGCCGAAGGCAGGTTGTCCCTTGACACGAAGCTGAAAGACTTTTTTCCGCAGCATGCCGGGGAGCATCCCGACGCGCCGCCGTCCATGCAGCCCGGAGAGCTGACGCTTTACAACCTGCTCCGGATGTCTTCGGGCCATGATTCGCCTCCGCTTTGGGCCGACGAAAGGGCCTCCCTTCAGGAAAAGGATTGGGTGAAATATTACATGTCCTTGCCGCTGGATCGGCCCCAAGGGGAAAAGTTCACGTATAGCAGCGGCGACACGTTCGTCATTTCCGCGCTGGTGCAAGCCGCCGTGGGCGAAACCGTCAAAGATTATTTGACGCCCCGCCTGTTCCAGCCTCTAGGCATTCAAGACGTCAGTTGGGAGACTTCCCCGCTTGGCGTGACGCTCGGTTGCGCCGGGCTATCCATCAGCAACGAGGAGCTCGGCCGGTTCGGGCAGTTTCTTCTGCAAAAAGGGGAATGGAACGGCAAACGGCTCGTGCCTGCGGAATGGATCGAGTTTGCGACCCGCAAGCAGATCGACAACGAGGGCAGTCCGGATTGGAGCCAAGGATACGGCTGCCAGTTCTGGATGTGCAGGCATGACGCTTACCGTGCCGACGGCGCCCACGGGCAGTTGTGCGTGGTCATTCCCGGCAAAAACGCGGTAATCGCCGTCAACAGCGAGGAAGACGACATTCAGGGGATTCTTGACGCGCTTTGGGCGGAGATTTTGCCGCAGCTGTAATGGAAAAATGAGAATTTTGCATCGGCTTGCAAAGGAGCCAGCCGGATTTTCGGCTGGCTCCTTTGCGAATGCGGTAATAGATAAGAGGCATATGGTATAATATGGGACGTACATACACGCCTTGAGTGGGCGCACCCTCCCGAAAGGGGGTGGTGCGATGAACATTTCGTTCGGTGAAGTGCTTACCTTCGGATTATTCCTGTTGGCTTTGCTGAC
>Ga0180220_1001939_pt1 | contig 14192 bp, 11 predicted proteins | sample eDN5th37CBELigBY_FD_151335 | JGI IMG/M metagenome (GOLD analysis project Ga0180220, IMG submission 151335) | Enriched backyard soil microbial communities from Emeryville, California, USA - eDNA 5th pass 37_C BE-Lig BY (version 2) (version 2) | ecosystem: Environmental > Terrestrial > Soil >... | reverse complement strand
CTCCCGCCTCCCCCTCGGGCTCCCCCCTCTCGCCGGAGGAGCTGCAGGCGATCCGGGAGGAGATCCGCGCCCAGCTCGAGGAGGAGCTGCAGGATCGGCTGGACGCCGCCAAGGAGGAGATGCGCGACGAGGTGCGGGCGGCGGTGATCTCCGCGGGCGCGGCCCAGGAGTGGGACGTCGAGTGGGAGGAGGTCCGGCCCAAGCTCGAGCTCTTCGAGGTCAACGGCTACTTCCGCACCCGGATGGACCTCTTCTACCGCTTCGATCTCGACACGCCGCCGGATCCCTCCGGCTTCGGCATCTTCCCCATCGATCCGCAGAGCAGCGCCCGCCACACGATGGCCGGCGCCAACATGCGCCTGCGCCTGGACCCCACCTTGAACGCGAGCGAGGAGGTGCGCATCCGCGGGCAGGTGGATGTCTTCGACAACCTGCTCTTCGGCTCGACCCCCGCCGCGGGCTGGGCGGACGGCGTCGGCAACCAGAAGCGACCCTGGGTGATCGACTCCAACACCCTCGCGGCCCCCGAGTTCGGCTGGAACGCAATCCGCGACTCCATCGTCGCCAAGCGGGTGTGGGGCGAGGCGCGGACGCCGATCGGCGAGCTGCGCTTCGGCCGCATGGCCGATCACTTCGGCATGGGCGTCTTTACGAACGACGGCAACTGCCTCGACTGCGACGACGGCAACACCGTCGACCGCTTCCTCTTCGCGGTGAAGATCGCCAACCACGTGATCGCGCCCGCCCTCGACTTCATCTCCGAGGGGCCGACCAGCGCCGACCCCTCCACGCCGTGGCCGAACCCCCAGCCCTTCGACCGCACCCAGGCCGACGACGCCCGCCAGTGGGTGATCTCGATCCTCCGCCGGGATTCGGACGACGAGATCCGGAAGATGCGGGTGGCGGGCCGCGACACCTTCGTCAACTACGGGCTGCGCCTGGCGTGGAGGACGCAGCACTGGGACGCGCCCGCCCTCGAGGTGGGGGGCCCCGGCGACGGCAACGCCGGCGGCGGATCGCCCGAGCAGGCGACCCTCGGCTCCGGCGCGTTCGTCCCCCGCGACGCCTGGACCCTCACCCCCGACGTGTGGTTTCGGCTGCTCTACAAGAAGTACCGGCTCGAGTTCGAGTTCGTCACCGTGCAGGGGCAGCTGGGCAACCGCTTCCTGCCCGAGGGCGGCAACCGGGACGAGGTCGGCGAGAACCAGGAGCTCACCTTCAGCCAGTTCGGCGCCGTGATGCAGAACGAGGTGAAGCTGGTGGACGACAAGCTCTCCCTCGGCCTCGAGATCGGCTTCGCCTCCGGCGACGGGGCGCCGGGCTTCGGCAACCTGCCGGGGCGCCGCGCGATCAACGACACCCACGACAGCCCCTTCACCGTCCGCGGCGACTGGGACGGCCCGCAGTTCAACTGCGCCGCCGCCACCTGCTCCGACAAGACGATCGACAACTTCCGGTTCAACTCCGACTACCGGGTGGACCTCATCCTCTTCCGGGAGATCCTGGGCACAGTCACCGACGCGCTCTACTTCAAGCCGAGCGTGCGCTACCTCATCACCGAGGGCCTCGACGTGAACTTCGCCGTGGTCTACTCCCAGGCGAACGCCAGGGAGACCACGCCGACCCACAAGCGGCCGCTGGGCGTGGAGCTCGACGCCGGGATCAACTACGTCTCCGACGACGGCTTCATCTCGTCGATCGCCTACGGCGTGCTCTTCCCGCTCTCCGGCCTCGACCAGCTCGACGCCAGCGGCTCGGTGGTGTCGGCGCGGTCCGCCCAGACCGTCCGCGGGTTCTTCGGCATCGTCTACTGATCGTGCGCGCGGCGGCTGCCATCCTGCTCGTGCTGGCGTGCGGCTGCGGGATCAAGGCGCCGCCTCGTCCCCCCGGGGTCCCGGCCGCCCAGCGGGGCGAGGAGGGCGTCCCCTGCGAGGGCTGCCAGCTCCCCGGGCCGGACGCGTACCCCTCCCCCTCGACTCCGTCTCCGAGCCCCGCGATCCCTCCGGCGGACGTGCCGCCGGCGACCCTCGAGGGAGCGCCCGACGGCGTCCCCGCCGATCCGGAAGATCCGAGGACGCCGGCGGAGGGCGCGCCGAGCGCCGATCCCGCGCCCAGCGACGCCGGCCCGACGGAGGGGGAGGGCGGATCGGCGCGATGAGGGCTTGATCGCGCCCCCAATCGAGCGGAAGGTGCGTGGGCACCGAGTTCCCGAGGTCGACGATGGAAGCGAAGTTCGAAGGATCGTGGGTCGCGCTGGCGACGCCGTTCCGAGGCGGTGAGCTGGACCAGGCGGCGTACCGCGCCCTCTGCGAGCACCTCCTCGACGAGGGGACGGACGGGCTGGTCCCCTGCGGCACCACCGGCGAGACGCCCACCCTGAGCGAGGACGAGCAGCGCGCCTGCGTGCGCACCGCGGTGGAGGTCGCCCGATCGCGGGGGCGCAAGGTGATCGCCGGCGCCGGATCGAACTCCACCAAGGCCACGATCCGCAACGTCGCCCGGGTCCGCGAGGACGGCGCCGACGCGGCGCTGGTGGTGACGCCCTACTACAACAAGCCCACCCAGGCCGGCCTCGTGGAGCACTACCGCGCCATTGCCGAGGCCGTCCCCGGCTTCCCCCTGGTGGCCTACGTGGTGCCCGGCCGCACCGGCGTCGACCTCCTCCCCGAGACCTACCCGGCCCTCGCCGAGATCCCCGAGGTCGTGGCGGTGAAGGAGGCGACCGCGAGCCTGCAGCGGGTGATCGACATCCGGGAGAAGGTGGGCGATCGCTTCTCGCTCCTGTCGGGCGACGACTTCACCGTGCTGCCCTTCATCGCCTGCGGCGGGCGCGGCGTGATCAGCGTCAGCGCCAACGTCGCCCCGCGCCACATGGCGGAGCTCGTCCACGGCGCCCTCGTCGGGCGGATCGACCGGGCGGCGGCGCTGCAGGTGGAGATGAACGCGCTGCATCGGGCGCTCTTCCTCGAGTCGAACCCCATCCCGGTGAAGGCGGCGCTCCACCTCCTGGGGCGCTTCGCCGACGAGGTCCGCCAGCCGCTCCTGCCGGCCTCGGCGCCCGTGCGGGAGCGGCTGCGGGAGGCGCTGCGCGGCCTCGGCCTCCTCTAGGACCGGAGCGCACTCATGGTAAACGTCGTCATCACAGGGATCGCCGGGCGGATGGGCGGCGAGCTGCTGCGTGCGTTTCGAGCGGATCCGCGGAGCCGCGTGGTGGCGGGCACGGTCCGGCCCGGCGCCCCCACCGCCGAGGCGGCGGCGCGCCTGGGCCTGCCGGTGGACGACCGCCTCGGGGAGGCGATCGCCCGGGGCGCCGAAGTCGTGGTCGACTTCACCAGCCCGCAGGCGACCGCGGCCCACGTCGAGGTGTGCGCGAGCGCCGGCGCGGCGCTGGTGATCGGCACCACCGGCCTGTCGCCCCGGGAGCACGAGGCGATCGAGGGGGCGTCCCGCCGGATCCCGGTGGTGTTCGCGCCCAACATGTCGGTGGGGATGAACCTGCTCTTCCGGTTGGTGGAGGAGGCGGCGGGGGCGCTGCCCGGCTTCGACACGGAGGTGGTGGAGATCCACCACCGGCACAAGAAGGACAGCCCCTCCGGCTCGGCGCTGCGCCTCGCGCGCGCCATCGCCCAGGGGCGGGGAGGCGCGGGCGAGGTCGTCCACGGCAGGCGGGGCCAGGTGGGCGCGAGGCCCGCCGGCGAGATCGGGATGCACGCCCTCCGCGGCGGCGAGGTGGCGGGCGATCACACCGTCTTTCTCCTCGGCCCGGGAGAGCGCCTGGAGCTCACCCACCGGGCCTCGAGCCGCGAGGCCTTCGCCGCGGGCGCGGTGCGGGCGGCACTTTGGGTGAAGGGCCGCCCGGCGGGGCTGTACTCGATGCAGGACGTCCTCGCGGGTGCCTGAAGGGTGTCCTTCGGGGGCGGCGGGCGGGGCGACGCCCGGTGGAAGGGACGAGAGGAGCGAGAGATGACGCGGATCGTGAGGTTCGACGACGACGGAAGGCCGCGGTGGGGCAGGGCCTACGGCGACGGCGAGGTGCAGGTGCTGTCGGAGGCGCCGTGGGCGGGCGGCGTCCCCGTGGGGCGCACGCTGGGGCTGGCCGGCCTCCGGCTGCTCGCGCCTTGCGAGCCCACCAAGGTGATCTGCGCCGGCCGCAACTACGCCGCCCACGCCCGGGAGCTCGGGAACGAGCTCCCCCGGGAGCCGCTCATCTTCATCAAGCCGCCGTCGAGCGTGATCGGTCCGGAGGAGGCCATCCGCCTGCCGCCGCAGTCCGCCGACGTGCAGCACGAGGCGGAGCTCGCCATCGTGATCGGCAAGCGCTGCCGCGGGATCGCCGAGGGTGAGGTGCCGGCGCACGTGGCGGGGTTCACCTGCCTGAACGACGTCACCGCCCGGGACATTCAGCGGGCGGAGACGCACCTCACCCGGAGCAAGAGCTTCGACACCTTCTGCCCCATCGGCCCCTGGATCGTCGAGGGCTGGGACGTGGAGCCGCGGGCGGTGTGCTGCAGGGTGGAGGGCGAGATGCGCCAGGACGGCAACACCCGCGCCATGATCTTCGGCCCGGCGGCGCTGGTTGCCTTCGTCGCGTCGGTGATGACCCTCGAGCCGGGCGACGTGATCGCCACCGGCACCCCCGCGGGCGTCGGCCGCATCGAGGCGGGGCAGCGGGTCGAGGTCGAGATCGAGCGCCTGGGGACCCTCTCGAACCCCGTGATCGCCGAAGGACGCTGAGGGCGTGCGCGGGGTGCTGGCGTACGTCGCGCTCGGGTCCAACCTGGGCGATCGCCTCGGCACCCTGCGGGAGGCCTGCGCCCGGATCGACGACACCCCCGGCCTGCGCCTCCTGCGCGCCTCGAGCGCCTGGGAGACCGCCCCCGTGGGGCCGCCCCAGCCCGACTACCTCAACGCCGTGGTCGAGGTGGACGCCTGCCTCACGCCGCGGGCGCACCTCGCGGCGCTGCACCGGATCGAGCGGGCCTTCGGCCGGGTCCGGGATCCCGCTACCCGGTGGACGGCCCGCACCCTCGACCTCGACCTGCTCTGGCAGGGCGGGCTGGAGCTCCGGCGTGGCGATTTGATCCTCCCCCACCCGCGCCTCGTGGAGCGCAGCTTCGTCCTCGCGCCGCTGGCGCAGCTCGCCCCCGGGCTCGTCGTCGCGGGCCGCGAGGTGCGCGAGTGGCTGGTTTCCCGCCCTGCCGCCGAGCGCGCCGGCGTGCGCGAGATCGGCCCGCTCCTCACCTGATCCGCGAACGGCCGCGGGTGGGGGCCTGGCCGCAACCGCATTCAGCGGAGCGCGCGGAGCTCGCGGACCTCCTCGTCCGAGAGGCGGATCCCCGCGGCGGCGCAGTTCTCCTCCAGGTGCTTCACGGAGCCGGTACCGGGGATGGGGAGCATCACCTTCGAGGAGGCGAGGAGCCAGGCGAGCGCGATCTGCGCGGGCGTGGCCCGATGGCGCTCCGCGATCCGGGCGAGGGGGCCGTCCTCGAGACCCTCGACGCCCAAGGGCCGCCACGGGATGAACCCGACGCCTCGCGCCTCGCACCACTCGAGCACCTCCCGCGAGGAGCGGTCGGCGAGGTTGTAGCGGTTCTGCACCGACACGACCTTCACGATCCCGACCGCCTTCTCGAGCTGCGGCACGTCGAAGTTGCTGACGCCGACGTGGCGGATCTTCCCCTCGCGCTGCAGGTCGGCGAGGGAGCCGAGCTGATCCTCGAGGGGGACCTTCGGGTCGGGGGCGTGGAGCTGGTAGAGGTCGATGCGCTCGAGCTTCAGCCGCTTCAGGCTCCCCTCGCACGCCCTTCGCAGCCGCTCCGGCCTGCAGTCGCGCTCCCAGACGTCGGGCCCCGGCCGGACCAGGCCCCCCTTGGTCGCGATGACCAGGCCCTTCGGACAGGGCGCGAGCGTCTCCCCGATGAGGCGCTCGGAGACGTCCGGGCCGTAGGAGTCCGCAGTGTCGATGAGATTCACACCCAGCTCCACCGCCCGGCGCAGGACCCGCCTGGCCTCCGCTTCGTCGGGGGGCTCGCCCCAGATCCCCGGGCCGGTGATCCGCATGGCGCCGAAGCCCAGCCGGTTCACCGGGAGGTCGCCTCCGAGGGCGAAGGTCCCCGCCTGCTCCACGCTCATGTCCTGGCTTTCTGGGTGAGAGGGAAGACCATCGACCCGAAGCCCCGCGGATTCAAGCGCGGATCCGCGTCGCCCCGGAGAGGTGCCGGAGGACCTTCCGCCCGGCGACAGAACGGAACCGCTCCGCCTTGCGCGACTGGTTCGGCCGCGGCGACGGTCGGCGCTTCCCGAAGCGACGGAGGATCGACATGGCGAAGGTCGACTACGCGATGGAGAACGTCGAGCGCTGCCAGTGCGGCAAGTGCCCCGTGTACCTGTCGAGCGCGTGCGCCAAGGCGAAGAACGCCACGATCGCCGACTGGACGAAGCTCCCGCGCGCCGACGTGATCGAGGGCATCTACTGCGCCGCGGCCGTGGGGAAGTCGAAGTGCGACGACCTGAACGAGACGCTGCAGTGCCAGTGCCCGACCTGTCCGGTGTGGGAGGACTGTGGCCTGGACGACACTTCCTTCTGCATCCGCGGCGGGGCGGGGTAGCGCCCGGGTGCCCGTCGCGTGGTAGACAAGCGGCCCGAGGAGGATCCTCATGCGTCTGCGCATCGCCTTTCTCGTTCTCTTCGCCGCGTTGATCCAAGCGTGTGCCCACGCCCCCGCCGCCGCGCCCCTGCCCGAGGCGGAGGTCCCGAAGACGCCCGCGGGGGAGAGGCTCGCGTGGTTTCTCGAGGTGCTCAACGAGCGCGGCGGCGAGCTCACGACGGACGAGGTGGAGGCCGCGTTCGCGCCGATCTTCCTGGAGCAGATCCCCGCCTCGCAGATGGTCGCCATCACCCGGCAGGTCAGTCGCCAAGTGAAGCGCCTGTCCCTCGCGTCGGTGCGCGAGGCGTCGCCCCACTCCCTGGTGGCGATCGCCTCGTCGGGGGAGGCGCGGCTGCGGATCTCGGTCGCGGTCGCGGCCAAGGCGCCCCACCGCTTCACCGGCCTCCAGATCGGCCCCGCTCGTCCCGAGCATCCGCGCCCGCAGACCTGGGAGGCCGTCGAGTCCGACCTCGCGAAGCTGGCGCCCAGGACGAACCTCCTCGCCGCTCGGATCGAGGGGGATCGCTGTGAACCCTTGCGCGAGGTGAACGCCGACGCGTTGCTCGCGCTGGGATCGACCTTCAAGCTCTACGTGCTCCTGGCCGCCGCCGACGCCGCCTCCGCGGGGACGCTCGACTGGAAGTCGAAGCTCGCCGTCCGCGAGGAGTGGAAGAGCCTGCCGTCCGGCGTGATGCAGGACGAGCCGGCCGGCGGCGAGTTCGCCCTCGAGGACGTGGCGCGGCAGATGATCTCCATCAGCGACAACACCGCCACCGATCACCTGCTGCGCACGGTGGGGCGCGAGGCGGTGGAGGCGGCCATGGCCCGCACCGGCCACGCCGCGCCCCAGCAGAACCGCCCGTTCCTCTCCACCCGGGAGCTCTTCCTCCTCAAGCTCGGCGACGAGGCGGGGCGGGAGGCGTTCCTCGCCGCGGACGAGGCGGGGCGCCGGGCCCTTCTCGCGGAGCTCGCGTCCGCCCCGCTGCCCAGCGTCTCCGCCGCGGCGTCGTGGAAGAAGCCGCGGGCCATCGACACCCTGGAGTGGTTCGCGTCGCCCGCCGACCTCTGCGGCGCGATGGTGGCGCTCAAGGAGGCCGGGAGCGCGGAAGGGTCGCCGATCTTCGGGATACTCGGCCAGAACCCCGGCGTGCGCTACGACCCGGAGCGCTGGGCGTACGTGGGCTTCAAGGGCGGCTCGGAGCCCGGCGTGATGAACCTCACCTTCCTCCTGCGCCGCAAGGCCGACGACGCCTGGTTCTTCCTCACGGTCGGCGCGAACGACACCGAGCAGGGGATCGACGGCGAGGTGCTGGTGGCGATCGCCGAAGGTGCGCTGGTCCTCCTCGGGGAGCTGCCCGCCTCTCGGGAGGAGGCGCCGGCCGCGGCGGAGGCGACGGCCGTGGAGGGGGCGACGGCCGCAGAGGAGGCGACGACCGCGGTGCCCTGAAGCGAGGTCCGGCGCCCGCCGCCTGCTCGGCCGTCCCTCGGTTCCACGCGTCATGGCTCGCGGGCACGCCCGTCCGGGTGCGGCGCCCGGCGCGCCCGCCGCCTGCGCGGCCGTCCCTCGGCTCCGGGCTTCATGGCTCGCGGTCACGCCCGCCGGCGCGCGGCGCCCGGCCGCCGAGGCGGGCCCCGCGACCAGACGCGATCAGAGCGGCCGCCGCCGCAGCGCGATGCGGCCGTTCTCCACCCGCGCGTCGAAGGTGGGCTGGGCGAAGGGCGAAGGGCCGTGGAGCACCGCGCCGTCGCTGAGGCGGTACGTCGAGCCGTGGCAGGCGCAGACGATGGAGCCGTTCTCCAGGCGCCCCTGCGACAGCGAGCAGCCCGCGTGCCCACAGGTGTCCTCCATGGCGTACAGCTCGCCCTGGTGGCGGATCATCATCACTGGCACGCCCTCGACCTCGGCGCGGGTGGGGCGCTCGGGCTGCAGGTCCGCCTCCGCCATCGCCGGCGTGAACCGCTTCAGGCCCCCCGACCACGCGGTGCGGTCGACCTGTGTGCCGAGGCGATACACCAGGTTTCCGCCCAGGTAGGCGGCCGACATCGCGGCGCCCAGGCCGAAGAGCGACATCAGCTTCGCGCTCCGCCACCCGCGGCCCCGGCCCACGAACGATCCGATCTGCAGCAGGAGGGCGACGGAGTTGGCGGCGCCGTGCACCAGGCCGATGCGGCGCTGCTCCTTGTTCGTGTCGGACCAGTCGGCGAGCCCCGAGAGCGCCGCGCCCACCGCGCCGGCGATCCCGACCAGGAGCGAGGCCCTGGCGCCGCGGTCGAGGTTGGTCCGGCCGGTCGCGGTGGCCGCGTCGAACGCAACGGCCGCCGTCCACGTCCCGAGGGGGAGGTCCGTGAAGATGGGGTGGAGCGGGTGACCGAGCCAGGTGCCGTTCAGGAAGTCCTTGACCACGCGCCCCCCGGGGGAGGCCAGGAGGTGGCGCACCCGCCGCTGCAGGGGCCTCGCGATCTCGTCCATCCGATCGGCGCCCGTGATCATCTCGAGCTCGCGCACGCCCAGGCCCGCGACCCTGCGGCCCATCGGCCGGCGCCTCGCCCTCGGACGCAGCTCCATCGGATTCGTTCGCATCCCGCACCCCCCGTCGGCGGACGCGAGCTTCGAAGGCCGCGCCCGGGCGGCGCGGGCTCGTCGTCCTCTCCCCGGGAAGTTAGGGGCGGTCGCCGCGAACGCCACCGGGCGCGGGCAGGGCGGCCGCCGCGAACGCCAAGGGGGCGCGGTCAGGCAGTCGTCGGCGCGAGCGCCCGGACGGTCGCCCGGCGCTCGTCTCGCCGCCTCGATCGGATCCCCGAAGGGGCCGGCGGCTCAGATCACCTTCGCCGCGAGGAGATCCTGCACGTCGAGGAGTCCCACCGGGCGCATCCGGTCGTCCACCACGGGCACCTGGTCGATCCGCGCGTTGCTCAGCACCTGGGCGGCCTCGATCACCAGCATCTCCGGGTGCACCGTGCGCGGCTCGCGGCACATCACCTCGCCGATGGTGCCCTCCAGCGCCGAGATGCCCTTCTCGAAGAGCCGGCGCAGGTCGCCGTCGGTAAAGATCCCCACCAGCTTGCCCCGCTTGTCGATGACGTTGGTGGCGCCGGGCTTGCCCGGGGTCTGGGTCATCACCGCCACCGCCTTCGCCAGCGGCTCGTCCTCGCGGACCACCGGGTTGGAGTCGCCGCGGCGCATGGCCTCGGACACCCGCATCACCTTCCTGCCGAGGGCGCCGCTCGGGTGCACGAGGGCGTACTCCTCGCTGCCGAAGTGGCGGTGCTCCATCACGGTCATCGCCAGGGCGTCGCCCAGGACGAGGAGCACCGTGGACGACGCGGTGGGCGCCAGCCCCAGCGGACACGCCTCCTCCACCCGGCCGATGTCGAGGACGACGTCCGCCTTCTCCGCGAGGGGGGAGCCGAGGTCGCCCGTCATCACGATGGTCCGGGCGCCGATGCGCGCCACCGGCCCCATCATCCGCACGATCTCCTCGGTGCGCCCGCTGTTGGAGAGGGCGAGGACCACGTCTCCGGCGGTGACGCGGCCCAGGTCGCCGTGGAGGGCCTCCGCCGGGTGCAGGTAGAGGGAGGGCGTGCCCGTCGACGCGAAGGTCGCCGAGATCTTCTGGGCGACGAAGCCGGGCTTGCCCAGGCCCGTGACCACGAGGCGGCCCTCGCACGCCAGGATCATCTCCACGGCCCTGGCGAAGGAGCCGTCCAGGCGCGGCCGCAGCGACTGGATCGCGGCCAGCTCGGCCTCGATCACGCGCCTGCCGGCGACCACCAGATCGTGCGCCGAAGGTGCGTTCTCCGGGTGGCGGACCTTGTGGATCGCCGGGGGCTTGCGGGTCACGGCGCGGCCGGGAGCGGCCTTGCGGCTGGCGGCGCGGCCGGCGGGCGGGGCCTTGCGGGCGATCACGGGTTTGGGACGGGAGCTCGAGCGGTTCTTGCGGGTGGCCATCGTGGCGCGGTCCTATCACCGCGACCGGCATCTCGTCGAGAGGGCGCGCCCGCGGACGGCCTGCGCCCCGCGCCGGCGCTGTGGTATAGGCCGCCTGCGACCCTCAAAGAAACCTGGCCCCGCCGCCCGTGGGAGGAGCACTTCGACATGCAGTTCTTCATCGACACCGCCGACATCGCCGAGATCGAGAAGGCCCACGCCATGGGCGTCCTCGACGGCGTGACCACCAACCCCTCCCTGGTCGCCAAGACCGGCAAGCCCTTCCACGAAGTCCTCCGGGAGATCTGCGAGGTCGTCGACGGGCCGATCTCCGCCGAGGTCGTCTCCACCGATCACGACGGCATCGTCGCCGAGGGCCGCGAGCTGGCGAAGATCCACTCGAACATCGTCGTGAAGGTACCGCTCATCGTCGAAGGGCTGAAGGCGGTGAAGACCCTCTCCGGCGAGGGCATCAAGACCAACGTCACCCTCTGCTTCAGCCCGACCCAGGCCCTCCTCGCCGCCAAGGCGGGCGCCACCTACATCTCGCCGTTCGTGGGCCGCCTCGACGACATCTCCTTCGACGGGATGGAGCTCATCCAGCAGGTCCGCGAGATCTACGACAACTACGGCTTCGACACCGAGATCCTGGTGGCGAGCGTGCGCAACCCGGTGCACGTGCTCAACGCCGCCCGACTCGGCGCCGACGTGGCCACCTGCCCGCTCGCCGTGATCGAGCAGCTCGCCAGGCACCCCCTCACCGACATCGGCCTGGCGAAGTTCCTGGCCGACTGGGAGAAGGTGCCGAAGGCGAAGTAGCCGCGTGCTTCGCCGCTGGGAGGACGAGCGCCGCGTCCGCCTCGAGGGGCGGGGCGGCGCTTCGTTCATTCGGGGCTGCGGACGAGGATCGAGCCGACCTCGGGGACGTCGTGGCCGAGGGCGAGGACGGGCCGATCCCGGTCGAACGCCATGGACATCCCCCTGCCCCCCGCGGCGGAGACGAAGGGCTCGCCGGGTCCCACCCGGGACCAGCCGGCGTCGGTCCACCTCGACACGTAGGCGGTGCCGTCGCCGTTCTCGTCGACCTCTCCCCAGGCGACGATCGGCTCCCCAACGCGATCCAGCGCCAGATCGACTGCATGGATCGGGAGCGGGCGCTTGAGGGCGACGGGTTTCCCCCCCAGCGCCTCCCAGGCCGCCCCGTCGAAACGCATCACGTGGAGGTCGTCGAGGAAGACGCCGTCCCCGGCGTGCTTCGACTCCACCACCGCGACGACCGCCCGGCCTTCGGGATCGATCGCGACCCTCGGCCATAGGTGGGCGCCCGTCGGCGGCAGCGGGGCGGCGAACGGGATCCAGGCGGCGCCGTTCCAGCGATGGAGCTGCAACTCCACGTCTCGAACCCACGCGATCACGACGCCGCCCTGCCTGTCCACCGCGACGGCGGGCAGAGCGGCGGAGGAGGCTCCCCCCTCGCCGCCCGAGGGTTCCGGGAGGCCCTCCCCGCCGAGGAGCTCCCAGTCGGATCCCGTCCATCGCTTCACGAGGACCCGCCTCTCGCCCAGCGAACTCGCCGGCATGCACGTCACCTGCTCGCTCCAGGCCACCACCGGGTTCCCGGCGCCGTCGACCGCGAGCGCCGGATCGTCGGCGTCGCAGCCGGGCTGCAGCTCGAGGCTCGCGGCCCCGAGCCGCTGCCACGCGTTTCCGTCCCATCGACGCACGTGCAGACGGGAGGGCTCGCCAACGCCGGCGGCCCTCTCGATCCATGCGACCACGGGGCGATCGTTCGGCGTGAGGGCGACGGCGGGCCTCAGGGTGACGAAGTCGCCGCCGTCGGAGGGGTCGGGGAGCTCCGTCCACTTGGTGCCGGACCACCTGCGCACCCGGACGTTGCCCACCGCGTTTCCATCCTCCCAAGCCTGGTCCACCCACGCGACGACCGGCCGTCCGTCCTGGACCGACGCCGCGGCCGGATGGCGGCCGCCGGGCCCCGCCTCATTCAGGGCGCCGCCCAGCCCCTTCCAGTCCGAGACGGCGAGGCGGAACTGCACCGGCACCATGGGGTTGCCGGCGATGTCGGTGACGCCCTCGTTCAGCGAGACGACGAGGCGATCCGGGCTCTGCGTCCCCTGCACCCGCAGCCGCAGGGACCAGCTCTGCTCCAGGTAGTCGATGGTCCGGCGGGTGGGCGTCCCTCGCTCCGACGAGATCTGCACCGAGTCGTCGGTCAGCGACCCGGGCAGCAGGGGCTCCGAGAGGTTGAACCGCAGGTCGGAGAGCTCCCGGGTGGTGACGAAGGACTTGAACACGGGCGAGGCGGTCGGCGCCCTCCTGTCCACGTTGACGTTGACGACGTTGCTCAGGATCTCGTGGAAGGCGTACGTCGCCCTCGCCTGGATCACGAAGGTGCCCTCCCAGACCCCGGAGAGATCCCACGCGAACGACGGGCCGGAGAGCGTCGTCCACGAGGCGCCGTTGCGGAGGAGCTCGATCTTCTGCGGGCTCCCCTCCGCCTGGACGCGGAGGACGATCGGCTCGTTGGTCACCGCCACCGTTCCGTCGACGCCGTCGATGGAGAGCACGACCCGCTCCATGGCGTCTCGCGCAGTCCAGATCCACGAGGCCGGGGTCAGCCGGTTGCCCGCCCGATCCATGATCCCGTCGGTGAGCTCCAGGCGGTGGTTGCCCGCGCCCAGGACGCCCTTGGGCGAGACGGTGAGCAGGCGCCGATCCGACGCGAGCATGAGATCCGCCTCGATGGGGCGGCCGCCCGACGACAGTCGCACCGACGCCGCGTCGATCGACGACGGGAGGATCGGCTCGGTGAAGTTCACCGAGATGCCGTAGGTGTCGGCGAGCAGCACCTCCATCGGCTCGGGGCTGCGGCTGTGGAGCCCGGGAGGGGTGCGGTCCACCTCGACCACCACGCTCCCGGTCGTCAGCTCGTCGTCCCCGGCGCGGGCGAAGGCCGAGACCTCCCAGCGCCCCTCGGGGTCCTTGGTCGTGTCCCATTCGAAGGCGAGGGTGTCGTCGAGCTCCACCCAGGTTTCGCCGGTGCGGACGAGCCCCACCGACTCCGGGGAACCCGTGATCGCGACCTCGAAGCGGACGACGCCGTTGGTGTGGATCTTCTCGCCCTCCTGCAGGAGTTCGAGGGTGAGCGGCTCCTCCGGTTCGACCACCGGCTCCTCCGAGGAACAGCCGAGCGCAACGCCCAGCGCGAGGGAAGCCGCCCCCAGAGTCCTGCCTGCCATGGGTTCCTCCTCCCCAGACGAGCGCTTCATCGTCGGGGCATCACGCGGAGGGAGTCAAGGGGCGGCGGGGGCGGTCTCTCCCCTCGGGCCGGGGCGGGCGCCGAGGGCCGCGCCCGCCGAGGCCGCGCAGACGCAGGCCACCGCGAGCCACTGGGTCGGGGTCAGGCGCTCTCGGAGGAACACGAGGCCCGCCAGCGCCGCCACCGCGGGCTCCAGGCTCATGAGGATGCCGAAGGTGCGGGCCGGGAGGGCCTTCAGCGCGAACATCTCCAGGGTGTAGGGCAGGGCGCTGCCGACGACGGCGACCGCCAGGCCGAGGCCGAGGAGCGGCGCCGTGGCCCGGTGGAGCAGGCCGTCGGC
>Ga0180220_1001937_pt1 | contig 14212 bp, 13 predicted proteins | sample eDN5th37CBELigBY_FD_151335 | JGI IMG/M metagenome (GOLD analysis project Ga0180220, IMG submission 151335) | Enriched backyard soil microbial communities from Emeryville, California, USA - eDNA 5th pass 37_C BE-Lig BY (version 2) (version 2) | ecosystem: Environmental > Terrestrial > Soil >... | reverse complement strand
GAACAATTCGGAAACGTTCCAATATGAAGCGCGGCTCAAGTTGTTGAAACGTTTATGCGGCCGTCGTTTTTTCGGCTTTCCTGAACCGGACGTTCACGAGAAGGATGCTGGCCAGGATGAGAAGCAGACCGAACACCAAGTTCAGCGACACATGTTCGTTCAGGAACAATACGCTCGTAACAATGGAGACCAGAGGAATGAGAAAAGTATATGACCCCACCTTGCTGGCTTCTCCCTCATGAATCAGCTTGAAATAGACGAACCATCCGAGGGCGATGACGAAGACGGCAATAAAAGCCGTATCCGCCATGAACGGCACATTCCACTTGATGTCCTTCCAGCTTTCCATCTCCGAACCTCCGGCCAGAAGGATGATGCCGCCGATCGTGACCTGCATCGCCGTAAGCCAGAGGGAATCGACGCGGTGTCCGATTTTTTTGACGAAGACCGTGCCCAGCGCCCAGGTGAGCGCCGTTACGAGCGCAAGCACGATGCCGATCGGGGCAATGTTTCCGGTCATGCCGCCGACGCTCATCGTGGCGACGCCGACGAAGCCGATGATCAGCCCGAGCATTTTTTGGCGCGTCATCCGTTCTCCAAGCCACCACCAGGAAAACAGGCCGAGCAATACCGGCTGCAAAAACACGATGGCCGAAAACAGCCCCGACGGCGTGTACTGGAGCCCGATCGTCTGCACGCCGTAATAAAGCACGATGCTGAGCAGGGCAGACAATACATACACATGCCAGTTCCGGCGAAATTGCAGCTGCTTGTACTTGGGCAGCGCTACGAGCACGAGCAGCAGCCCGCCGATCAGCGCGCGGAGCCCCGCAAACAGCACCGGCGGCGTATATTGAAGCGCAAATTTGGACAAAGGCCAGTTGATGCCCCATACCAAAATGAGAAAAGCCAAAAGAAAAATCGTTTTGTTATGCTGTCGCATGGATCTTCACTCCTTGTAAAAACATCGGCATGGAGTGAATTATACTCCTATATGTCAGCTTCGTCATGGCTTTTTTCTGAAAGCGTTTCTTTCATGAAAAGGTTCTGATGCTCTGCTCTTGCTACAACTGCTTCATGCTGTTTAAGGCCGGAACCGTCAGGGCCCGGTCTGCTTCCGTTCCCCGCGCATGCGGATTGGGAGTAAAATGCTTCATATGCCGGTGAAGCACCGCCGCAGCTTCCAGAACCTCCGGCCCGGCGACATCCACGGCCGAAATCCGGATCGCCTCGTTCCCGATCTCCACGATCCGAAAACCCGGCTCATCCAGGCAGGCCGACATTTGTACGAATGACCAGTCGTCGCGCTGCACGATCGAATCCATGTGCGTATGGCCGTTGAAATAAATGCCGATGCCTTTTTTGCGGTTCAGGATGTTCCACATGTCGATGCCCGGATGAATCGAGCCCTTTTCCCGCTCCGAACCGGCCGTGGTCCGGTATACCGGGTGATGGCCGAACACAAGCAGCGGCTTTTCCCCGGACGATTCGACCTTGTCTTCCAGCCATGCCAGCTGCTCGAAATCAAGCCAGCCTCCCCAGTCGTCGAAATCCAATTCTTTGGCCGTATCCAGAAAAACAAGCATGGCTCCCTCGGTATCGAGCACGTGATAACGCTGTTGTCCGGTAATCTTCAGCACGTCCTCCCTCGTTTGCCCGTAGAGGTCGTGATTGCCGAGCACGTGGACGAATGGTTTATCGGGCCGGCGAAGCATCGCGTACACCTCCTCCAGCTCCGACGTTAGTCCAAAGTTGGTCAGGTCTCCAAGCGAAACGTACAAATCCGCATCCAAATTCAAAAACTCATCCAGCACATGCCGATAAAACGCGTCCCGGGCCTCCGCAAGCCCCGGAATCGACCGGTCGATCTCGTGATAATGCAAATCCCCAAGCAATGCCAATCTCATATGGATCGCTCCCTCCGCTGATCAGGTTCAAGTATTTCTTCCCACTATATTACAGACCAAGTGTTATGGATCCATTAAGTTCACGGCCATCGTTTGTAAAAGACAACGGAAGCCTCCGCGAATCAAGTCATTAAATCGTAATCGTTACGTATAAATAAACGAACCTATTTTTTTGCATCCGATCCATGGATCCGTCATATTCATAGAATCGAAAGAGGTGGACGCTTATGCAAACGCCCGTCATCCTGCTCAGCGGTTTTCTCGGAAGCGGCAAAACGACCCTGCTGCTGTCCCTCATCCAAGAAAGCAAACGAAGGGGCCTTCGGCCGGGCATCCTGATGAACGAACTGGGGAAACGCGACGTCGACGGCACCATCCTGGAAGAGCATGCCGACATACAAGTGGAGAAGCTTTTGGACGGATGCGTATGCTGCAGCCGCAAAAGCGAGCTTCCGTACAGCCTCGCTCTCCTGCTGGATCAGCGGCCGGACGTGATCTATATCGAACTTACCGGGGTCGCCGATCCATACGAAATCAAAACGGTGTTGCACGGCCCGGAATTTAGGAATTGCTTGAAACTGCATCATACGATTACGCTGCTGGACGCAGAAAACGCCCTTGAATACGCCAGCCGGTTTTCGGCGGATAAACGGCTCGTTCAAACGCTGCGCAAACAGCTCGAAACGGCGGACCTGATCGCGGTGAACAAAAGCGACCTGGTATCCCGGGACATGCTCGCCAAAATCGAAAACATGGTCCGAAAGCATAACATGACCGCCAAATTGACGTTTACGACGTACAGCCGGATTCCCCTGCCGGATCTTTTGCAAGGGATTTCGCCCAAGGCATCGAATTCGCATGCCCCAACGGTCGCCGGTGCCATCACCAAGCCTGTGCAGGTTCACTCGGCGATTCCGGACGGACACCGCCATGGCGCTTCGGAAACTTCCGGATCGTTTTCGCGCGTCGGCACGGTCACGTTAACTTTTCCTCGGCAATCCCCCGAGCGCAAGTTGTCCCGGGAGCGTTTGGAATCCTTTTTTCAAAGCTGGGGGGACAGCCTCATGAGAGCCAAAGGGCACGTCGCCTTGGATCAAGGCGGGCCGGTCCGGCTCGTTCAGTATGCGGGAGGCCGCACGTCGTGGGAGGATTCGCGTTATCCCGGTTCTCCCTATCTGGTATGCATCGGCATGGATTTAAACGAAACGCAGTTGAAAGAAACATGGGCCGCATTATTCCGTTAAAACCGACAGGAAGGAGCTTTGATCCGTGACCGCGCTTTCTCCCATGAAAATCATTCCCTTGCTTCTTCCTGCCGCCCTGCTGATCATCCTTGTCGTCATGTGGCTGCCGGAATATCAAGGACTGCTGAACAACGAATATGTCCATACGTTCAAAACGGGTTTCATCGGCATTTTATTGGAGGCCTTGCCGTTTATATTGGCCGGCGCGCTGTTGTCCTCCCTGCTTCAGGTATTTGTTCCCGATGAGGTCATTTCCCGCTGGATTCCAAAAAGGGCGATTCCCGGCATCTTGTTCGCGTGCGTGCTCGGGATCGTGTTCCCGGTTTGCGAATGCGGCATGATTCCGCTCGTGCGCCGGCTGATCCAAAAAGGCATGCCCGTCTATGTCGCGATCGTGTTCATTTTGTCGGGGCCGATTCTAAACCCGGTCGTATATGGAGCGACCTTCATGGCTTTCCGCAATCACCCCGAATTGGCCTACGCCCGGATGGGACTGGCCTTCGCGGCAGCGTTTCTGATCGGGCTGATCGTCTATTGTACGGTAAAAAAATCGCCCATGCGCTGGTCGGCACAACGCGAAATGGGCGATATGGCGCACTCCCATGCCGTTCGGGGAGGCAGGTTGACCTCGGTATTCGTGCATACGTCGGAAGAGTTTTTTGAAATGGGAAAATATCTTCTGATCGGCTGTTTGCTCACCGCGGCGTTGCAGACGTTTATGGTCAGGGACAGCCTTGCTGCGGTCGGCGGGCAGCCGCTGGGTTCTTATCTGTTCATGATGGGACTGGCTTTTGCGCTTTCCCTCTGCTCGACTTCGGACGCTTTTGTCGCTTCCACCTTTTTGCATACGTTCCCGGCGGGCTCCCTGGTTGCTTTTATGGTGTTCGGGCCGATGCTTGACTTTAAAAACGCGATGATGCTGATGGCGCTTTTCAAAACCAAATTTGCGCTGTACCTGTTTTTCCTCATCTTCGCCTGCGTGTTTATCGGCTCCGTTTTGTTATCGCCCTGGTTATAAGCTTGGAGGTGGTCCCATGAACGATTCCAAAAGCATCCGCCTGCATTACCTGTTTCGGGCAGCGGTTCTGCTGGCGTTCGCCTATTATATTTGGCATTTGACGAACGAAAACGCGCTCTCTTATTACGTTGCCCCCGCGCTTGCGCGCTGGATCAAGCTGTGCCCGTTCCCCCTGGGCTTGATGGCGCTTAGCCTGATCATCCAGGCCGTGCTGGGCAAAAGCGCCATGCTTTGCAATTGCGGCCACCGGCTGCCGGCATCGCCTCTTGCAAGCGGCGCTTTATACGGGTTGTTCCTGTTCCCGCTCCTCCTCGGATTCGTCCTTCCCGACCGGGCTTTGGGGAGCGCCGCCGCCGTAAAAAAGGGCATGTCCTTTTCCTACAGCGCCGTCGAGCCTGAAAAATCCGTTCGCTTCGAATCGAAGGATCCTTATGCCCAAGAATTTACGGAGCTTGCGAAGATTTTGTACGAACAGCCGGTCATTCCCGTTTATCCCGCCATTTTCTCCGAGGCGTTCGGCGCCATCGACATGTACAAAAAACAGTTTGAAGGCAAGGAAATTGCCGTATCCGGCTTCGTATACCGGGATCAAGCGGGCGAGGACACCGGTCCGTTCGCGGTGAGCCGTTTCCTCGTCCAATGCTGCACGGCGGATGCGACTCCCTTGGGCATTCTGGTCGATCCGGTTCGGCAGCAGCACCTCCCGGCAGATGCTTGGGTGAAGGTACAGGGGAAAATCCGCGTGGTTCCGCAGGATGGAAAAGAACTCATCCGGATCGAGGCTTCTTCCATCACGCCGATCGCCCAGCCGGACGCGCCTTATATCTACACCAGCGCCGATTCCGTCGAAACTTGGCACGAGCTGCAAAAGTTTGCGAATAAGGAGAAGTGACTCCGCTTTTTCATTGCCTTTCTTTCAGGATGGATAAAATAAAAAAACGGCTTTCGCCGAAAACGGCTTTCGCCGTTTTTTTAAGCTCTTAGGAGCGCATGCTGGCAAGCCGTCTGCAAATCCCGCCATGCGCGGTTGATTTCCGTGTCCTCCATGCATGCCGCCAGTCCCAGCAGCGGGAACAGCCGCAGGCCGCAGCCAACCGAAGCTTTGGCCGCCGTGATGCATTCGATGGAGATTCGCTGTTCCATTTCGGGCGTCAGTTTGCCTTTTTGCCCCAGTTCTTCCCAAGATTTGTCCAGCACTCTGTAAAAAGCGTCCTTTTGATGGGCGAATTCCTCTTTCTGCTCCTCCAGTTCGCTTAGGACGCTGTCATTGCCCCGCGCTTGCAGGTAGGATTCCGCCGCTTCCAGAAAATGATCCGCGAGCCCCATCGCTACCCCGGCAAACGACGTTTGCGCAAACGGCAAAAACGGATATTTGTACAAAAGCTCGTCCTCATGGGATCGGACCTCGGTGAACGAAAACGTCATTTCGTCCGGAACGAAAGCATCCTCCGCGATCATGCTGTGGCTGCCGGTCGCTTTCAGGCCGAACGTATTCCAATCCTTTTCGATTCGAACCTGGTCGGGGCGCATGATCAGGGTAACGATCTCCGGCGCTTCGCCGGAATCCGCCGCCTGCTCCCGCTCAAGCACCGCATTCGCCGTAAAGGTCGTGGCGTACAGGGAACCGCTGCAATATTTCCATCTCCCGTTCACGATGTAACCGCCCTCCACCTTTCGTGCCGTCCCCGTCGTCGCGCCGCTGCCTGCAATGACGGCATCGGGTTTGGCGTACACGTTCCGGCCGATTTCGTCCGTCATGAACGGCACGAAATAACCGCCGCCCGCTCCGATCGTGACAAGCCAGCCGAAGCTGCCGTCAATGCGGGCGCATTCCTGAAAAATTCGGATCGCTTCCGGAAGCGGTGTCATTTTCCCCTCCAAATCATCCGCGACGAACAAATGAAACAGCTTTTTATCATATATGTACTGAAGCGCTTCCGGCGTCATGCCGCCTTCCTGCTCCATCCGGTACGATTGCTCGCGGATGCGGCTAATCTCCTGCTGTGTAAATCCCATGCTTCCACCACTTTCGTATGAATGATATCTATTCTATTTTACCATGAACTCCAATTTGAAGCTGTTAAAAAAAGACGGGGAGCCCCCGTCCTCAAAAACAGCCGAACTTCTCTTTTTTGGCCTTCGGCCATCGAAACTTCGGAACATGGCGTACCATCGATTCAAAAACGATCCCCCACTGATGCTCGGATAAAGACGCCACCGGCAGGTCGCCTCTTGCCCCCAGACTCCGTTTGACATGCTTGATTTGCGGGGCCGTAAATAGGCCCCGCAATGCCAAATCGACGGATAATCCCGGGTTTTTCAGCACATGTTCCGCCATTCCCCAAAAGACCGGATAGTCCTTCATCGGCACGATCGGCTTTGCTTTCCTGCTGATCGCCACCAAAGCGGAATCCACCTTGGGAGGCGGAGCGAAACTTTGTCTTGGAATATCTTTCACGTACCGGATGTCAAACCACATTCTCCAAGCGACGATATACGGATCTTTGGCCGTTTTTGCCGTAAATCTTTTGGCCGCGCCTTTTTCCATCACGATCACGCCTCTTTGGAATCCGCTCGAAGGTTTGCTGAGAAGTTTCTTCAAGATCGGCGTCGTAATGGAGTACGGAATATTCGAAACGACGATAAAGGGTTCTTTGGGCAGCCGCATGTTCAAAATGTCTTCATGAATGACTTGCGTGTTGGGATAAGGCAGGTTTTTTTGCTTCAAAATGTCGACGAACCTGCGATCGATTTCCACGGCCAAAACCTTTCCGGCCTTTTGGTTCAGCACCGCCGTCAGAGCTCCTTTTCCTGCGCCTAAATCCAATACGGTATCCTGTCTGCCGACCTTGGCTGCAGCTACGATCTCCTGGATCGTTTTTTTGTGATGCAGCAAATGCTGCCCGGAAAAATGAGGCGAGTCTCCGCAGCTTCTTTTTCCCCGGCGATTATCGTTTTTCGAGATCATTAGGCATCTTCCCTTCATCTAGAAATCTTGGGCTTCCGCCTGCGATTCGGAGCAAAGGGAAAACACGCTGTCCTTTTTGGACGATGGGTCCAGCAAAGCCGTCAGCAAATAAGACCTGCTTTACGGTCCAAAAAGAAGGAATGCATGCATAAAAAAAGAAAGGCAGAGCGACCCGCCTTTCTTTGCATCACATATTCACGAATATGGAATGAAGATCATTAAAAAAGGACAGACTGATCCCGTTTGCTCCGTTTCACGAAACAGAGCCTTTGAACGTATGGAATTAACGGTTCAAAGTCGGGATGCGAAGTCTCATGTATTGCGTCATTTTTTAATAATCCTCCTGATTTGTTAAAATGCTCCACCATTGTACCATTTCCTATCCTTTAAAATCAATCCTGCGGGTTCGTAAAAAACGGCTTAAAAAATAAAATACGGCCGTTCTCCTCCCGATCCGGGGGGAAAGCGGCCGCGTTTCCAACGGAACAACCTACCGGACTTAAGCCAGCAATGCCGTGATTTCTTTAAAATGGTCGGCGAACCCGACGAACACCTGATCGTCGATCACGATCGTCGGGACCGTCTGCATCCCGGTGAGTCTCCGGACTTCCTCGGCATATTCAAGATTGTCTTCGCAGTTATATTCGATAAAATCGATCTGGTGATCCTTGAAATACCGCTTCGCTTGGTGGCAGTCGCTGCACGTGGAAATCGTATAAATTTGGACCGATTTTGCCATTTCCATTCCCTCCTATCAGGCGTTTGGTGATACCGCAACTCCCGCGGCTTCCCGGATTTTTTCGAGCGTCATGCGGCGGACGAACTTGGCGAATTTTTCTTTTCCCTTGGCATTGGACTTATAGAAGTCGATAACCTTCATGATCGCCGGGATGACCTGTTCTTCTTTCAGCCCTTCCGCTAACGGCTCGGCGATGGCGGTTTTGATTCCTTTCGGCTCTCCGCCCACATAAATGCTGAACGTGTCCTTCATTTTAACGACCCCGATGTCTTTCAGCAGCGGTTCGCTCGTGCCAAGGGCGCAGCCGGCATAAGCAACCTTGATCGGAACCGGTGCCGCCATTCCGGCGATCGCTTGGTGAATGGCTTGGGCCGTCGCCAGCCCGGCGTCTTCGGCCCCTTTGCAAAATTGGCAGGCGATCAAACCTTTGACGACGGCTCCCGCGGGATACACTTGCAGTCCGGCCTGCTGCAGCTGCTCCGTCACCTTTTCTTTTTCCTCCGCCGCTATTTCAACGTAAATCTGCCGGAAAGGCGTGATTTCAATATGCGCTTCGGGGCCTGCAGCCGATGCAATCACCGTAAGCTGCTCCGGCGTAATGACGTTTCCGCCGACTTGAATCGGCGTGGATACGGCGATTTTCGTTTTCCCCGGCGTTTCTTTCGTCTCCATCATATTTGCTGCTCTCCCTTGCTATCCGCTTCGTTTTTATTTTGCTTCCACGACAAAAGGGACCGTCAAAACTTCGCCTTTGTGTTGAAATTGCCCCCAGATTTTATAGATCCCCGGATGCGGGAACATCGTTTTGAATTCGGCCGCCGGGCCCGTCGCTCCTTCATCCACGGGATGGACGTGAAGGTACTGTTCCGCATCGGCCGATAAGATGACTACGTGCCCGGCTGCGCCGAGGTATGGTTCCAGATCGTCGATGCCCTTCTTTGTATGCGCGTCGCGGACCGTGTAGGTTAACAAGGTGTCGCTTTGCGCAAGATCGCTGCTGAGCGAAAGCTCAAACTCCCTGCCGTTCACTTCCCGTACCCTTTCACTGTCCGGCACTAGCTTGCGGTGACCGGCAGGCGCGCCGTTGACCTCTACCCAGTCGCCCAAATTAACGGCAGCGTCGTCCTCCGTAACAAAATCGACGATCCATTTATATTTGCCGCCATCCGGGAAAGTCGTTCTGACTTTGAATATCCCTTGGCCTTCATACTCGGGATGGATATGGGCAAAAAACGACAGGTCCCGGTTGACGATGATCAAATGGATCCGTTTTTCATGGCTTATTTTGAAGCGGCTTACCGGATTCCCGTCCCGATCCGTCGTTACGATTTGGATCTCCGTCTCCTCGTTGGCGTTTGGCGCGCCGTTCGGAAACTCCAAGCGCGCCTTATAATGCCCCGCCATGTTTTGGTGATGGCCGTGACCGCCGTGCTGATGTCCATGGGCTCCATGACTTTTATGCGCCCCGTTGCCGTGAGGGTCATGCTGCTGATGCCGGCTGTTTTCATGATTCATGGCATGTTGTTCGCTCATCTTCAATCGCTCCTTTGTATTCGGATGGTTTGCATCATGGGAACTCGCTGCGAATCGAGACTGGCTCACATCAGTGGCGGATTTTCACCCGCTGCAACCGGAGCGCGTTCAGCACGACCGACACGGAACTAAGCGCCATCGCCGCACCCGCAATCCAAGGAGCAAGCAGGCCGAGAGCAGCCACCGGAATGCCCAGCGTGTTGTACCCGAGTGCCCAGAACAGATTTTGCTTGATGTTGCCCATCGTTTTGCGGCTCATATAAATCGCGTCCGGAATGCTGGACAAATCTCCGCGCATCAGCGTGACGTCCGCGGCTTCCATGGCAACGTCGGTGCCTGTGCCGATCGCCATGCCGATATCCGCCGTCGCAAGCGCCGGAGCGTCGTTGATGCCGTCGCCGACCATCGCCACTTTTTTGCCTTGGGCTTGCAGCTTTTTGACCTCTTCGGCTTTTCCTTCCGGAGGGACTTCGGCACGTACGTGATCGATGCCGACTTCCGCCGCGATGGCTTTGGCTGTCCGTTCGTTGTCGCCGGTGATCATGATGACTTCGATCCCCATGTCTTTCAAGCGCTGTACCGCTTCTTTGGATGTTTCCTTAATGGTATCCGCAACCGCGACCAAACCTGCGTAGCGGTTGTCGATTGCGGCCAGCATCGCGGTTTTGCCGGATTCCTCCAGGCGGGACATCAACGCGTAAGCATGGGAAGCTTCCACGCCGTGTTTTTCCATCAATCTGCGCGTACCGACCAGCAGTGTTTTGCCTTCGACCTCCGCTTCGATGCCGTACCCCGGAATGGCCGCAAACGATTGCGTATCCGGCAGCTGAATGCCGCGTTCCTGAATTCCTGCGACGATCGCTTCTGCCAATGGATGCTCCGAGTTTTTCTCGGCGGCGCCGACGAGCCGGAGAAATTCCTGTTCGTCGCCTTCGGCCGCAACGTCGGTCAATTCCGGTTTGCCTTTGGTTACCGTACCGGTTTTATCCAGGATAATGGCGTCGATTTTATGCGTTTGCTCCAAATGTTCGCCGCCTTTGAAGAGAATGCCGAGCTCTGCGGCACGTCCCGAACCGGCCATAATCGATGTCGGCGTTGCGAGACCGAGGGCGCAAGGACATGCGATGACCAGGATCGCGATCGCTTTTTCCAGCGCTTCGGCGAAATTGCCGGGCGTCACGAAGAAATACCAGACAAGGAACGCCGCAATGGCGATGCCGACGACGATCGGAACGAAAATGCCGGATATGACGTCCGCCACCCGCTGGATCGGCGCTTTCGATCCTTGGGCTTCTTCCACGACCTTAATGATCTGGGCCAAAGCCGTTTCTTTCCCGACCTTGGTGGCTTGAACGCGCAGGACGCCGTTTTTGTTCAGGGTCGCGCCGATGACGGCGTCCCCGGATTTTTTCTCGACAGGCAAGCTTTCGCCCGTCAGCATCGATTCGTCCACGGACGATTCGCCTTCGATGACGTTGCCGTCGACGGGGATTTTTTCGCCCGGACGAACCATTACGATATCGCCTGCGATCACTTCTTCCACCGGGATCGTCAGCTCCTGGCCGTCGCGGATGACCCGGGCGGTTTTGGCCTGAAGCCCCATCAGCGATTTGATCGCTTCGGACGTCCGGCCTTTGGCAAGCACCTCGAACAGCTTACCCATGATGACGAGCGTGATCAAAATGGCGCTTGTTTCGTAGTACATGTTCGGACCGTGGTGCAGGTTGCCGCCTTTTGCGTACCAGTCGATCGTCAGGTACAAGCTGTAGAAGTAGGCGGCCGATGTTCCCAAAGCAACGAGGACGTCCATGTTGGCACTGCCGTTGCGCAGCGCTTTATACGCCCCGACGTAAAACGGCCATCCGATGTAAAACTGTACCGGCGTCGCCAAAACCAACTGAAACCACGGATTCATGAACAGGTCCGGCAGGTAGATCCAAGATGTAAACGAAAAGTGCGCAACCATCGCCCACAACAGCGGGATCGACAGAATGGCCGAAACGATCAATTTTCGTTTTTGCTTCCGGACCACCTGGTCCCGGGTATCTGCGTGTTCTTCTTCATCGCTTTGCGCGACCGCTTTGTAGCCGAGCTGCTTCACTTTCGACTGCATATCCGCGACCGAAACCTCGGCCGGCGAATATTCTACCGTAGCGGTCTCCAGCGCAAAATTGACGGAAGCGTTCGTGACGCCGGGCATCTTGTTCAGCCCTTTCTCGATCCGGTTGGCGCAAGCGGCGCAGGTCATGCCTTCGAGCTTGAACCGGGTGACTTCCTTGACGGTTCCGTAGCCCAGCTTTTTGATCGTCGCTTCGATGGCCTCATCGTTCACCTTATCCGAATCGTAGGTTACGGTTGCCCGTTCCAACGCAAAATTGACGTTGGCGGAGTCTACGCCCTCCATTTTGTTTAAGCCTTTTTCAATCCGGTTGGCGCAGGCTGCGCAGGTCATGCCGGTTATTTGTACGGTTTTCTGTTTTTGCTTTTTAAGAGCTGCTTCCAAAACCATCACTCCCTTACGTGCATCACGTTTAGTGTAACCATTTGAAAATCGTTGATTTACATTTGTTGTCGTTTCCCTTTCTCGACCTTAGTATACCCCACCACCCTATATTGAGTCAACACATTTTTACAATACCCCCCTAGCCTATTTTTGAAACATGTAAAAAGCCGCCTTGCGGCGGCTTGCGCTTTTTTACTTGATTAATTTATTCATCGTCGTCATCAGTTCCGTGAGCACATCTTGGTCGCCTTCCTGAATCCGCTGAACCACGCAGCTTTTCATGTGATGTTCAAGCAGCAATTTCCCAACGCCGTTCAAAGCGGATTGTACGGAGGCAATTTGGTTCAAAACGTCGTCGCAATACGTATCTTTTTCAATCAACCCTTTGATGCCGCGGACCTGGCCTTCAATGCGGTTCAGGCGGCTGATCAAGCTGTTTTTCACCTTATCCGAATGATGGCTTTTCCGCTCCGAATGGTCTCCGGAGCACGCTTCGGCTTTTGCGTTCGTGTTTGGATCCATCATTTCCGGTACCGTATTCATGCATTCGCCTCCTTTACCCTAATAATACTATTATACTCGGCATGCCGCCGGATACAAACCGTTTCATGACGAAATATTGGCCGTCTCTTGCCTAATCCTTGGTTTTACCGCCTGGCCTCCCGGACGGCCCGGTTGATCCATAAAATTTCGGCTTTCGCATCCGAATGTCGGATGGCCGCTTTAAAACGGGGAATATCCAAAACATGGACGCTGTATTTCAAAACGAACCTCCGGTCCTCATCCCCATATCGTTCTTCGGATAGAACTTCGCCATCCATATTGATTCTGCGGCGCACCTCCTGCAAGATTTCATCCGGCTTTGAAGCCATGACCCAGGCCGTTTTCCGGAAGCCCCACAACATCAATGCCGATGTTTCGTAAGCCGCGATGCAGGCAAGGGCCGAATACAAGGTTCGTTCCCATCCCATCATCGCCCCTGCCAAGACAAGAACGGCTCCATGGCACAAAACGAACAAGCGCTTCGGGCCGAACGGAGCAGACGATACGAATATCCTTGGCCGGATCCGGTCGCCTTTCTCCAGTCCAAGCGAATCCAGCAGCCCTCCCGATTTGACCGCAAGCCCGGCGCCGATGCCGAGACAAAACCCGCCCGCAAGCGCAGCAACGACCGGTTCGCCGCTAACCGCGGGGAAGGGCGCAAGCAGAAGCGCAGAACCCGCAAACGCAAGCAATCCGGGCAATACGCGGCGAAGCGCGGACGTTTTTCCCATGAACGCATACAGCAGCAAAAGCGGAAGGTTGAACAGCAGCAGCAATATCCCGAAATGTCCTTCGGTATGGAACGAAACGAGTGCCGAAATCCCCGTCATCCCGCCTGCAATCATGTCATGGGGATGCAAAAACAATTCCAGGCCGACCGATGCGACTATGCCGCCGACGACGGACTGCATCACCGCATTCCTGCCGAACCGGAAACGAACGGAATTCTTCGAACGCATCATCTTCCCTCCTTCAAGACTGGGAACATCACGATCCGGTGGCATCCGCAACGCTTAGAGCGCTTCTTCCTTCGGCACCCGCCTGTCTTTGAATTTGAACCAACGGTTCATAAACGCATAGACATGCGGCGATTGCTTGGTGAGAATCGGGCCGAGGATGGCCAAAATCAGGACGTAGATCGCAGAAAACGGCTGCAAAATATCCATAAGTCCACCATCTTTCCCCAAATTGGCCAGAATGATGGAAAACTCCCCTCTCGATAAAATCGTAAGTCCGATATTCGCGGAGGCTTTCGGCGACAAATTCGCCGTACGGCCCGCAAGCATGCCCGCGCTGAAATTTCCGGCGAACGTAATGACGACGGCAGCCAGCGCAAGCCATACCGCATTCCCGCCCAGCGACATCGGATCGATGGATAAGCCGAAGCTGAAGAAAAAGACGGCTCCGAAAAAGTCGCGGAACGGCATGATCAAATGCTCGATCCGCTTGGCGTGTTCCGTCTCGGCAAGGACCAGACCGACGAGCAGCGCCCCGATCGCTTCCGCGACGTGAATGGTTTCGGAAAAACCGGCGATCAGAAACAACGCCCCGAAAATGACGAGCCCAAACAATTCATTCGAGCGGATGCGCAGCCACTTGTTCAGCAACGGGACCGCTTTTCTTCCCAAAACGATGATCGTCAGCATGAAGCCAAGCGACACGAGGGCGGACAACAGGACGCCGCCGATCGAGCTGGAGTCGCTTAACACAAAACCGGAAAGAATGGAAATGTACACCGCGAGGAAAATATCTTCGAA